>Ga0302138_10000225_pt1 | contig 33238 bp, 33 predicted proteins | sample CBN3_321_MG_FD_203110 | JGI IMG/M metagenome (GOLD analysis project Ga0302138, IMG submission 203110) | Marine microbial communities from Western Arctic Ocean, Canada - CBN3_surface | ecosystem: Environmental > Aquatic > Marine > Oceanic | place: Canada: Western Arctic Ocean | collected 2017-09-15 | reverse complement strand
GACATTTTGGACATATTGAATTGAATGAACCGATGTTCAACCCGAGTTTTTTTAAAACGTTAGTAAAAATTTTGAATTGTGTTTGCGTACGTTGTACACAACTATTGGTTACTTCTACGGATTGTAAGTTTAACCGCCGCGCGATGAGGTTCAAATATATGTATGACGCATCACGAAAAGTCACAACGTGTAGCTTTTGTTCGTATGTTCAACCCAAAATTGTTGTTGATAATTGGTGTTTGTTCTTTCAGTTTCCAGAATCAAGCACAAAAACACAAATAACAGCAAGACAGGTCTTTAATGTTTTAAGAAAACTCTCAGAACAAGATTGTGAAACCTTGGGGTTTAATTATAAATACTCGAAACCAAAAGACATGATTATCACAAACTTGATTGTCCCTCCACCTGTGGTCCGACCTTCTGTAGTCATGGATAGTAATTCTCGCACCCAAGACGATTTAACTCAAAAACTCTGCGAAATCATAAAAAACAACAACCTCCTTCGAACATGTCATGAAAACGAATCATTCGAATTGAAATCACTGCTCCAATATCATATAAATACTTATATCGATAACGAATTACCAGGCATACAGCAAGCAACACAACGGACTGGTCGACCCATCAAATCCATTTGTCAAAGAATCAGAACGAAAGAGGGGCGGGTTCGGGGTAATTTGATGGGCAAACGTGTCGATTATTCAGCACGAACCGTGATTACCGCAGAGCCGAACATTGCCTTGGATGAACTTGGTGTTCCAACTTTGATCGCAAAGAACATGTCTATCTCTGAAATAGCAACTTCTTTCAACATTGACTTTCTTCAAAGCTGTGTCGACAACGGCGAAAGACTTTCAACAAAATATGAAGTAGGTGCTAAGGTTGTTTGGAATAGTGAACTTGGTTCCAAAAAGGATTTGCGGTTTGCAAAAGATGTTAAAGTTCAAATTGGGGACATTGTTGATCGTCACCTCATGGATGGTGACATTGTTGTTTTCAATCGCCAACCGACTTTGCATAAAATGTCGATGATGGGTCACAGAGTGCGAGTCATGTCTGGTTCAACTTTTCGGTTGAATTTGAGCGCAACAACTCCATATAACGCAGATTTTGATGGCGATGAAATGAACATGCACATTCCATGTAGTTTAGAGGCGAAAGCCGAGGTCAAAGAGCTCATGATGGTACCCTTGAATATTGTTTCACCTCAATCAAACAAACCAGTTATTGGTATTGTTCAGGATGCATTATTGGCATGTCGACTGGCAACTTCGAGAAATGAATTTCTTGACCAAGAAGAATTCACAAACTTGATGATGACCGTGGATAAATGGGTTTTGCCAAAACCTGCAATCTTAAAACCACGCAAGTTATGGACGGGTAAACAATTATTCAATCTTATTTTACCTTGCATTGATTGTCATCAATATTCTAGCTGGCATGATGAAACTGAAAAACCTTCGTTTTCCGTATCGGACACAGAGGTTTATATAGATCGGGAAGGCACGTACATTTCTGGCACCTTTTGCAAAAAAACAATAGGTCCCACTTCGAACGGGTTGATTCATAAAACATGGTTATACAAAGGACCCGAGACGGCCAATAAACTCATTTCCAATATTCAATTCTTAGCAAATCACTGGTTGGCGAAAGTTGGATTTTCTGTTGGTATTCAGGATTGTGTAAATTCAAAAGAGGTCAACCAACAAGTTCGAGATTTTATCGACTCTGCTTTGAGGAAGGTAGAACAGATTGATCAAACTGACGAGCCGAACGTGAACAAGATTCTCAACAGCGCAAGGGATCGGTCAGGAAAGTATATTTCGGATTCAATGACTTCAAAAAACAATTTGTATAATATGGTATCAGCAGGATCTAAAGGAAGTATCATCAATATAGCACAAATAATGTCATGTGTTGGTCAGCAAAATGTCAACGGTAATCGAGTCAGCAATGGGTACACAGAACGAACGCTTCCTCATTTTCCAAGGAACGGAAATGGTTACGAAAGTAAAGGATTCGTGAAACACTCCTATATGAATGGTTTGAAACCGACAGAATTTTTTTTTCATGCCATGGGTGGGCGCGAAGGAGTGATAGACACAGCGATCAAAACGAGCGAAACGGGATACATTCAACGGCGGTTGGTAAAAGCAATGGAAGATGTCAAAATAGGATACGACAATACAGTTCGTAACAGTATTGGTGACATTCTTCAGTTGTCATACGGTGAAGATGGTTTCGACGGTACGTATTTGATATCACAAACAATTTCTGGTAAAAGGGTCCATTTACCATTCGATCTAAAAATGATTGTTACAAATATCGACAGGTTGAGCAACAAAACAAACACAACAGTGGATAGTTCATTCGTCGAAAATCTTTTGAGAGGTTTCTCGAGCAACATTCTGATTCAAACTATTGTGAATGATACATGTGATGTCCACAAACACTGGACCGAGAAGCAACTACTAACATTCATTGCTCTCATAAATGACCGTATAAAAATCGCTCGAGTGACGCCTGGGGAAATGGTGGGAACTATTGCTGCGCAATCTTTGGGTCAACCCATTACACAAATGACGTTAAATACGTTTCACGCCGCTGGGATATCTGCACAAAACCTCACGATGGGTGTTCCAAGGTTAAAAGAATTAATCAATTTATCCAAGTGCATCAAATCGCCATGTATGTCTGTGAAACTGACACATGCCATTCCATCTAAAAATATTTTCGTAGGGGTAACATTGGTAAACATCGTCACCGATACTCTTATTTATGAACGAATGGACTTTTTGGATCACGAAAGAGACTACCTGAGAATTGTGAACTTAGAAATTGAATGCAGCAATATATGTGCTATTTTGAAGTGTTCGTCGAAAACAATGAAAAAACATAATATATCCTCTCTTGACGTAACTTGCGCGATTTTTGGGAGTTCAGAGGTTTTATGGTGTTCGTGTATTGGGAACGATATTTACGTTCGTTTTTTGGAAGAGGATTTAATGAATTCTAAAGAAGAATTCATTTGCTACATCAACAAACTCAAAAACGATCTACTTATAAAGGGTTTGAACAATATTTCCGAGGCATTCTATGACGATAATGACGAGCTACGAATTCACACCACGGGAACTGATTTGGATGGAATATTGTGTCATCCTGATGTTGACCCAATGAAAACGTTTTCAAACGACATCAATGAAATGTATTGTAAATTCGGGGTGGAAGCAGCGAGAAACACCTTGTTGGTTGAAATTAAACGAGTTATTGAATATGACGGCTCTTATTTGAATTACAGACACTTGAGTGTACTTTTAGACGTCATGACGTACAAAGGAAGTCTAATGGCAATAACCCGCCACGGAATAAATCGAACCGAAACTGGGGTGTTGATGCGGTGCTCGTTCGAAGAAACAGTAAACATCATTTTGGACGCTGCTATTTATGCGGAAAAGGACAATTTACATGGAGTTACTGAAAACATAGTAATGGGTAAACTTGCAAAGATTGGAACGGGTTCAATGGATATATTGACTCACATCTACCCCCCTCAAGAATTTGATGAACGAGTCGACTTGTTCCGCCCGTCTTCCCCCTCTCAAATAAAATCGGAATTTGTAAGTGGATGGTTTCCACTTAAAGAAGACAAAAACCTAAAGTAAACAATGAGCTACTCAATGAACATGACCTCTCTCATCAGTACAATCCAAGAAGAGGTGAAGACCATCACTACAACCCATATTGAAAAACATCTCAAAGATATTGCAACGGGTATTGCAAACATTTACAAGCTTGATGAAGCCGCCGTTCTCTTGGAGATTCAAAAGATGATTGAAACGGATCCCCCCAAAAAAACGACCAAAAAAAAAGAGGATATCCCTCTCGTCGAACAGAAACCTTGTTGCATGACGACAAAAGCTGGAACTCCGTGTAAATACAAATGCGTCAATGGTGAGCGATTTTGTAAAAAACATTGCAAAATGAATGAAACACAGGGTTCCACATCAACAGTCGCTCATTTGCCTGTGGACGAGCAAGAATGGTTCAATGAGCAATCCAGCTATAAAGAGTCTTTTTTCCCCAAATATGAAAACAAAGACGTAACAATGGATACAGATATTATTGACGACTCTCGTATCGTAGACGATGAATAGAATTCAATAAAAGCATACACTCGCCCATAATTTCCCCCTGTTCACACTCATAATACTCCGTCCCAATATCAGTTCGTTTTATAAACAACTTGTCCATATTGCGGATAAATTGTTTTTCAATATCATGAACATCATAAGAACCCGTCTGTATAATGATAAGAATAGAACTGTCTTTCGGATAAGAAGGCATACGGTTTTTAATGCATGTACTTTTTCCAATTTTATAAATATTTTCCTTTGTCTTTATAAACTCACGTTCCTTAACAACGTATATATGGCCGCTGATTCCAGGTTTAAGTTTATAATCATTTGTGCTGGAGACGCGATAAGGTTTAAAACAACAAAAGAACATTACTATTACCATGGGCTTTTGTTGATCTTAAGTTATAGTGGTGTATCTCTTCCATGAATCTTTTTCAGTTTACCGTGGACAGCCCAATACGCAAAATGAATCAAATTGAGCAAAGTTTTGTACGCTTCGAGCAAAAGGGAAGCCATGTCATAGTAAAAAAACCTGAAAAAATACTCAGTTTCGAAATCCTCCTCCTCCTCAACGTAGTTAAATGCATTGTGAATTTTTTTTGAAATAAGAAGATAGGTGTAACTATTACTGACATTGTTGAATTGAATTGGGGCACGGCAACAGGGGCAATTGGACCAATTTGCTCCGACATACCACCATCTTTTAATACACTTTGAGTGAAAAGCATGATTACAGATCAATAGCTTGGTTGCTACTTCGGGTTTATTTGGTAAAATACATTTATTATTGATAGAAAACTTGCATTCGATGGGCTCTAAACATATTGCACAATCAACACTCATTTTGTCTTAATAAACTCGATGGGTTTAAATGAATTTTGGTTTTAATCCATTGAAGGCGCCAAACAAAACATCAAATCCCCCAAGTTTGCTACATGATATTTCATCATGAAAGGATAATCCTTCTTTAAAAAGATTTCCAGTGTATTACTCAAATTTGTACTTTTTGTAAACAAGTTGATATACTTTAATGAAAATCTTCCAGTCACCTCATAATCTGATTCAACAACACTTGTAGAAAAAACAAGCCCATGGTTGGCTTCACCAATTGTCGTTTCTTGTGACGCAAAATCACCGTCACATGAGAGTTTCAATTTGTCAGAATATGCAGTTATTGTGATGTGATCTGCAATGTTGTGCATGTCTCTGCAAATTCTTTGGAAATCATTTGAAGGCATAGCAATCACCGAGTCAAGCTGTATGTCTGGAATTCGAATTTCGTTCTCGTCAATGTCGAGCATTTTCAAGTTGAATGTCGTTGTACTGTTTTTATCCATGTTGTCAATCTTTATACAAAACTCGTGACGATTATCCTCAGTAATAAAAAAAGTGATTGTATCCATGTTGGTGACTGTTTTAATCAACTTGTACAAATTATTCATATTTAATCCAACAAATAATTTATCGGGACAATGATAATACTCAAACTTTTCAGCAAAAAGCTTAATATGTACCAATGCTATATGAGAACCATCCATTGCCATAACTTTCATTCCCTGGTTGTCAAAACAAAAATTCACATCGTTTAGCGTTTCTTTCAGAACATCACATAAAACTTTGATGACGTTGCTTTGTACAGTTTGTATTTCAAGAATATTCTTTTTCGACATGATGTTATTATAAAATAAAACTTTAATTGGTTTCTGATAAATGGCTAAAATTCTCCTGCTCTGTATATTTGGGAACGCTTGTATTAATGAATGAAAACCCACTGTTCATTTTATTTCGAGTATTATATTCGAATGCCTCAACCATATTGTTATTTTTTAAAAATTCAAAAACATCTGCTCCTATATACAATTGGTTTGTTACAACATCTTCAATAGTTGGGACATTGACGATGTTTGTAGGATACTGCCCTTCATTGATGTTGATCAAATTCAAGCCGTTTGTGTTACATTCCCTAAATAATCTGGAACAGTGCTGACAGTGCTGGCTGTAATACAGGTTGTACATTTACAATATCATCTTATTTTTTCAAAGGAGTATAAACGCCCTATAACGATCCTTGCTCGTTTCGAAACGTTCATTTCTGAAAAAAACACGACACAGCACGCAACATGTTCGAATGTAAAGATTGCAATATTTCTCTTCACGTAGACCACACTCGCGACGAACTTGTATGTTTCGAGTGCGGAAACACCTATCCAAATGACATGGGTATCGACGGAAACTATATTACTGTTTTTGACAAAAAGATGCACAACCAAATTCAGCGTATTTTAACACTCGTACGCCAAAAAAACACGGACATTCACATATCCCTCATGGATCTAGATGAAGATACATTGTACAATATGGCTTTTTCTTTATTTCAATCCACGCCATCGTTGTCGTACAAAGAGGCATCCGTGATTGCGTTGAGTAATCAAAGATCATTGAAGACAGTTCGTGAACTCATCTCCATTACAAACGTGTCATCTGACAAAATTATGAAGATTCTATATGGATCCCTTGATCCTGAGGATATTTATTGTAAATCGACTCTGGAACATGTTGTTGATTTATGTTCATTCCTTGACATTCCATCTAAACACATTCATCGAATTCGTTCAAAGATGCAACCACCAAATGACTACATGAACACGTACGTTTTTGCTTGTGTCCTTTTGGTGAAACATGTGTCAGATATAGATCAACAGATATTCCATATGGACACAAGGTTTACAAAAAAAATATACATGAAATATAAATGAGTATCCCCGAAGAACGGTACATCAACTTGACAGTGGAGAACGAACTGATAGTCAACGATATTACTATTGAAGGCAATATAAACATCCAGCTCAATAAACTTCACGCACAAAATCATGGTGTTTTTACGTCAAATGTAGATGTTGGTGATTATAATTATGTTATTGATTTGCACAGTGACGGAATGTATGTCGATCTTTTCACCCGAAACAAAACGAATCATGAATCCACAAGTCGAATCGTCGAAAAAACAACACAAACGAATTCAATCAAATATACAGATATGCATTATGAACATGTCTTGAACGAACATTACTTTTTTAAATTCATGAGTGACATGAAAACAATCTTACTGACTAACGTCACGGATGGAAAGAGTATATTTTTGCATAAAAACATGGATTCAAATCGAGGACTCGAAAAGAAATTCACCTTCAAGAAAATTTAGATACCACTTAAAGAACAGTACATTATTAGTTTATAATGCAGTGGGTATCTTTTTGTGGAAAAAATACTTGGTTGTTAAACGATGAAATTCGTCAAAAAATACAAATGAAAATCAACAACTTATGGGGTGTGACGAAGACTTCTCATTTTTTAGGTCCACAACCCGTATCAATAGAAAGAAAACACATAATACGACTTTTCAAGGAAAACTATTGGGTGTGTGAAAAAACAGATGGAGAACGCTTTTTATTTGCTGTTGTGAATATCGAAGAACCACAAGAAAATAAAATGACCAATACGCTTTATGTGATTATGATTAACCGTAAAAATCAAATGTATCTCATAAACACCACACTGGATAAAAAGCTTGGAAATGGAACGATTTTAGATGGCGAATTAGTGAAAACGTTTGGTGGAAAATACGAGTTTATTGTGTATGATTGTGTCTCATCATTTGGAGAGTCAAATGTTCAAAAGACTTTCAAGGATAGAATTGAAAAGGCTACTTTGGTTGTTTCAAACATAAGGAGAAACCACTCGTTCGACATAAAAATAAAACAATTTTCACCAATTGCTGACATGAAGGAATATGTAGAAAGGGTGGTTCCTAAATTGACACATTTGGTGGATGGCTACATCTTCACCCCAAACGACATTCCTATTCGGTCAGGTACCCATTTTGATATGTTCAAGTGGAAAGAAAAGAACAAAAACACAGTTGATTTTATATTCTCAAAAGGCAACTTCATAAAAAAATCATCAACCTATGTGTATATAGTCGCGGTAATGAAAGACCGAAAACAAATTATTCTTAACAACGTGGTCGTTCATCTTGACCACTCATTGCACACTGAGATTCAGCTTCACAACACCGCAGTGATTGAATGTGAATATACATGCGATCTGCAAGGTAAAGAAATTTGGAAAGGCTTGTTTGTTCGCAAAGATAAATCGTATCCAAATAATATGCTAACGTACACAAAAACAAAGTTAAATATTTCCGAAGCGATTGAATTGAGTGAGTTTATGGTCGTCGATTCAAACTCTCCGACCACGGGTAGTCGAAATGCCTGATTTTTATGATTTTGTCGTCTCCCTGGGTGACGTAAGTACACACACCGTATCTATCAAGTTTGGAAGAACATTCTTCAGAAGAGTAATAGGTCTCATCATATGTATATACATCAGGGCAATCGGGTTTTTTTGTAATATTGACAACACCTATCTTTACCTTATCTTTGACATTTCTTTGTAAAATTGTAAACCCATCTGTAACGTTAACGAGATAATATGATTTGTTATTTTGTTTCATTACCCCTTCCAACATCTCACGAATCATCGGGTTATTGGGTGGAGTCGCAATAACCCCGTTGTATATTCTTCCACTGTCTCCCGTAACAACAATATAACATAACTTACTATTCGGAAACAACTCATCAAATGGTTTGATGAGTTGTGTTTTAATATCCATATAGACTCCCCCTTTCTTATACAACCAGGCGTAACGAAATAAATCTGCCTTATGCGCACCAATCTTTAAATAATTAAATTGTTCAACATAGTCTTCGTTGTATTCTTTTCTTAAAAAATCTATACATTGTGTATCGTTAAAAACCAGCCTTTTTATATTTGGTGCGAAATGCTCCCAGTTTTGACGTACCTTGTCGGGGATTGTCATATCGTCTGCAATCGTCTGTATTACAGTGTTGTACTTGATAAAGTTCACACTTCGTTCATACATGATTGTAAAGATTATGTAGATTATGTATATTACAAGAACACAAATGAGAATAAAACAGTGTTTCATTGATGTAACTTTATAAAATAAAATTAATTGTTCGTTAAAAAAAACGTTTAAAGCTTTTTTGTATTTTTTAAGTATGACTGATATTCCGACGGATGCAAGATTTTCATACCTCGATATCACGGAGAGTTTGAGCATTAACGAAACAATTTGCATTGATAATAAAAGAAATGTTAACTGTAATGAGCTGAGGTGTAACAGAATCATTACAAATGAAATATTAAACACTCAAGAAGACAGATCTTTCAATCCAACACAATTTGAACCTTCAATGAATGATTATCTCAAACAATCTGGAAACAATTGCTTTACCCTAGGCACAGGTTCAAACCATTGCGACGGAAAAAACTCAACTGTTTTGGGTGGTGACTATAACGAATCATTTGGTAGCTACTCGACGATAATCGGTGGAAAGGAAAACGAAAACAATGGGAATTACAGTATTGTTCTTGGTGGTAAATTCAACCAATGTTTTGGTAACTTTAGTGCATGTTTTGGTGTCAATGGTGTAGCGCAACATGACAACACATTCATCTGGAACAGTGATGAGAAAGAGAGTATTTCGACGACAAATGTTCAACAATGTTTGATAAACGCCGTTAACGGTGTCTTTATGAAGCTTCCAAAAAGTAACATGATTCGAACTGATCATGTTCCTGATGGTTTCATGTGTTTTTGCTGGGATCCCATTGATGAACGGATATGTATGAAAACAAAACAAAATGGTACTTTATACATTTCACAACTTGCCACCTTACCCCATGAAATCAGTGTTCAAATGCAATTGAACGGTGGAAATATTGAAATAAACTTGACGAATCCAGATCATACATAGTAAACTAATTTGGTTCGGCATCTGAAAAGTCACTGTCGTTATCATCGATAAATGAGTAGGAAAACAAATTATATTTTGGTAAGATTTTGATTTGTTTTGTCTTGTAAGCAATCCCAAACTTACCTGGTATGAAATACACACCCGCAATTTCGATGACGACATCGATATTTCGACTTATAATTTCATGGAAATCAATCTTATGGTTGCAAATATTAAAAAATTCAAGTTCAGAACTCAATTTTGTTTTTAATTCGTGTTCACGAACACTGGGTACGAATAAAGATTTGATTGTATCAATACTCACATCCTTTCCGAACCATTCGAAAGCATGCGCGAAAGCCATGTTCATTGTAACTTTGTCCATTTGATCAAAAAACGAGAGATCATCATGAGTTTCGCTTGTATACGTGATTGAATTTTGAAGGTTTATTTTTACACATGATAGTTTTTTTAAAGTGAGTGTAGGTTTTTGTTTATCAAACTTGATGACAACTGTTTGACCTCCAAGTATGTTTTTCTTCGGCTTGGAGAAGACGAGGTCATTTACATCGAATCGTTTCATTAATATAATTGATATATTTAATTCTTAAGCATTTAAGGTTAAAATATACTTCCTTTTTAATGTGGGATATAGTGTATGGAACAGCAATATGTGTTGTGTGTATGTCGATGTTGTTCGATCATTTCAATCGAACTCCGATAAGAGATACGGTGAGTGAAGACAATGAAGTTTTATCCCCAACTGATGGATATGTTATGGATATTCACACTTTGGTTGACGGGACGCAGCACATCATGATATTTTTGAGTATATTCGATGTGCATTGTCAGTGGTATCCAATTAATGGATGTGTTAAACACATTGAATACAAACGCGGGACATTTGCTCCTGCGTACTTGTTGAAAAAAAGTCAGTTTAACGAATCTTCACAAACAAACATTCAAACCAAGTGGGGGTTAGTGAAAGTAAAGCAGATTGCAGGACAAATCGCAAGAAGAATTGTGAACGACAGTCAAGTGAATCAAATGGTTAAAAAAGGAGACCTATTGGGTCGAATAAAACTATCAAGTCGTGTCGACGTGTTCTTGCCCGCGGACGCACATCTCCTTGTTAAAAAAGGCGAAACAGTCGTTGGTAATGTAACCAAATTGGCTCGTTTCGACACGACGGTTTATATGGACGGCGTGTTTGATTTATTCCATGTGGGTCATGTCCGTGCTATTCAACAAATGAAGAAACATGGAAATAAAATAATTATCGGTGTTGTCGCTGATGATGACGCAGAGAGGTATAAAAGAAAACCTGTGATCTGTGAACAACATCGAAAGGAAATGATCGAGTCGTGTAAACATGTGGATTCCGTAGTATTCCCTTGTCCGTTGGTGATTGATGACGATTTCTTAAAAAAATACAACATCAATCATGTCGTACATGCGTTTGCGGACGAATACGATCACGAAAAGCAAAAACATATGTTTATTAATACCGAAATAATAACCCTTGACTATTGTAGGGAAACCTCAACCTCTGCTATAATAAGTAAAACTAATACATTTGTTACTTAAAAGAATACAATGATTAAGTAGTATAATGCGTGTTCGTAAACGAAATGGGGCAATCGTTCCTGTTGATTTCAACAAGATCACTCATAGAATCACGAAAATCGCAACCGAAATATCAAATGTAATTGACCCTATAAAAATCGCTCAACGTGTCTGTTCTTCTATTTATGACAATGTAACTACACGCGAGCTGGATGAGCTTTCATCTGAAATCGCAATTAGTTTTTCAACTGAACATCCCGATTATGGGACCCTTGCCTCTTGCATATGCGTCAGCAATTTGCATAAAAACACACCAAAATCTTTTCAACATTGTATAAAAAAACTGTATGACAACAACATGATTCATGAAAAAACATACAATGTTGCAATAGATAATGAACACGCAATTGGCTCTGTGATTAACTGTGATCGTGATTATTTGTTTGATTATTTCGGGATCAAAACTTTGATGAAATCATATTTGTTTAAAATCGACGAACAAATTGTTGAACGTCCACAATATATGTTGATGCGTGTTGCTATTGGAATCCACGGTGAAGACATCGCAAGCGTTTTAGAAACATACGAACTTATGTCGAACAAGTATTTTATTCATGCAACCCCGACCCTTTTCAACGCTGGGACACCCCATCCACAATTGAGTAGTTGTTATTTGGTCGAATTGGAAGAGGACTCTATAAATGGAATTTACGACACGTTGAAAGAGTGTGCGACGATTTCCAAGTGGGCTGGCGGAATCGGTCTACATATTCACAAACTACGCGCATCAGGCTCGGATATTCGAAATAACATAGGCGCATGTACAGGTTTGGTTCCTTCACTGCGCGTGTTTAATGCAACGTCTCGGTATGTAAACCAAGGTGGAAAACGCCCTGGATCTATTGCAATCTACCTAGGTCTCGAACATCCAGATATAATGAGTTTTTTGGAACTTAAAAAAAATCACGGTGACGAAGAACAACGCTGTCGTGACTTGTTTTACGGTGTTTGGGTTTCAGACCTGTTTATGCAACGAGTGGAAGAGGATGCCATGTGGAGTTTGTTTTGCCCGTCCTCACTCCCCGAGCCTCTTGAGGACGTCTACGGAGAGGAGTACGTTCAATTGTACACAAAATATGAAGCACAAGGATTGTATAAAAAACAAATAAAAGCAAGAACTATTTGGTTTGCTATATGCAACTCACAAATCGAAACAGGGAACCCTTATATTTTGTACAAAGACGCTGTGAACCAGAAATCAAACCAAAAAAACGTAGGTACTATCAAATCGTCCAATCTCTGTTGCGAAATTGTCGAGTTCACAAGTAAGGACGAAACCGCTGTTTGCAACCTCGCATCTATTGCGCTTCCGCGGTTTGTAAACGATGACAAATCGTTCAATCATGTGAAACTACACGAAGTCGTGAAGGTCATCACGAAAAATCTTAACAAAGTGATCGATATCAACATGTACCCGATAGAGAAAGCACGTCGCTCTAATATGCGACATCGACCTATTGGTATCGGGATACAAGGGTTGGCTGATGTGTACATGATCTCTGAAATGCCATTCGATAGCAAAGAGGCTTCACAACTCAACATGGATGTTTTTGAAACCATTTACCACGCGGCACTTGAAGCCTCTATGGAATTGTCTAAGATTTCGGGTCCGTATGAAACCTTTGAAAACAGTCCCACAAGCAACGGGATACTGCAATTTGATTTGTGGCCAAATACGGAGTACACGTGTGGGAGCAAAAGATACGACTGGGAGCATTTAAAATCACAAATCATTGAACATGGTTTGAGAAATAGTCTCCTTGTCGCACCCATGCCGACTGCTTCAACTTCCCAAATATTGGGGAACAACGAATGCTTTGAACCCTACACAAGCAATGTTTATCTTCGACGAACAAGTGCTGGAGAATTTGTCATTATTAACAAACATTTGGTCAAAACCTTGTTGTCCCTTGGGGTTTGGAACAAATCCATGAAAGACTCTATTGTATCCAACGAAGGTTCAATACAGCATGTAGAAACGATCCCGAAAAGTGTGAAAGCTTTGTATAAAACAGCATGGGAGATTTCTCAAAAGACGCTCATTGACCAAGCCGCGGATCGAGGAATGTATGTCTGTCAGTCTCAAAGTTTAAACTTGTTCATGCAAAGACCGTCAATTAAAGCTCTGTCATCCATGCATTTTTATTCTTGGAAAAAAGGCTTAAAAACAGGAATATATTATCTAAGAACACTTCCATCCGCTAAACCGATCCAGTTTTCAATAGCACCTGAACTCGAGTGCACATCGTGCTCTTCCTAAAAATGCCAGATTCGTTCTGTAAGGTCCTTTTCATCGCTATCTGTGTCCACACGCTTTCATTCGTGTTGGAATATTTCTATCAAAGATTTTGCCATCCAATCACTTTCTATGGTTATTTCACATCTTTTTTATCCACCCCGTCACGATTTTGCACGACAAGCAAGTATCTGATTTTAGACTTGAGCGAGATCTTGCGATTCAAAACACAAACCATGTTCTGGTCTGCGATGAGCGGGATAACACATTTCCTCATTCGTAGGAAAATAATACGTAGAAAGCTCTTATAAAATGTATTGTTATCTCAATGAAAGGCTTTCACTTTGATGTAGACAAAAATATTCTACAGACGATGAACATGCGAAAGAAAAAAAATATTCTACAGACGATGAACATGCGAAAGAAAAAAAATCTTAATCGGCCCATCACCAATTCACTGGGAAAGAAAAAAAATCTTAATCGGCCCATCACCAATTCACTGGGAAATCGGCCCATCACCAATTCAACTGTCAGCAGGAGCCGTAATAACAAATCTTTCAATTTTAATGTAGATGACACAATTCTGAGAAACATGAACTTGAGAAACAACAAAATAAACATTGTATCCTCGAACGCAAACTCGAACCCAAACTCGACCGCAAACCCGAACCAGACACAAATGAACAGCTCAATAAAGAAGAAGGATTTTGCATTCAACGTGGAGAAGACTGTTTTGAACAGAATGAACTTGAGAAACAACAAAATAAACATTGTATCCTCGAACGCAAATCAGACTGCAAATTTGGTCACGTCAACACAACCCAGTAATAATAACCCACAATCGTTTGGAACAGAAGAACCCAATAATAACCCATTTGCAACGCCAACTACATCTGTTTCAGGATTACAAGAAACTGAAGAACCCAATAATAACCCATTTGCAACGCCAACTACACCTGTTTCAGGATTACAAGAAACTGAAGAACCCAATTCTAATAACCCATTAGCAACACAAACCAATAACTTGACCCCTGGGCCTAACAGACCTCCAACACACCCATCTACAACACAAACCAATAACTGGACCCCTGGGCCTAACAGACCTCCAACAGGCCCATCTACAACACAAACCAATAACTTGACCCCTGGGCCTAACAGACCTCCAACACACCCATCTACAACACAAACCAATAACTGGACCCCTGGGCCTAACAGACCTCCCAAACAGAATAGGTTGGAGGAGAACACAGAACTCAAAATATTAAGAAAAAAAGCTGGTGGTGGAATATTGAGTTTGAAAAAGGGAGCCCTTCAACGTTATTTACGAGAATTGGAGAGAAATACGTCGAATTGGAAACCCAGAAACTATATGGCTACTACACATCTGAGGCGAATGGGTGTAGTCATTAAGAATACAAATAACCAATATTCCAACAGAAATGAGAATAAAAATAACCAATATTCGAACAGAAACGAGTAGGAACTTAAGATTACCCATTATATACAAACAGAAGATGGAAGATATCGACGATTTGATTGCGAACAGCCAAACACATAAATATTTACTTTTCATCGACTCAAAATCTCGTGACCGACTTGTGTTTCCTAATCCCGAGGCATATACAATCTATTTTTCAGAACCATTAAAGAACGTGCATTCTGTAAAAGTGATTGACTCATCTATTCCACGCACACACTATAATGTTTCTACTGTATCGAATAATCTCGTGTATCGAATCAAGGAAGCTAATTGGCAGGTAGTGACTATTCCTCCTGGCAATTATAATATCGATGAATTGATCATAATATTGAATGAAGAATTAAAAAACATCAAAGTGTTTCATCTATCATATCCTACCGATATCAGAAAGCAACTTGTGTTTAAAAGTAAACAAGAATTTGAAATTGATGTCAAATCTTCATCGTTAAAGTACACCCTCGGTTTGGATTGCGCAAGTGATTATGGTTATGAATCTATAGTAAGAACAGATGAACAAATAATTGTTCGCTCTATCGACAATTTTGCTATGTACGAACAACATTCCTACGCTGACAGATTAAGTGCTGGGACAGACGATATGTATTCAATTAACCACGACACAATCTTGTACATGTCCTTACACGCCTTGGATAAGAATATTGTTCTGCAAAAAATTAGTTTCGGGATATCAAATGTTAGTGAAAGGTGTTCTTGTGTGATATCAGTAATTCAATTAACAAACGTGGGAAAGTTCGTTTTACAATCGTCAATCATTGGCATTGATACAACAATTGAAAGTATAGACGCATATTTTGAGGAATCGACATTATCACCGAATTCGGATACATACATAAGCATTTCGTTCAAAAATTTCCAATATGGTGTTGATTCGTTTTCATGTGTTCTTTACACCTCACCTTCAGAGTCCAAGGACACGGCATTGTTTAGTATGAGGATACAAGACAACGTTCTCCTTACAACAGACACGATCAATGGTTTTTCCACCGATGTATCTTTGAATGTCAACATAACGTACTCCATACCCCAATTTTCAATCATTGCACCAGGTATGTATAATATGATTGGTGATTCATACGTAACTCTTCGTTGTACAGAATTAGATCAACATATGGGTTCTATAAACTCATCCAATTATTCGGACGGAACAGGTCAAGTGGTTCAAAAAAATTTCGATTATGGTCTTGCCGTGTTTAAGCTCGGTCTGGTTGGGTATCAAGATGAAAAGTTTGACAACACATTTATCGATCGCGATTTCTTTCCAATTGGCAAGCTCAGTCAATTGAGTTTCAGATTTGAACGATGGGATGGCAGTTTATATGATTTTAAAGGTATTAACCATACATTCACTTTACAAGTAAAATATTATGCTGCTAAGATTGACTATGAAGCGCGTTCAAATTGGGTCAGCAGTTTGAATCCTGATCACAAACAAGTCTTAGGACACTAAAATAAAAATATTATTATACAACAACATGCCACCACTTCCAATTACCCCAGAAATAGCGCGAAACAGAATCGCGCATGCACGTGCACTAGCTAATGAACGTGCACGTGCACAAGCTGCGAATAAAAGACCCGCTGCTAAATCGAATGCACCAAAAAACCTCAGATATCCTAATACAATGAAACACATGACTTCATTATTGAAACTAAAAAGCACGCCCAAGACGCGTGCTCCACGAAACACAGCAGCTGTTAACTACAACAAATATGCCAACCAACTCGTGCAAAATCGCTTAAAACACAATCTTCCCAGTCAACACAATGCCGTGTTTAGAAACAAGGTGGCGTCTCTGGTAAAGAACGAATATCAAAAGAACCATCCAACGCACGCAAAAATGACTAATAACTCTCCCTACATCAACAGAGCGATTCAAAAACTAAGAACGGAGTTGAACAGGATTCGAAACACACAGCGAACGAATTCATCAAGACCCTCCTCTCCACCAAAATCCTCCAAAATAACACTTGTTCCGAAATTGTATCAGGTAAGGAAATTGTATCAGAAAAAGGCCCACACCGTTAAAAATATGTTTGCTGCAAAACGCAAAGCCAATACTGCCGCAAAGAAGGCTGCCGCAAAGAAAAAGTAAAGCTTAACCTTTATTTTCAATTCTTTTTAGTAATGGTTTGAGATTCTTTAATTCATTTTTTTCAATGAACCAAATATCATAACCATGTATACGCATTGCTGACGCCCATTCTTGAAACATTTTATCGTAATGCCAATCCAAAAGATTGTGGTTGTGTTGTTCTACCAACATAAAACGATTGAACAAGTTCCACATTTGATTGACTTTGGTCATGAATTCCTGATTTTTCTGGGTAAGTTTTTTCTGGTCAATACGCAGACACCATACGCCTACAGAGGTGTAAATTAAACTTGTTGCCAGCCTGTCCTTTCTATACATGTTAATATCCTCAAACGACGGCCACATCCCATAGGATTTGGGATGATAATGCCAAACCCGACTAGAGACGGGAAGGTTTACGTGTTGACGGAGGTTGGGTAAAATGACACCATCCGCGGTGTGGAAGAAGGATCCAAAGTCTTCGGCGAACCACCCTCCAACTTCCCCACTGTGTTTATTAGCGTAGTTGAATATTTCGTCGTTACGTATCGAGGTCTGTTCTCTTCTTTTTATTCGGCGTTTGGGTTTAATCTGGCTCATATATAATAATAAAATAATATTTTTCTTAAAGTGTCAAAGGAATTCACTTAAAGAGCTTGAAGACATAGAGTAACTTGAGCAAGTCACACTTGCTCGATATGACTACGATTGAGAGCTGTTATCAGAGAATTGAACAGAATTTGAACGTGAAATTAATTCACCCGCATCAACCAGACGGGTGCCGATGGATGTTGGAAAAAGAACTGTCACACGCGACATACAATGAGCAGGAAATGCCCTGTGGTGGTGTCTTGGCGGATGAGGTTGGATTGGGGAAGACGATTCTTTCCATTTGCATGATGATCGGAAATGTGAAACCACGAACTTTGGTGATACTACCCAAAAGTTTGGTGTTACAATGGAAAGAACAAATTGAAAAGTTCACCTCGAGTGTTCAAGTGTTTATACTCATGAAATCCACGGACCGTGTTGTAACGCATTCTGGTTTGCCTGTTGTGTATTTGATGTCTCATAGCCTCCTTAATATACGTAATCGGGTTGTCGGTACATCAGAGGTCCATAACTATGTATGGGATCGAATCATCATCGATGAAGCGCATATGCTTCGCAACCGTAAATCAAAACTCTTCGAGTCCAGTATGTTGCTACGATCCACTATCAAATGGGCTTTGACTGCGACACCTGTGATGAACCGTATGTCCGACTTTGTGCATTTAATGGAGTGGATTGGAGTTTCTCGAAACCTGTGTCAACAAGAAAAGAACGACATGACTGCTATGTTCATTTTGCGAAGAACGAAGGAGGATATCTCCGCAAAATCAACACCCTGTCACATTCAAGTGAAGTACATACCCTTTTCGTCGGACGAAGAGGCTCATTTGTACTGCAAAGTCTTTCACAAAGAACGGAATATGATCAAGAAAAACACAAATACTAACGTTCCCGATTTGCTCGAACACTTGTTGCGTGTGAGACAAGTCTGTATCCACCCACAATTGTACATGAACGGCATGTCAATGAAGAAGAAAATCGAATGTGAACATTGGAACGCCCCAGTGACGAAAATCGTGGAACTTTTGAAATGTGTACATAGTCAGCCCGACGACGACAAAGCGATTATATTTTGTCAGTTCGTAAAAGAAATGGACGCATATGATAAAGTTTTTAAAAGCGAAGGCCGTGTTTGCAGTCGCATCGATGGGACCATGAGCATTTCCGAGAGGCAGAAGAATATTGACTATTTCACACACGACCCAGAGGTGAAGCTTTTTCTTATTCAAATCAATACAGGTGGTCAAGGGATCAACTTGCAGATGGCCAATCATATATATATCATGTCTCCGAACTGGAATCCAGCCATAGAATATCAAGCGATTGGTCGTGCTCATCGCACAGGTCAAAAGAAAAGTGTGTTTGTCACCAAGTTTTGTATCACTTCGGGTGACGAATCGCACCCATTTGTTGAAGAGAATATCATCAAGCTTCAAGAAAAGAAGAAGAAGATTATCGCTGACATTTTAAATGATGATCGTATTCAGAACGACGGGGTTGACCATGTGCGTGACATGACGTGTGGCTTGTCGTCCAAAGACATTTTTAGAATCTTCAATATTTACCGAGAAGAATAGTTAAAAACAATATTCATATATATACATGTAAAAGTTCTGATTCGAAGTCGCTAATTAAAAGTGTAGTTGTATTAATAATGACAAAAACTTGCTTGAAACGAATGATAAAGGCGATGAAGAAACAACCCACAACCATAATGATGACGAGTATTTTCCTCGTGTTTATCCTGGTGATTGTTCGGGTAGTTTGTCGTGACACACAGGTGGAAAAACTAGATAATAATTTTGTAGTATCAACTATTTCTGATAATAATATATTTCATATATTTGCTTTTGATATCATAAAAAATTATAATAATATCCCAAACGCATACATTTTATCAAAAAACATTGATGAGAATTCCGATGTTCAAAAATGGAGATATTTTGTAATGAATAAACTATATAACTGCAAATACATTGATGAAATAAGTACATATAAAACAAAAGAATTTCATAGTGGTTATGATTGTTTTAAATTTATAAAATACAAACAAGATGCACATATCACAAAGATTTATAGTAAAATCATTTCTAATAAAATCGAAGGAAAATACATTCTGTTAAATATTAGAGATGATCAAAGAATTCTATACGAAAATAATTCTGGATTAAAATTAGAAACTTTTTTACATGAAAATAAACATAGATTAAATGCTTCTTTTCTATACTGTAACTTTTCCAAAATGAAACCAGAAGAACAATATGATATATGTCATAATGCTAGGATTTTAATTTCAGCACATGGTGCTGGATGTACTAATCTCATATTTACACCATTCAACACGCCATTAATTGAAATAAATTTAAGAAAACATTGGTACTGTGATAATGTATGTGATAAACATTTAAAAGGGGAAATTTCAATGAATGCAAAATGTGATGGAAAATTAACATACAGACCATATTTTCATAAAGCAGATTATCATAATCTATGTTATTTATTAGGAAAGAAATACTTGGAAATAGAAGCTATAAAATATGATGGCGGGTTTTTATCTAAAAACCCAATTAGCAAGAAAGAAATTTATATAGATGGAGAAAATTTAATAAAAGACATTAACGAATTACTTATTGAACTTTAGAAAAAAATGCGACAAGATTTATACATCCAATAGTAGCCACCTTTATTATATATCGTATAATAATGAAGCGTTGGTCAAGTTTTAAAAATGTTAAATTTGGGTCGATCCAATACATACTAATAATAATGATTTGTGTTGTTATTTCGATGATTATTTGCGCTTGTCGCCAAAAGAAATACGAACACCTAGATGTGTTTGGTTTCACCGACAACACCAACACCGACAACACCGACACCGACAACAAATTGTTTGGAGGTCTCCCAGATATCCCTGAAGGAGTCCTCAGCCTGCTGCCTTCATTGGTTTGCAATAATGACTTGGTTGATTTAAAAAATCTTAATGTATGGTTTACTGCCCATGAATACCAAATGTTTATTGTTATTATCCGCGATTTGTCCAAACTCAATGCTATTGTAGATGATTTCACATCAAAGTATGGGACTGATCCAATTGGAGTCACGCTTGATAATGGGTTTACGGCAATACTCACCTTAACACAACTCGAGTACCTCCTCACACAACCTGGTGTTCACTACATAGAGTGTGACACCGAGGTAAGGGTCGATCCTCAGCCTCCTGCCGACGACGTAAATATCCCAGATATCCCTGAAGGAGACCCCAGCCTGCTGCCTATATTGGTTTGCAATAATGACTTGGTTGATTTGAAAAATCTTAATAGGTGGTTTACTGCCCTAAAATCAAAAATGTTTATCGTTAAGATCCGCTATTTGTCCCAGCTCGATGATATTGTAAAGCATTTCAGGGACGAGTGGGGTGGGGATCCAATTGACGATTTTGGAGAAATGCTTGATGATGGGTTTCGGGCAAACCTCACCTTACCACAACTCCGTTACCTCCTCGCGCAACCTGGTGTTCAATCCATAGAGTGTGACAACGAGGTTAGTGTCTATCCTCCTGTCGCCGACCCGCCTTATTGGGACGACCCATACCAATTTTATCCCATTACAACATTATATCAAAACTGAGTGATCATATTATCTTTACGGTCCCAAAATGCAACGGATACCACCCTGGCTCTACATTCGTACAACGGAACATAAACAGTACAGAGCCTTCTCGAATGAGGTCGCCTTCTAGACCTGGTAAACATGGTTTGACTATTGAATTCGAGATGTTTAGTATCGTGTTTATATGTACTCGTTGTTCTTTAAAGTCGCCACCAATGAGTGGTGTTTCTGTGGACGTATTTGCTATGTACAACTGATTCGCAGAGTCATTCAATATCCCCGCGCCATTTCCCAAATAAACATTTGAACAATCGTCTTTTCGACAGCTTGTGTTTATTCTCGGTGGCTTAGCAGGAAAATTCAAATCCACTGTGTACAACCCTGCGGACGACAGCTCGATGATCATGTCGTTTCTGGACAGGTTTGTAGTCACAATCCCAAGATACAAACATTCAGAGCGCAGTCTTGCAGCAGGAACTTTTTCTATAGACGTCATAAGGTTACAAAAGAAATAATTCTTAAACACTTTTTATGTAACACCACCCCTTAATTTCACATATATCTTTCCATATACAGTCTTGTTGGTACAGTTTTTCTCTGCTTTTCAACAATGGGAACAAATGCATATGTTCGTGTGCTTCCAATAATTCACAAAACTTAAAGAGTATATAATTGTAGCTAAAAAAATTCTTTCGGGTTTTTGGACATGTTCTTTCGAATGGTTCTTGTATCTCAATGAACATTGTGATTATTTTATCATACAATTCATTAGATATTGTGGGTGGTGGCTTGCCACTCAAAAGATTTGTAATCTGTCTCGTATGTTCGTAGTATTTAGTAAGATTACACTTTTTCAGAAAACGTTTTACTTTATCCTGACTTATTTGGTGCATGTTATGAATCCGTTCCTTCTTGAACTCGGCACGAATGATATCCAAGACTTCACTAGGAACATCAGACGATTCTTTGGCTTGCAGTTGTGATAAAAGTTCCCTCAAATGATTAATTCGTTTGTATGAAAAGTGAATATTAGTGTCCGTGTTTACTTCCTGTTCGTATGTGAGTCCTGTTGCGCTGGGTTCAAAATAAACTTCAAAATGCCCACAAGTATCACAAACCACATACGATTCATTTGCAGCTAATTTAAGATTACAGTTACATCCACTGCAAATTAAACTTGTTTCTTTTCGAATTGAAGATAAAGGAACGTTGTTGACCACGTGCATGTATTGAGAATATAATTTACCTCGTTGACTATTTATTCGTTGTTCAACAAACGTGTTCAAATCATGAGATTCTCCATCTGTTTTGGTAAAGTCGGTTTGGATGTTATAATCGTAGTCATGTATGATGGACGCAATGCGTAATAGGTATGTGTGTTGATCATCAGACTCAAGTTTATCTATTTGTGTTGTTATTTCATTAATTTTGTCGTCCAAATCTAATATTATAAAAATATCCGTCTCATTTTCTCGTTTGGTCGATAAAATCGCCAATGATATTTTTAATTGTGAAACAATATTTTTATTATCATTGATGATTTTTAGTTTGTTTGCGTGCTCGTCGGCGATGGACATGCTTATTAACTGATGTTATTTTTTTAAATAAATTTAAAAGAATACCATTTTACAAACACAATGTTGGAGACGTACATCCAAATAGTAACAATGTACAATTTCTTTACGGGTTTTTTTTCTTCTATTTTCATTCGATTGACGTTTCCTTTTCAGCCTCTAAATGTCTACAAGGTAATGAGATATTCTCTCAAAGCCAATGAAACCGAGGATTGTACAAATTCTTTTTTGAACGGTTGTGTTATTCCATATTCTGAGACCGAATATCTTGAATTCCGTGTCAAATGGTTAAAAATAAAGTACCGTTTCATTGTCTCATCAGATCAACCCAACTATCCAAGTTTTGTCCATTTCACAAAGCTCAAGAAAAACATTTGGATTCTCAAAGCTATATTGATCAACCCTGAAGATAATGTGTCAGAGGACGTAATGTCAAGAGTTTCCAAATTTTATGGACCGAATCTGAACACGTTCAACAATTTATCTTTAACAGTTGACCAGGTGTTCAAATCGGATGAATTGAAAGACACAATGCGGCTCATGATATTGACGTCACTTGGTGATGTTTTAACATTCAAACCAAATGACATCTTTCAAGTGTGTAGGTAGACATCGATGTAGTACAAAAACATCGAGGACGCTCCACATCTAGGCCGTGAACCGCCTTGTAGTTGACCAAGTAGGTCACGTCCTCCTTGTGTACTTGAGGAATGTATTCTTCTCTCACCCAGACGTAGTACCCAACCAATTTTGCATCCCAGAGTTGTTCGGGTGTGAAGAACTGGATAAAGTGTTCAAAGCCAAAACTTGTCCATACCATATCGAACTGTAGGCCCGTAGTCCCCGAATAGTCGTGACCATCTCGCGTCGTATGTTTTGTTCGAGCTCGTCTTCGTCAGATGATGATGATGAATCATCATTAGATGTTTGAACGAAGATATTTGGCATCTTGTTGGAGAAGAGGGGGTGTATTGTGGTGGGTGACGAGATTGTGAGGAGGAAATCCTGATAACAAAAATAGTTTACAATAATAATGAAAACCCAATTGGTCATAAGTATTTGTATTGTATTATTACTTTTGATTTTTCAAGTCTTTAAAAATGACCCACAGGTGGAAAAACTAGATTGGTTGAAAGATCTGTTTGGGATTGGTAACGAAGACCCTGAAGATCCTGTAGGAGGCGGTACTACTACAACTACATGTGTAGATGGTTTAATACTAGATAATGATAATTGTTTGACACTGGCACAATATTGTCATAATAAAAACGGAACACCGAATACAAGGACATTTAATAGTGATAATGCGAATACTTGGTGTGTTCTTAACAGCACAGGGAGCGGCAGCACAGGGAGCGGCAGCACAGGGATCGGCAGCACAGGGAGCGGCAGCACAGGGAGCGGCAGCACAGCTGATCCAGATCTCCTCCATCATTACGACTTTAACACTTCTTCATTGACTGAACAAGTGCATAGTGACCCACAGCATACACTTCAAGTTAAAAGCCAAAGATATGGTCTGCACGTCGGTCCCATTGGCGAAATCGTAACCTTCGGATCCTGGGGGTATTGGTTATCTTTAGACGCTGGTTGCATACTTGAAACCATAACTCTCCCACGCATGCCAAAAACAGGCAATTACACAACACAACTAGAATTTTGGAGCAACGGGACGGATACGCCTTTAACCGAGCAAATACTAGGCTTTATTCCTGGGATATCATTAAATGCACTCTGGGGTAAACTCTCTGGAGGTGGTGTGGCGGAATCAGATTACACGCAAATACAAATGTATGGATTTAACAACTCTAATTATGAAGGTTTTATTCAAATGAAAAATCAATCTATTCACCCCCCTCATCAAGGTACAGGGCCTAACCCTTCGCAACCTGATTCAAACGGGTACCGTGTGTCACCATTAACACAAGTGGGTGGAACATGGGACGATGAAACTGAATTGGTTTTACATCGAGGGCGTCACGTTATCACGGGTGCGTACAATTTTAATCAGGATGGACCTGGTTTGATCGCCAATATAGGTTATGCAACATTGTATCTCGATAACCGAAAACTGAGCGATGAGCCAATAAACCCAGACATGACAGATCCGATGATGTTTCAAAACGGGAGTTTACCCCCCCCTGACCCCGCTAACGCTGCCTCAGATGGGATTTTGAAGATACAAAATGAACATCAACGAATCCATATACAACACATCCGTATGTACGAGGGTGTCATAACCCAGGATAAACTAGACACGTTAACCAATCACACTGCCAACTTTACCTGACCCTTTATTACCAATCACACCTGGACTTCCTTTTCAACCAATCATCACACCAATCACGCCGCCTTTTTTTCGCACGTGAACCCTGTCCAACCCCACCCTGCGAAGAACCACGGGGTCCTAACCCTACCTAATGAGGGAATACCCCCGACCTACCTCAAATGGGATTTTGAAGATAGAAAATCAACATCAACCAATTATATACAACACATCCGTGTGTACGAGGAAATTCTGGACACGTTTGAATAAAATCGATATCAACCTGTTATACACAGACTTAAAAAAGAAATTATTGTATATGTTAAAATGAAAATCACAATATTCAGTAAAAATGAATGTTTTCGATGTGACGAAGCCATTCAATTTTGCGAGAGGATGAACATTCAATATGAGGTAACGAAGGTTAAGAACCGATACGAAGTGGTACAACTGTGTAGGGAACATCAGGAGGATATCCTTCAAATTCAATATTTTCCAATTATTGAATCGAATGGTATGATTATGAATTACGAAACTTTCAAGCGAACACACGGTGAGCCAATTTTGCTACCCAATGAATGTCGGCATGTTTTGTTTCCAATTAAACACCCACAGATTTGGAGTATGTATGAAAAAGCGGTGAGTAGTTTTTGGACTACGAATGAGATTGATTTTTCCTCAGATCAAAATGATTTCGATAACCGCATGACCGCGGATGAGAGGTATTTCATAAAGAATATTTTGGCATTCTTTGCTGCTTCAGATGGGATTGTGAACGAGAACCTTGCTGTGAATTTTAGCAATGAGATTCAAATACCTGAAGCACGAGCCTTTTACAGTTATCAACAATTCAACGAAACGATACACAGCCACACCTACAGTCTTATGATTGACACATATGTCGACGACGACCAAGAAAAGAACCGACTTTTCGACGGTATACACACCATTCCAAGCATCACTAAGAAGGCAAAATGGGCATCTACTTGGATTAATCAAAAAACGTGTCCAAGCTTCGCGAAAAGGCTTATTGCGTTTGCGTGTGTTGAAGGGATCATGTTTTCGGGTTCATTCTGCGCAATCTTCTGGTTGAAGAAAAGAGGCCTAATGCATGGTTTATCATTTTCGAACGAGCTTATTTCAAGAGACGAGGGCACTCATCAGGATTTCGCAGTTCTTATGTATTCCTACTTGAAAAATAAACTTACCACGACGGAAGTGTATCAAATTGTATCAGAGGCTGTGGAGCATGAAAAGGAGTTTATCACCGAGAGTATCCCTTGTAGACTCATTGGTATGAATGACATTTTGATGAAGCAGTATATTGAATTTGTCGCAGATCGTTTGCTTCTTCAGTTGGGATATCAATTGTTGTTTGGAACTGCGAATCCTTTCGATTTTATGGAAAATATAAGTTTAACTGGTAAAACTAATTTCTTCGAGAGACGCGTGGGTGAATATGCGAGACCCAACCCAACAGATATAGTAGACACTCAAACCTTTGCGTTGGATGGTGATTTTTAAAACTATTCACTGATTTAAATGACATTGAGTGACATTATCAGAAATAAAACGAGCAGATACAACAGGATAACGATACGTACTGCGGACATGATGGGAATTATTTGCATTGTGATCATTGGAGTTTTTTTGACGGTACGATGTGTAAACAAAAAGAGTATTAAAGAAAACAGAGACAGATATTATTAATGAGTTCCGTATCCACATTTATAAGCATGTTCGACCAGTTTCTAGACGATTTGGAGACAACTTTTCCGAACCACAAAAAGATTAAAACACACCGCATAAAGTTTAATGTGTTGAAATCTGCAAACCCGAGAAAAGTGATGACTACTTTTATTGAGCATTTCAAGCCTCTTTCCACATTCATTCAAAATAAAGACGATACTTTTATTATCGACGAATCTGTTCCTTTTTTGATTGACTTGGATTTTAAATCCCTTTGGGTATCCGAAGAAATGACGGTGTCCACAAAGGATGCGATTTGGGCTCACATATCGACTTTGTTGTTTTTCGGTTCAACAATATCGGGTATACCTGATTCAGTAATGTCCAACATTGAGGCCCTTGCGTCTCAATATGCAGGGGAGATGTCAGACGATCAAGAAGGAATGAATCCCGCTTTAATGATGCAAAGTATGTCTCACATGCAGAATATGATGACTAAGATGATGAAAGAATAAATTTTCTGTAATATTATATATGCACATTTCACATATTTACATTGCAGTACTCGTCGTCATTCTTTGTATACTTTATATAAAAGCGTTTTACGGTGGTCAGATTGCAATTGAATACGGTTCACATACATACTATGTAAACAACAATCAGGAACCTAACCAAAAGTTGAACAAAGCAAAAATATTACACAGTATACGCCAAAAGATTGAAAACTTGATGGATGTTTTAAAGGAATCAAGATATTTGGATCAAGTTCCAATTCAAAATTTGTTACGAAAATATGAACACAAAACAATTCAATTGGACGAGTTGCCTAATGTATCGTCTCTTCAAACAACATTTGCATTTAACGTGAATAAGGGGGAAAGAATATCAATATGTTTATCAAAGGAAAACACGTTGAACGACTTATTTTTCGTCGTACTTCACGAGTTGGCACATAGCATGACGAAAGAGTACGCTCACAACACACAGTTTTGGGAAAATTTTAAGAGATTGATTGAGATTGCGACAAAACACTCGATTTACACCAATCATAACTACTCAAAAACCCCAAGTAAATTTTGTAATTATGAGTTGAACCACAATCCATTTTACGACAAGTACGTGACTTATTGATAAAATATTTATGTGGTTTTATAACATATGCGAGACGAAGTTTCTTGGTTGGATGATGTTTGTGTTTTGTTTAGAGAAGAAGCATTGTATAGAATATCATTTTTCGAGTGTGACAATAAAGAATATAATGAGCGATTTAATGAATTGGCGAGATTCGTCATCTGGTATGCTATTATTATGAGTGTTTATAAACGCGACACAATATACATAGTCTTTACGTTGATACTTGGAGTTTTGGCTACGTTTATCAATAAAGTGACACACATTGAACACATGGAGACTAGTCAATTAGTCACTGCATCAGACCCCGTTCAGCAGCTTGTGGTTGAACCTGAACCAGTTAAGAACGAGTGCTTGTCTGTTACAGAAAACAATCCATTCGGTAACCCTTCCATTGGTTTTAAATCGAGCCAACCCACGTGTAAAGACCAATTTGAAAAAAGCGAAGAATACTTTTTCAAAGACCTTCCGATAGACCCGATGGATCCATTTAGAAGACAATCACAACAAAGACAGTTTTATACAATACCGATTACGACGGACATCAACGCTCAATCGGAATACGCAAACTGGTTATACAATTAATTTCTTACTTTTACTATATGAACATCCAGACAAGATTGTATGATGATAACGATGCTGTTATTGCAAGAACAGATGCGAGTCAGCGTGCCATGAAATGGTACACCGCAGACACCCAACAAAATAAAGCTTTAGAATATGGTTATGTGATGGACATGAATATAAACAATACGTTGTATCGCGGAACCCAGAGTCGATATACAGAGCGAGACGACACAAACACTGAACTGTACGGGACTGCCCCCTTCGCATTACGGAGCGGAGACAATGACAAAGTTGATACCGAGAGTCAGTTGTTTCACAGTCAGGTGGATGGTTATAAAATGTGTGACAAGAAACCTCTTTACTCTCAAACCTTTATTGACGAGACAGCGCCAATTCGCATTGAATCGCAACGGGCTGGAATCAGCACTCGCAACGCTCGTATTTTGTATGGCAGAGAATCGTAAAATAAAAAGATGTATAAAAGTATATGAAACGTTCTGAGCAAAGTGATCGTGTATCTGACTACATTTTGAACGTAAGCAGCACCAGCCAATATGGTAGCAATATATGCGGCCCTCCTCCCACGGGTTTACACTGTAAAACTACATACGAACAATCGAAGGTGATTGACGTTGAAACTCAGTTGAGAAACGGAACACAATCAGTCGCTATCACCCCAAAGATAAATCAAACTATGCATACACCCATCGTTAAATCATTTGCCAGAAGTGGTATAAGCGAGTCGGACCTTCGCGAGAGTAAGACTTGTAAAACGATTTCAAGACTTCAGAATGATCGTTGGCAACAACCCGTACCCATCAAATCTCAAAACTCACCGATATGGGAGGTGAACGACATATTAGGTGTTGATTCAAGAAACCTGATTAAATATCCAGATTTAAAATATTAACTTATAATAAGTATGGAGTATCTTTTGCTTGGTGGCCTCGCCTATGCGGGACAACAGTATGCGAAGATATCAACTGGGAAAAAAATGAACCAAGACCCAAGAGCCACCTCATCGACGTCACATTCCTTTGAAGATGTTCAAGCAGATTTCAACGATAAAATGGATAATCATTTAAAAGATCCGAATACAGTCAATACCACTGATCCACAAGAAAACAATAATATACCATTCTTTAAAAGTTTGCGAAGTCAAAACACAAATGACGGGTTGAAAGACAGGCGATTGTCCACTTTTACGGGTGTGAATACCACAGACTATCGCCACAAGATAGAAGTAGAGGCGCCCGAGCCAACAAGAGACCCGAATGTATACGGTAACATGACATCTATCGACAAAGATCGTTATACTATTAACGTGGCAACATCGAACAACAACGTTCTACCCTTTGAACAAATCAAAGTAGGACCAGGACTGGGTTTGAAATCTTCGGACCCAGCCTCGGGTGGGTTTCATCAAAATGTTCGTATTTTGCCTGGAAATCCAAATGGTTACAGGAAACACAACTTCGAGGGACGAGTCGTCACGGGCAAAGCGCCTGTGAGTAATCCAGACCTGTCTGTCAATGTTGACGTGAATCGTCGAACTCCGTTGACCGAGACGTATCGTGGATTTGACGCCCCTCAGTCTTCCGTCCAAGGTTCATCCCAGCGACCTTTGCAAGTTTTTCATGATTCGCAACGAGGAGACTCGTCACACCCTTTGTCAAACACAAACGGTGGTCTGGCGACATACACGACCCAAACTGCAACCCGCGACCATTGCACAACAACCCCCATCCAGGTATGGGGAAATCCAGCTGCTGAACGTGTGGGCACTTCGACCGTCCAAGATCAAAACTATCACTTACACTCGACGGAAAGAGGCGCTTCGAACACCCCCTTACTCAATGCAGGGAGTGCACGCAGTGGTCATTCGCAGTCGATTTCAAATTTCGACTCAACGACACAACGCGACCAACCAAACAATATCAAAACCAATCCAGTTAGTACTTCGAGTCACGCCCCTGGATTAGTCAGAACGGGTTACAACGCAAAACCAACACAGAAATGGTTACAGGGTTCGTACATGGGAGCACCAAACGGTTCAAATCAAAAAGGAGATTATCAAGGGACCAATCAATACAGCGTAAACCCGACGCTTCGGGGTGTAATGAACACAGGAATACAATCAGGTCCTTCATCGTCTTCGGTTCCGACCAACACTCAGTATGCGCAGGTATATGCGGGTTCGAAACAAAGTTTCAGCAGAGAAGACACGGTTGTGAAAGATTATTCGCCTAACTTTGGAACAAATAATATGTTATCGGACCCAAAAAAGGATCAATTTCATTTCAAAAATGACTCAAATGATCAGACTTCTACATTTAACGGTGTGAAGCAGAGTATCAACAACACAACGAACTCTATTGCAATAGGATCACAGCGTGCTCGAACCAACGAATACACGAACAATCGTGATTTTGGTTACGATCCAAGTGCTTTAAAGAATCCACTGGCTCTTGATATCAATAAACAACACAGATGAATGAGATAACAAAGAAGACGATACAAGAGATGTTGATGGACAGAGGATTTACGGACATCACTCAATTTGAAAATAATGAAGACCTTACAATTGCCTATAATCCACTGACACGGGAAAAAACCTATGTTCATTATATTACAGACCCTAAGGTAAATGTTAAAAACATAAAGTCCATAAAAACGACTATTGAAAATGTTGGCACATCAAGTCTAGTGTGTTTGATTGTCGTGTATAAGTTCACAATCACCTCTTTTGCCAAACAATTCATATCTTCTGACGTTAGTGATTTGTTCGTTCAACTCTTTAGTGAGAGAGAACTTGCTTATAACGTCACAAAACATGAATATGTCCCTAAACATACTGTTTTAAGTCTTAAAACTAAAAAAGAAATACTACATGAATACAAGACTTCGTCTAAAAACTTTCCTCATATATTGTCGACAGACCCTATATGTAGATACTATGGCTGTATTCCAGGAATCATGATGAGGATCGATCGACCCTCAGAAACATGTGGAATGCATACGGTTTACCGTATCGTTACTTGACATTATACTTGACGGTTACCCCCAATAAAACCATCAACACCAATAAAACAAACAAGAGGAGTGAAATTTTTGTGTCTCGTTTCTTTTTGCACTTGTTCGATTTTATAATATTGTTACGTGGGGTGGTAATAGCGTTTTTCAACGAACGAGTCGTCGAAGTGGGCATTAAGATTTTTGGCTTGTTCACCACAGCCTTATCGTTCACAAGATCCTTATCGATTTCCAACTTGGACCCACCAGCGAGACCACCATTGCACGAGGGTGGTTTCGTATTGCTGTGCGTAGAGTTCGTCGTTCGAGGTTGCACCATAAAATAGTCTTCCGCAGAGTTGGATATGTCAGCCAACGAATACATTATACTATACTCGACAAAAAAAATTAATACTCGTCCGCTGATGTAACCGACGCTTTTCGTGTTTTAACTTTAAAAAAAGAACAAAAGACATTGTAGTCTAAGGTATCATATTTCATATCACATTTTTTGATATTTGTTATCAATGCATCTGATGCGTCATGTAAGATGGGACCACCAGCCATCCAACCCCGTTGATGTAGCCATATATAGTTTTTTCCCTTTTTCTTTAAAAGTTTCGAAAATTGTGTTCTTGCTGGTTCGGGTGACCTCTCTAATAGTTTCTTTGTGTCGGATTTCGCAAGATCCGTTATAAAGAACCGCCTTGCGAAGTGGAAATCCTGACTACCTTTGGGAGAAAGCATTGCACAAAACATATGATATCCTATTGGTAATTCAATGGACTGTGCCACATTTGCAGGAAGCTTCGAAACGTGCTTCGGGTTATCGCACAATATTCGTGATGCGAACTCCTCGCAGCTTGCAAAGTCAAACTCTTTGTTCTTGTAACAACATTTCTTGTTTTCGCATTTATCACCTGGTCTAGCTTTGTACGTTCTGTTTGCGAACCCACCTCGAGCCTGTTTAGGACCCAATGAAAAAACGTAGCAATTTCCTTTCACTTTATCTGGAATATTCCATGCTGCTGGGAGTATCGTGTTTTTCATTTACTTGTATTTATATTATTTTTAACACAACATTCGTATCATCATCTTTCTTGACAATCACGGGGACGTTGCACTCGAAAATTTCCAAAAGTATATCCTTATATCTTGTACTATCAATCTTTCTTGGTATTATAACCGTGAACTCAACAATCAATGCTGACATTGTATCTTGCGAACCCAATGATAATCCCAAACCAGGGTACCTAAACCGCGTGGTCGAGTCAATAACAACATCTTTGGGTGTTGTTATGTATAACATTTGTCCGTTAGGATGTCGAATCTTTCCACGGTATCCAACCAAAGCCTCGCAGAGACTGATACTTGTGCGAAATGTC
>Ga0302138_10000217_pt1 | contig 33952 bp, 23 predicted proteins | sample CBN3_321_MG_FD_203110 | JGI IMG/M metagenome (GOLD analysis project Ga0302138, IMG submission 203110) | Marine microbial communities from Western Arctic Ocean, Canada - CBN3_surface | ecosystem: Environmental > Aquatic > Marine > Oceanic | place: Canada: Western Arctic Ocean | collected 2017-09-15 | reverse complement strand
CGCTCGAGAGCTCGGGGTTTGTAAAAAATTAGTCCCTCGAAAAAGTGTGCTTTTCCCGGGATGTCGAGAAATCGCCCCCCCCCCCCAAAGTGCACTTGCAGAGAGTTCTGTGCTAAAGAGCTATAATAATATTAGAAGTATGTCTATGTGTACCACACCCGTCTTTACGCCCATTTCGCGCCTTTATACGCGTCAATCACAAAGCCGACACCGCAAAACAGCAACTCTTCCGCGATCTGGTCCACGCTAGGAGCCGCCGGCGCTGAAAAGTCCCCGAGAGGATCAAAGTCGCCCAAGGAAGCAGGAAGCTCAGCGCCGTGGTGCTGCATGGAAGGTTTCAGAGCCACGCCGATGAGATCACCCCCGTGCTCATCCGCGAATAGAAGCGCCGTGCCGCCGAGTCGTCTCTCGGCTTCCCTGAGGAAGCATCGCAGAGGATCGAAACCGACGAGCATCGCGGCGCGCGCTTTGTCCGGACCGCGGGCGAGAACCTTTTCAGGCATTTTCGCGAGCTGCAGCCCGCGTTTGTTTCCGTGCTCCGCTTCCAGGAGCCCGTCAGCATCGACGCCGAGTTCCTTGATTAGTCTTCGTTTGATCTGTTTAGCAGTAAACAAAGCGTGATCTGGGAAAGGTAAGGATGCTCTGCGCAGCTTGAGCACGATGTCGTAGTGCGTCAGCGCCGGAGTGAAGAGCGACTCCCAAGCCGCGTCGTCCCCGAGCCGAATCGCATTCGCGTCGTTTTTGGTGGCGCTCGCGTCCATACCGTTACGGCCTTGCAGGATCGCTTTAAGGCGCTCAGCACCCCGAGAGGCAAGCACCTGCGTGCGTTTCAACACAACCGCACCAGGTCCGCGTTGGGTCCAGACGTCCCCAGCAGAATCATACGGTGTCCAGATGCACATGGAAGGCGCGTCGGGGTCGTCCATTTTTTTCTCAACCTCTTGCATCTCGTCCCCCGTGATCCCCTCGTCCCCGTCCTCCTCAACCGCGGGGTCCACGAAGAGTGGCAACACGTTCCAGGGGTGGGACGCGAGCAAGTCAAGGAATCGAACAAACGCAACCTCGCGCGAGGTTGGTGGCTCGAAAGCACCAGGATGCAGGAAGAGGTGCGCCATCAAAAGCTCGATTGTTTCACCCTTGAAGTGCGGCGAGAGCATGTGCGCCGCGATCCATCGCTTTGCCACTTGCGTGGCGGGACCGTACGCGGGGAAACGCAGATTAACCGTGGCGATGACCCCAGCGTGCGCCGCACCACATATCAAGTGTCTCTCCGCAGCTTCGTTGTTCGCGCCTCCCGCGGTGGAGTTGATGTGCATTCGAATGGCGAACCCTTCGTGCAACACGTCAATCGCTTCCTCCGCGACGACGGTTTGCGTGGCGAAACTCGAACGGAGCTGCTCGGCAATCTTAAGCGCCATCGCGGCTTTCGTCTTGTTGATCGCCGTGCTGTTATCAGGCCACCGACCGCTTCCCTCGAGCTGCACCAACACGTCAAGCGGCTTGGGACAGACCGATATCTGCTCATTGCTCCGTCCCATGCCTATGCCAGCACCGAACGCGAGCTGATGCGGTTTCGGGGGAAACGGGTCGGTTCCGCGAAACGCGGCGCTGAGCGGTTGGACATTCACAACCTTCAAAGGCAAGTCCTTAAGCTCTTTCATGCGTTTCGAAAGCCGGTCAAGGCTCTGCACCAAGGTTTTCGCGGAAGATTCTGTCGAGCCTTCCTCTTGACCCGTCCCGTCCTTCCCTCGCAGCGCCGCATCCAACAGGTTACAGCTCCAGTCCACGTCCTCCGCGGCGTCGAGATTGCGCTTCACGGTGTACTCGAGCGCCAGCGCTGGAATGTGGTGCCGCTTGTGCGCGGGGATGGCGTCCCACACGATGGATTCGCAAATGCGACCGTCTTTAAACCGACGAAGTTCTGCTCGGTCACCCCAGAACGCGCGGAAGGCTTTCGCGAGCGCGTCATCGTCCGAACTCGGCCCGAGATCCACCAACCGGGACGCGTTATCGGGATCGAGGATGATGCCGATCCATATTTTGAAATGTTCCTCGTCCACGGACCCGACGGTGTCATCCGCCTCGGAGGCTTTCCGTTTCTTCGTGCCCGGTTGCGCCGCAGCTTCCAGCGAGGGACGAATATCCGAGGCGTTGACAAAGCTCTGTTGCTGCACGCGAATCACCTTCGCGCGCGACCCTAGGGTTTTTGTTGCAATCTCGTCGACGCGCGCCTCGAGCGCGCGCCAACTCACGGCGTCGGCGTCGCACGAACCTGACGCGCTTGTTTTGTTTCGATCCAACGTGACGTGCAGATGTACGTCGTATCGCACTGCGGGATACATGGAGCTCAAAAACACCTGCTCAAACGCGGTTCTTTGTCCGCGCTCGAGAACTGCCGCGGAGAGCGCGGCTTCGTGCGCGAATTCAGCAATCGCGCTTTTCGACACCCTCGCACCGATGTTCACGTTTCCGTCGGGTCCGATGAGGACAAACGGAAAGGCGCGCTTCCACCGACCCAAGTTTTGTTTCGCCGCGCTGAATCCCCCCGAAAGAACCTTGGGATCAGCAAGGAAAGTCAGCGCAGCTTTCACGAGCTGCTGCGCATCCATGAGAGGACTGAGCTTTCCTCCCGTTGTCACCAGATGGGACATGAGCATGGACAGCACGAAGCCCGTGAACCCGTCGGGGGCCCCGAGCATTCCGCGCCTCGCCGCCCATACCTTGAGCAGCAAGCACGCGTCGTCTAAGTACTCAACCTCCGCAGCGGCGTCGCGCAAATATTTTCCATGTTCTTCCACGAACATGTCTTCGAGGATAGACTGATTGTAATTCGGGCTCGCCGCGCGTTCGCCGTCGACCTCGTCCAGGTGTCGCAAGTTTGCCTTGTCCGGCATCAGGCGCGACGCGGGAAACGCGTCGGAGGGCGCCGTCACGAGCACGCGAAGACACAAGTCATTCGTTTTCGCAGCGGTTACGAGTAAGCACAGCTTACGCACATCTCCGTGGTGCGCAGACATGGACACGCTCGCGACCCATTTCGCGCGGCTCAAGTGCTGCTGCAGCACCTGCAGGTACGCGAAGCGTTTAGCGTGGTACCGGTGGTCCAGATAATCCTTCGCCGCGAAGTATCCCCGCGGCACCTCCACCGCAACGTCAGCCACGGAAGATGAGGTACCGGGAGAGATTCGCAGGCACCCTCCGTTTGCCATGCTTCCGGTAAGATACACCCGCTCTGGTGCGACGAACTTTACCGACGTCACACGGTCCGCGCCCGCCCCGAAGTGCGCCGGCGGCGCGAACTTTGTGGTTTTTTCCGGTATGCCTGCGAGAAGAAAATAGGTCAGCAGCGAGTTACGAGGCAGACGGGTCGCGAGAGGTTGGTCACGAAGAGCCGTGCGTGTGCGCCGCGCGTCGAGTTGGTCTCAGGCATATGCTTGTCGTTTTAAGTATTCGTCATGAGGATAGTCTGTTCTCAAAGATTAATAAGTTTGCATCACTGACCAACGTCGAGGCGCGGAAAAACGGGAAAACCAAACAACACACGCCGTCGACGCGCGCGACGACGACGCTCGAGCCAAACCACAGCTGAATCCTCAGGCATATGCTTGTCGTTTTAAATATTCGTCATGAGGATAGTCTGTTCTCAAAGATTAATAAGTTTGCATCACTGGATTCAGGCCGTGTGGTAAACTGGCGACGCGACGAGTGATTGGCTGGCTTTCTTTCTTCGAGCGACGGTCGAAAATCGACAAACCCAACAAGAGAGACGCTGCTGTGCCTACCTGAGAGCGTCTCCTGCAACTGATTCACGAGTGCGCTTGCGACGCCGCGCATTGCCCGGGGAAGAGAGGATTCATCCTGCAGAGCCCTGAGCAGCTCGCCATCCAGCGTGCCGGTGGACATTTTTTTGACGAGGGCACGATTGCCGCCGCTAAAACGTGCCGGCGGCCGTGTCGCGATCTAGCGCCGCAGCGGCGGTCGCCACGCACGTGGGCGGGTACCGCGTGACCGAGAGCAACGACCGACGTATGCGCGCACTCTTGCCTCCCAGAAATGCGGCGAACACACCGACGCTGCTGGCGCGCGCGCTTGTGAGGTCCGCGCAAGGCGTGAGCTGAAAGGCGGCGGCGGCGGTGGCTTTACAAGTAGGGCAAATTTTCGTCTTTTCCAATATAAGTAAGTCTTCCATCAGCTTGGCGAATCTCGTAATTTCTAGACGCCCACCGGTTCTCTACTCCCCCCTCTACTTCGACCGGCGCGGGGGCGCGGCGCACTAGGTGAGTGGGTCGAGATGAACCCTCTGACACAGATAAAAAACACCCAGAAGGCGACCCTTAGCGAGGTTCGTCAGGGTCTGAGCGACAGCGCATCGTGGCACGCCAAGTTTTCCAACTCCGCGTACGTTTTCGCGGGCGGGCTTTCCTTCGACCTCACCGAGGGCGACGTCCTGGCTGTTTTCTCGCAGTACGGTGAGATCGTGGACGTGAACTTGGTGCGACACGAGGAGACTGGCAAATCGAGGGGCTTCGCGTTTGTGTGCTACGAGGACCAACGGAGCACGGTCCTGGCGGTGGACAACCTGAACGGCGCGACGGTGCTGGGGCGAACGGTCCGGGTGGAGCACGTGGATGATTACAGGCTGAAAGACGAGGAAGCGGCGAAGCGAAAGGACTGGAGGTGCGGGTGCGGGGTGGAGAATTTCAAGTCCAGAGACAACTGTCACAAGTGCGGGGGACCACGGCCGGCGCCTGAAGAGCCGGGAGCTGGGTCGGGCGCGGGGGCCGGTCGCGAGGTTGCCGCACCGGCGGGCGACGGCGCCAGGAAACCGGAGGCGTGGGAAGTTGCGGGCGTCGACGAGGACGATGCGATGATGCGTGAGCTCATGGCGCGGAAGGAAGCCGCGATGGCTCGAGCGAAAGCAGCGGCGGAGGGTGCACCCCTCCTGGGGGCAGATCCGTTGAAAGAGGCGAAGGCTGAGGCGAAGCGCGCGAAGAAGGATGCGAAGCGCTCGAAAAAGGATGCCAAAAAAGCAAAAAAGGAGCACAAGAAACGAAAGCGCGACGGGAGCGTCGACGAAGGCGGACTCGGAGAAAGCAGCAGCAGCGACGAAGAGGGAATGGTTAAATAGCACGGTTCAATAGAACAACCAAAAGTAGTCACCCACATTTATGAAACACCGAGGTGCGCGGCGTAGTTAACGCAAGCCACGCGCGCGTCAGTAGTTTGGTTTTGAAACTCAACCACCGTGATCCCTCCGCGCGTTAAACGCAGCTTCGACGCGAACCCCGCATCCGTGCCTAGCGCTCGTGCGGTGAAACTCGCGATGGTCGATGCTGACGCGAACACCGTAAATGTCCGATCGCCGAGTACGTCATGAATGTTTTCGGACGAAATCGCGTTCGGCGCGTCGCCGCCAACCGCCGCGCACACTTCCGTGGCCAACGCGACGGACGCGGGGTGCCCGTCGTGCAAAGCGCGCGCGACGGTGACGTCGCGAAGCACCGCAGCGACTTGCGATGCCGTGGCTTCGTTTTTCGTATCACCGGCTTCATCACTTGTTGTGCAGATAAACACCCCTCGCTTTGTGGCGTCGTCGAGATTTCCCAACACCGGCGGCGAATCGGTCTGGTTGAGTTTCAACAGCTCGACGCGCCCGCCTGTATCAAACGCGAATTGGGTGACCCCGCAGTTACTCTGTTCCAGGCGCCGGAAGTATTCCGGACTTAGCCCCAACGCGTTCGCGGTCATGGCTTGAATCACGGCGTTGTGTGCCACCACGAGTACGTCCTTTCCCTCTCCTCGCAACACTTCTTGCCAGCACTCCGCGCCCCTTTCCCACAGCTCCCGGACGGGAAAGTGCCCGTCTATTTCGAAGTCCGCGGGCGCCGCTTTCCACGCCGCGTACTGAACGCCGAGCTTTGACTTGCCCTCTTGTTTCCGCAAACCCTGCATCGAATACAGGTCGATTTCACGCAGCACCCACAGGTCCACGAGCGCCGCCCCGTTCCTCGCGCCCCAGATCACCTCCGCGGTTCGACTCGCGCGTCGCAAAGGACTTCGGAACCCGACGTCGAAACTCTCCCCGTCCAGCATCTGTCGTGTCCTCTCCGCCTGCGCCTCGCCTTTGCGTGTCAGGACCGAGAAATCCGAGCTCCCCTGGATGCGCCCCTCTTCGTTCCACGTGGACTGCCCATGGCGCACCAGCGTCACCGTCTTGGGCGAGGACACACTCGGCAACGAGCAAGTCACGACGCGACACCCAGAGGCGCGCGATGCGGACTGTCGCGAACGATGTGACTCAACGCAGCTCCTTCGTGAGGAGACGTTACAGGCCCTCGCCGGCGCGACGGCAGAGCACGCGATGGGCATCACGGCCCGTGAGTAGCACGCTTGATGCGTGACTACAGGTAGGGTCCAAGAGGACCTGGGTCTGGACTGCCCGTGCACGGCGCCGCGAGGAGTGTCGTGTTTCGAGATTAACGCTGACGAGGCCGGCGTTGAGAACAATGCTGAAAACGAGAGCGGAATTGCAGCTTGTCGCCACTGCGTGAGACGCGCCATCAGAACGTCCTAGGGAAGTGCACGACCCCTAAAGTCGCACAAAGGCAACGCTCCAATAGTAAGCGTCGCGATGACCCGCGCGTAGTGACACCGGTTAACAGCTGTGCGAGCCGGATTCGCCTGAGGTCGCGATGAGTCGCGAGCCCCCCGCGTCGAAATACTTGACGCGCGTGCACGACGGGGAGAGTCTTGAGGATCTCAAACCGTGGAGAGCGCGCGGAGTCGAGTTGTTCATCGGCGAAGACGCCTTGGACGTCTCAGCGAGAGCGACGCGTGGATGGGAACACCTGCCGCTGCCTGAATGCGTGCCCTCCACGTCCAAGGAACTTGACGATTCGGCACCAATACAAGACGACGACGTAAACATGTCCCCGCGTCTCTACACCGCCGTGCTTCGCGCAGTTCTGACGTCTCCACCGTCGGAAGATGCGCTTATTATCGCGGAGGCAATCCGCGAAGCTCTCGGCCTGTCGAAAGAGACGCACGACGCGGCGCTCGCCGTCGCGATGTCGCCGCAGACGTCAAAGCTCTCGGCGCCCGCCGCTCCCGAACCCGGGAGCGAATCGCAGAGCGTAACGCCGAGGTCTGTGGCGAATGATACGATGGAAGAAGTTGCGGACGCGAATGGGGCGATAGTTGAGATCGTGGAATTTGACGAGACCAACGAAGAGCCTGCGATGCCACCGGGTGGCATATTCGCGTGTTGTTTTGGAGGCGCCGCGAAGGCGCCGCGAAAAACGAGCTCGTCCCCGACGGCGCCGGAGAAAAAGCCCGAGCTTCCCAAAATTGAACCGCAAGAGATTTCGGTGGCTCGTACACTCGCCCCCGAAGCGCCAGCGTTGGTGTTGACCTCCGCGCCAGCGACAGCCGTGGATATTGAGGTTGCGCGCGATGAGGAACTCCACGCGGACGAAGTCGCGGAGGGATGCGCGACGCTCGCGCGGGCGTTGTGGCTCGGTTGGCGCAGAGCCGGCGGCGCCGCGACGGGCGGGCCGCTTGAGACCCACGAACCGGTTGGAACGACGATGGACGTATCTCATCCCACAACGCTTCCGTCGGGGTGGCACAACGTGCTCACCGCGTTCGCTGAGCGTCACGGTGCTTCTGAGGTGGCGGTAGCGTTGGCGGAGTCCATGGCGATTGCGAGAACAGACGACGTTCTGTCCACCGCGGAACTCGACAAAATTCACGTCCATCTGGCGACAGCAACGTCCGCCATAGCGTCCGGTCGCGCTGCGAAGACGGAATCCGCGCTGCGGGATGTAGTGGCTAACGCCCTGTTTCCCGTCATGGTCAGGGCGTTACGTGCGTGTCTTGCGCCTGACCCGGGCGCGGACGTTGACGATACCGTGGCTAGAATTCGCGCGTTAGCACCCACCGTGGCGCTCTGTATGCCGCTCGACACGCCTGCGTCCCGGTTCGCCGGGGTTGTGAATCGCGCTGCGGCACGAGCCGCGACAGATCGCGTCGAGAAGTGTCTCACCACATCGCTTCCCGGCGAGGCAAACGCTCGCATTACTGACGTCTTCGTCGCGGTTCGAGAGGAGGACGACGCTGAACGCGACGCCAGAGACTCGCTCGCTGAACGCGACGCCAGCAAAGTGGCTCGCTGTCAGACTGAAGTAGCTGACGACGTACCCGACGCTCTCTACGCAAACGTGCTTCGCGACGCGGCGACACCCACGTTTACGCGGGTGACGGAGGCGGCGAAAATCGCGGTAGAGTGTTTCCCGCTTGACCTCGCCGCGTTTGGAGCCTTACCCCCCGGCGTTTCCGCGGCTTCCGTCGCGTCTCATGCCACCGCGTCGACACTGGCACGCGCAGCGACAGCGGCGACACGAGCTGTGGGTGGGATGTGCGCGACCCCGTATGGCACCGCGTTCCAAGCCCTGGATGGGGCACTCATGGACTTGCGAGGGAAGATGCGAGCGGAGAACCTCGGGTCCTCCGCCACGCCCTTGGGCGCCGGACGGGAGTTCGACCAAAACGTGCGCCTCGCGATGGAAGAGACGCTCGTAGTGCTGCGCCCACGGCTCGGTGCCGCGCTTCGAGACGCTTCTGCGCGTGAGCGCGGCGGTAAGAAAAATCGGCCGCTTGAGGCGGTGGCACCTGACAGGGGTGCCATGCATTCCTCGTCTCTTGCGGATTCCTTCGCCGCGCTGCGAGATGCGTACGCCGCGGCGTTGCCTGACACGATCGAGCGGCGCCGCGACGTTTTCGCGCGCGAACACGCGCTCGGGGTGGAAACGCTCATCGGCGGTGCGCTCCGATGGTACGCAGAAGAGCACGAGTCCGCGTGCTTATCAGAAGTGCGCACGGCGCGCGCACGACTGTGGGATGAGTCGCGCGGCGCCAAGGCGAGCCGTGACTCTGACGCCGGCGACGCCGCGATGCTCACGCGCCAGTTCCACACTCGGCTCAGTAACGTCCACGCGTGCGTTTCTTCGCTGCGCGCGTTTCGCGAGGACTGTCCGCTTCTGTGGCAGAAAGACACATTGAGCGGCTCGGGGGTTGACGAAGACGACGACACGGACGAGGACACGGACGATGAGGCGAATGCGATGAACGACGAGGACGACAAGGACCGAACCAACACGGAGAGCGCGAGTTTCGGCGAGCTCATGCGCTCGCTTCGATGTTCGCGCGCGTCAGTCATCGCGGCTGCGACCGAGTTGCTCATGGATGCCGTTGCGCCTGACTTTGAAACTGCGGCGATGTCTTCCGATTACTACGCGCGTAGCGCGGCGCTTTCCAAAGCTCTCGATACGATCGACGCCGAGCTCTCCGCGATGGACGCCTCGCTGGCGGCGGGGGCGTTCCGTCTCGCCGCCGCGGCGGTGCACCGCGCGGTGTGCGCGTCGCTGGAGCGTTTGATTACGCATCGCGCGCACGACGACATCGGCACGCGTGTTGCTTCCGGGGCGCTCGGTACGGCTGGAGGGTCACTTTCCGGAACGGAAGCACCACTCACGGAGGCGCAACACTCGCGTGTGGTGGAACTCGCTTCCACGCTGGAAGAGTTTCTCTCCGCCGATAACGACGGCGTTCCCGCGCAAGTTCTCGTGGACGGCGAACAGCGACTGCGCCGTCTTTTGAATTTGTGGTTCACCCCCACGGTCGAGGTGGTGAGGGAGTTTTGGCGACAGGTAGGAATAGTCGAGTCAAGCGGCGGGGGGGCGCGATTGGCAGGCGTTGGAGGACCCGTGAACGTGGTTCGCCCGTCGCACGGCGGCGGCGTCGGTCCGCTGGATCTCCTCGCGCTCCTGGCGCAGCGCGGCGGCGTCTCCACCGACGGCGACGCCTGTTCGGTGGTTGAGTCGCACGCCTCCGCCGCGGCCGCGATGGAGGCGCAAGCCGTGCTTGGGCTTGCCGTTGGCGAATCCGTCGTCGCGTCCTTCGTGTGCCGCGACGACCACTCCACGCTGGGCGGGCGACTGTTCGTGACGCAAACGCGCTTGGGGTTCTCGCCGTGCGGGGTCGGTCCGGACCACCCGCACGACGCGCACGGCGCGTTTTCCACGAAAATCGAACACATCACGAGGGCTTGGAAAGCCCAAGCCTCCGAAAACGCAACACCGGCGTTGCACGTGTTACTAGTGGATGGCCGTGAAGTTCGGTGGGGGTGCTTCGTGGGAGGCGCGCGCGCGCGCGACCTCGCGCTTGAAGGGCTACAAGCCTCCGCCGCCGCGCGTCAGCCGAACGCGCCGTTTTTGGTGAACCCCGACACGACCGCGCCCGCCTCGGGTGACGTCGTGCTTCCGCACGGCGAAACAACGCGTCGCATGGTTTCGTGTGCGCTGGATGGGTTTGTCGACAAGCCAGGCACGCTTTTTGTGACCTCCGCGGCGCTGCTGTGGCTGCCCGGTGGCGATGACGTTTTGGCGAAGGAAACTCTCGACGCGCGCGGCGGCGGGACGAGAATCGCGTTCACCGAAATCGACGCGAGCGGCGTGTGCACCGCGAGCAGAGGTTGGCGCGATCATTGCGTGGTGATTCGAGTCAATTCTAAAGCAGGAAGACGCGTCGCTCCGGTGAGGTTCGTTCGCCTCACGGAATCGAGTGCGATCGCACTGAAGGAAACGATCCTCGCCGCGATGACCGCGTTTGACGCGCGAAGAACGGCGGTGACAAAGTAGGACTTTTTTCAACGTGATTTAGTTTAGCAAACCCACACCGTGTCGTCCCCCGAGACCCCGAACGATTCCGCCACGACGTTGCTATCTGCGAACATGGGACTGTCGAACCCTCGCGAAAACGACCCTGGGAGTTGTCTTCTTCGCATTGACCCGTCCCACGCCGCTTTCCACGCGTTCGCCCCGCCGCGCACGACGACGACGTTTGTTATGCCGGCACAAATCAAAACCTCCGCCGCTTTGCGTGCGCGGACGCCGCCGACGTCGTCCAACACCAACAGTTTTGATTCGGCACCGCCATCGTTTGAACACGCCGCGTTGACCTCTCGTACGAAGAGGTTCACGTCCACCGGTTCTTGCCGGTACACTTTCTTCCCCGCCGTTGCATCGTACACTCGGCTGGCTTTCACCAACGGCGCCAGCCGAACTCGGTCACCGTGCGACACCCCCGGCCGAGCTGGGTTTGGGACTTTTCCCTCAAACTCAATCTCCGAATCCGCACGCACGTCAAGCGCGACGTAGCCGTTCTCCCATAACACGCGCGCCTCCTCCGTGTCCGCCGTCTCGTTTTGGTCAGGGAACTTACCCAGCACCATCGCCGCGAACGTTTCGTCGTCGTACAACCCAGTCGAGACGTGCGAAGAAACGTCACGACGAGATACGTTTTTTTGCCTAGTCATCATCGTTATCCCACTCGAAAAACGTCGCGTCGCGGAAAGGTCGCACACACGAGGCATCGTGTGAGTCGTCATCAGCGCCATCGTGGTACACATCGTGGTCACGCTTAATGTCAATACACGCCAAGATGACACGTGCGCGGTCGTGAGTGCCCTTGCCTCGCTACGACGGCCATGGATAAATTTTCCCGGGAAACGTGACAAATATCTCGTCCGACCAAAGCTACGACTTCGCTCTTCAAACGTCTTGGCGCGCGGTGCCCAGATAAAGTGCGCACGCGGGGTGTGCGATGACGCCTGGCGCTTTCTGCATGATCACTCTACCGGGGCTAGACCTCGCCGCGCGCGCCTCCGCGCACCCCCGCGCGGGCGAGCCCCCGAGATTCGCCGTCAGATGGCCGGTCGTTTCGTCTTCTTTCCGACGAACGGCGAATCTCAGAAATCATTTCGGGTCCTTGCGCGGCCGGCCGGTACAGCGCTGGGTCTCGCGCGGTTCCGAGCCCCCGGGTGACGGCGGCGGCGGGGACAGTGCGTTGGCGCGCGCGCTGAAGGCCGCGCTCGAGATCGAGACGGAAGAGGAAAAGCCAGCAGTGAAGATTTGGCAAGGCCAGACAGATTGGGCTTCCACGCCGAAGGAAAAGGAAGCAGAGCCGCTGCGACGCCGCCCGGTGACGCAAAGCAGAGAAAGGCTAAAACGCGACGGGCGAGGCGGGAAGGCTCGCGGGACGAGGAGTTGGAGCTGTCAATCGACGAGGGGCGTCCCCAGGGACCGAGCCACGGTTTACGCGTGGCTGTGTTTGGCGGTAACGCGGGCCTTACGAAGCAGCAGTGCGAGCACAAAGAGGAAGTTCGCGGCGCGGCATCGGTGAAGTATTACGAATCTATCGGTGAAGGAGGAGGAGGAAACTACAAAGCACTGTTGAACAGCATCAAACGTGGAGGAGTTGATCGGGTGTTCTTCATCACGCGATTCAACGGGCACGCTCCTTGCAGCAAAATTCGCGCGACGTGCAAGACGCACGACGTTCCGTGCGGCTGGTTCGACCAGGACCACTACAGGTCCAACGACGGAGGATAAGATGTCTGAATCGACACGATTTTCGTTGATACACGCGGTCGCGTTACAAAAATACCCGCTACTAAATACACTCGCGCGCATGGATGTCTCAATCGAGCAGACACGCGCGCTTCGAAGGACCGCGGCGATTTTGGCCGCGAACCTCCTTGGACCCCGCCGCCTCGGCCTCTAAATGCTGTAGTAGTAATCCGCCAGCCCTGAAACTTGGTCCATGTCCAGCGAAGGCGCTGCGGTGTCCAAGGGTTTCCCCACGAGTCGCGCTGGTATGCCCACGGCGACTCGGTTGGGGGGAATTTCCTGTAAAACCACCGACCCGGCGCCTATTTTCGAGTTGGCGCCCACCGTGATTGGGCCTAAAATAGTAACCCCCGCGCCGATCACGACGCCGTCGCCTATTTTGGGATGCCGGTCCCCGTCCCGGGTTCCCGTCCCCCCAAGCGTCACTCCGTGCAGAATGGAAACGTTATTCCCCACCACCGCGGTTTCACCGATAACCACCCCGGTGGCGTGATCAAGCATCACGCCTTCCCCGATCACGGCGCCCGGGTGGATGTCCACGTGGAACACTTCCGATATCCGGCTTTGTAGCAGCAGCGCCAAGGGCCCGCGGTTTTCTTTCCACAGCGCATGCGATACCCGGTGCGCTTGTACCGCCTGGAACCCTTTGAAAAATAGAAGAATCTGGAGGTACTTCTCGCACGCGGGATCGCGGTCCATCACGGCTTGCAGATCCGCCTGCGCGCTGCGTACCAAACTCGCGTCTTTGCGGTACGCCGCGGCGAACAACTGCAGCAGCTGCGAATCAAGCAACACGTTGCTTCGCAGTTTGTTCGCCAGCACGAACGCCAGCGCGTCTTCCAGCGAGCGGTGCGCTAACACCGTGGAGAACAAGTAAGACGCGAGAGCGGGTTCTGTTTCGGCATCCGCGCGAGCTTCTTTACACATGGTTTGCCAAATCGCGACGCGATTCACGGGACACGTCTCCCCCGCCGGGTGTGTGGGGTCACCATCGCGGGGGGGGACGCCGTTCGCGACCGAAACGTGCGGTCCGGGCTCGTCCAATCTGTCTACGATCGCCCTTTGGGAGATGGAGACAGCACGCCCCCCGCGTCGCGCCACTCGGTTCACGCCGACGCGTGCTAAGGACGGCGGCGCCGTGACGAAACGTCGCGACACGGCGGCCATATTTCACCGGAAAGCCCGATTGTCAGATCGGCCGTCCCCGGGGCCGTGGAGCTCTCGTGGAACGCCAGACGCGTTCGCGGGTTTGCCTCGGCAGTTACACCCGGATACACGACCGTCAACGAGCGCTCTCGCGCGATCTTCGCCGACCTGCGCCCGCGCCAATGGCTCGGAACGAACCAACCACGATTGACGAATTACGGGTGACGAATGAAAATTGTTGTCAGATAAAAAAACGAGAACGGCAATCAAAAGAATCCCGCAGTCACGCTCGCGTCTACCTTGAACAGTAGATGATCGCCTCCAATCCCGCCCGCCTCTGTCTCTCATCATCATCAGCCACGCACACTCACCGAAACGTTATTTTTTTGTTCGAGAACGAGTCGGACGCCCCCGCCACCACGAACTCGGCGAAACTGGCGTGCTTGGGTTCCCACCCTAAGCGTTCGCGCGTTTTCGGGTTATCCATTCGCTTTCCCACCGACGTGTCATCCGCCGCGAACGCCGGCATCGCGCCTTCGTATTTCGGGCTCCCCAAGCACACGTCCACCATGTCCTTTCTGGAAATGGGAACGCCGTCCGTGGCGAGGAACACCTCACCCCCCTCCGTGCGGCCCTCGAGCTGCGCCACCAGCGCCGCCGCCACCGCGCTCGCGGCGTCTTCGTAGTGCACCAGGTTCACCAACCCGTCGGCGCCTGATTTGAGCTCCGGGGACTTCAGGAAGAACATGTGCGCCCCCCGTGTGGCGTGGTACAGCCCTGATAGACGCACCACGCACCCCCCAGCTTCCAAAACCGCGGTCTCAGCGTTTAACAGCCGGTCTGCTCGCGGGTTCTCGCCGAGCGCAAACTCGGCGGTGAGTTCGTCGCACTGCTCGCCATCCGCCCCGGCGTACACCGCGGTGCTGCTGGTGAACACGAAACTCCCGGTGCGGTCCCACAGCGCGAGCGCGGCTTTTACTTCACCGGCGTAGTCCTCGCTCCCGGAGGGGGGGGCGCTGAACACGACGAAGGGAAACGTGGTCTCGGGAGACGAGTTTGTTTTCAGGCGCGGAGAAACGCCGATGGACTCGAGGCGCTCGTGCGAGGCATCGGTGTTGGTCTGGCCTTTCACGATCGCCGCGGGGAAGAGCTGTGGTGAAAGAGGTGGCAGTAGGTGCGAAAATAAGCGCGGGGTGGTTAGCGAAGGTCAAGACGGCAAAGGCGTGCGGCTCGACACCGAAACGAACACCGAAATCTGAAACGGCGGAAAAGTAAATGCGCCGCGTGGGAAGACCTAGGTCGCGGAGCGGGTCGCGGGTTTTCCACGTACGTTAAGCCACCTCTGGCAAACGAGACTTCCGAGGACGCCGGGGCCTACCACGAGAAGGTCGCGGCGACAGGTTTTCAGCGCGGCAGCCGCGGCGACGATCTGCACGCCGCCCGCGCGCGAGGGACGGACGCCAGATGACTGGCCTCGAGTCCTCCGCGTTTTCCTCGCCACGGGAGACGAAAGCGAGCGCGCTGCGCCGCCGCCGACGGCGTGCCTGCACGCCATCCTGACGTCAGCGGAGCGCGCGGTCGCGAAACCGCAAGTCTGCATGGACGTGCCGGGGTTCGAGAAAAGGCGCGTTGCGACGGTGCCGCAGGCTGTGTTGTGTTGAGGCGCACTGTTAGTTTCTTGAAAGACCCAAAAGTCTTGCCTTTTCCAAAAGAGTCTGCGTATGTCACCTCAATCTTGTTGAACGTTCGACACTTCTAAAGTCGCGGCTGACGCCTTGACCTGTCGTCGACCGCTGGCGAGTCAATTCGCCGCAGGCGCGGGGCAGGACGCGTTCAGGATGTCACGCGCCGCGAACAGTGACGAGGTTGGGATGAGCGGCAGAGGCCCAGTCGGGGATGAAGATATTTCCGATAGGATAGACGAGGTTGGTGAGGTTTCCACGCCTTCGAGGGACGACGCGCGGCTTGAGCGAACGATGTCGTTGCCCAAAAGCATACTAGGCGAAACGATACGGGGTGCGGGCCAAGGTGCGAGTCCTTGGAAGTCCGTGAAGTTCGAAGAGGAGCTTCCAGAGGGGTTTCCCGAACGCACGGCGAACGGATTCAAACGTAAAAATCCTGCTCGGGGTGGAGAGGTCAAAGGCATCAACCTGCTGTTCATAGTGCTGGGGTGCGTATGGCTCAGCAGGGTGTTCCACATCCTGACGCAGAGGTTCACGAGTACCTTGGCTGATCGCAGGGAGGAGTTTTGACGGCGAGCCGGGGACGGGAAGATAGGAGAGACAGGAGGGAGATGTAGTCACAGCGATACCGCGTTATTAGTACAACACGTCGTGGTTCATATTACACGTGTCGGGGTTCGGCGATCTACGCCGCCTCGGCTTCCCCTTCCGCGTCTTCCCCTTCCCCAGACTCCGCAGACTCTTCATCCTCGAGCTGTTTCGCCACGAGTGCCTTCGCTACCTGAGTTTCGACGACGATTTCACTCTCCAAAAGTTGGTTCAAAATGGCGTCGGCGGGCGGCTCAGGAGTCGCGAACGCGAGTGCCGCGACGATTTGCGTGTCCGTCACCGTCCCGGCTTCGATCAGGTGTTTCAGGAGCGCGTCCGAAGCAGGCTCGAACGGAGGCTCGGGCTCGGGTTCGGGCACAGGCTCCGTCGCCGCGTCTCCTTTGGCCTCCGCGGGCGCCGCTTCGCCCTCGCCCTCCACGGGCGCCGCTTCGCCCTCGCCCTCCGCGGGCGCCGCTTCGCCCTCGCCCTCCGCGGGTGCCGCTTCGCCCTCGCCCTCCGCAGGTGCCTCCGGCTCGGGCTCCGGCTCGGGCGCCAGCGCCTTCTTGGCTTCGTCCACCTGCTCTTGAGTCAGCGCTGGTTCCGCGGGCTCCTCGCCCTCCGCCACCGGCGGCGCGAGGAGAAGCGTTATCAACCGAAGGGCGTAAGCGATTTTCGCCTCCTCGTCCTCCAACCCCTCCGCTTGCTCTTTTTCCGTCGTCGCCGCGACTTCCTTCAGCGCGCGCTTGGCTTCCTCGTACTGCTCCCCAGACACCACCGCTTCGGGTGCGACCTCGCCCTCCACGACCTCGGCATCGGAAACCTTCATGAAGATATCCAGCACGGTCTGCGCGATTGCGATTTGTTCCTGCGCCGCCGCCGTCGCCGCCGCCGCCGCCGCCGCCGCCGCCGACGCCACCCGCTCCTTCTCCTCGTCCAGCTCGCGACGCAAGCTCTCCGCGCCCGCCGCCTGCGCCGCGGCGGCGTCCATGAACGCCTTTTTGATGATCTCGTCGACGCACTTCCTGGACGCCGCCGCTTCGGAGCACTCCGCCACGACCTGGTCCTCGAACCACGGGATGAAGTCGGTTTCGATTTCGCGCTGCACCGGGTCGTAAAAGAATCCCGAGTCGTACAACCTGTCGAACACGCTCCCTAAAAGCCCGCTGGTGTACCCCCTGGCGAACGTCTGCGCTGCGACCTTCTCGCGCGTGGCTTTTTCGCGCGCGATGCGTTGCTTTTCCTGTGCGATTCTTCGCTCTCGTTCCTCGGCTTTCCTGCGCTCCGCCGCTTCCATGCGCTGCGTCGCGACGAGCTCAGCGTTTCGAATTTGCTCAAAGTGTTCCTGGTGCGCACGCATCGCCGCGAGTTCCTCCTCCTCCATCACCTCCATCAGGCCTTGTTCCAGGGTCTTGCCCACCAGGACTTCCAAAATCGGCTCCACTTCAAAGTCAAAGTCGAAAAGATCGCCATTTTCAATCTGCGTCTCCACGTCCACGCCGATCTTCATGGGAATGAAAAGCGGCGTGGGCGGCCGATCCATAAACGCGTCCGTCTGCGTCATAACCTCCGCTTCTGGAACCGTGTCCGCGAGCTCCTCCAGAAACGCCTCGGTTTGGATATCCATGTGCCGCCTGCCTTCCACCGGCTCGGGGGTACCCGGGGGGCGGCGACGCGGCGCCCGCGGCAAAGAGCGCGCCGGCAAAGCGCGCTCCGCGGGCGCCGACGCGTACGTGTTCCCTCGAATCACCCGGCGGTCGAACATGATGTTGCTTGGGTAGTTGGCGTACTCAACCTCGGGGGGAGGCTGGGGACGGAACTTGGGCTGTGGGGAGAGAGGGAGGTGACAAGAAAAGAAAAGGTGAGCGAAGAACCCCGGGGGTGTTTGGAAACAGTCTGACTCTTTGATGGGAAGGCAACTTGTGCGTGCCCTAATCAGGCACCACTCCGTTCGGATGTGTGAAGACCGGCATGCGGACGTACCCTCTTCAGCGACCCCCTCATCGCGGGTTCAGCCACGGTGTGCGACTCATCGCGTTTCCTGTGCACGGCCGCCGCCGCCGCGCCTCCGCCCATGCCTGCCGATTAGGTGCGTCTCGGCACAGAGTTCCGCCCGGCCCGCGGGGAAATGAAATGCGTCGCGGTCTCCCAATTCTTTCCCGCAAATGGAAGAAACGCCGTCAAACCGCACGGGTCACGCGACGCGAAACACACAAGTACTCGTCCCTCGCGTCACACGCGTCGCGGGTACGCCTCGTGGTGGAACACGCCCACGCGGTGGCACACGCCCCGGCCGTTGTGGCGGGCCCGGGAAAGCACGCGTGTGGGTTTGCCGTTCCTATTCCGCGTTTGGCAATCGGGCAGTTCCATTTTTGGCCAGCGAAACGCGAGAGACTGCGAGCGTGCTGCCGCGCCCTCCTGCCTCGAATCGCCTCTCAGAACAAATCACGCCTGTCACCGGGAGCCCAAGCGGTGCACTGCAAGCGTTTCCCCGAGATCTGTCGAGGTCACCTCGAGGCGCCCGTCACTTCCACGCGCGCGTTCAACCGCACGGCGTGCCCCCCAGTTGCTTCCGCGCGTTCCGCGCGAGCACGTCGCTTCCCTCCGTCCGCGCGTCTCGTCACCCCCCCCGCCTCGCCACCCCCGGCGTCGAAACGTCGTGCGCCTCGCAAATCTCGCCCTTTTCCCTCGCAACTTCCGATGTCTCTTAAAGTCGCGCACTCCAGTTCCGACCCCGCGCAGCGTCCTTTCGAGTTCGTGGAGTCGCTTCTTTGCAAGGAGAACGTGGAGAAGGGCATCACGGATCACTTCTTCGAGGGCAAGCCCCAGCTTTTCGACAAGTACTGGGACTCGCTAAAGGAGCACGAGCTGCGTTCGTTTTTCCACGACAAGTTCGGCAAAACCGTGCTTCGCGAAAACCGACCATTCTCCTTCGTGGTGTACGGCGCCAGCGGGTACACGGGGAAGCTGGTGCTTGACTACATCTACGAGCACGTCAAGGGCTTGGGCACCGAGGTCACGTTCGCGCTCGCGGGCCGCACGCCGAGCAAGCTCCATGACCGAGTCGCGGAAATCGCGGAGAAGTTCCCGGCCTCGACGTACCGCCCCGAAATCATCCAGGCCGACATCGACGACGCCAAGGCGATTCGCCTTCTTTGTTTAAAAGCGCGGTGCGTGTTGAACGTGGCCGGGCCGTTCATGAACACCAACGCGCATTTGTTGGTCCAGGCGTGTATTGATTTCGACTGCGACTACGTTGACGTGAATGGCGAGGTTCCGTTCACGCACAAGCTGATTCAGCAGCACGACTACGCCAAGAAACAGGGCGTGATCATCGTGCCGAACGCGGCTGGCGCGGGCGGGCTTCCCGATCTCGCCGCGTTTTACGCCGCGAGCGAGCTGCGCAAGAAAACGCTCGCGGACGTGGGGAAAATGCACACGTTCATGCACGGCAACGGCGGCGTGCCGTCCGGTGGTACCCTCGCAACGCGCGCGGCGATGACCAAAGCAATGAGCAAAGTCGCTAAGATCATGGGCGACCCGTTCGCGCTGGGCGGCGCGGTTGGCGATGGGAAGCGCTTGGAGGACAGCGACAAGGTTCTGAACAAAATCGAACACCACGCCGACTTCGACGGCTGGTCCGGGCCTTTCACCTACGCGTTTTACGACACTCGGCTCATTCGCAGAACGAACTGGCTCCTGATGGACCTTGGCGAGGACCCGTACGGCTTGCGGTTCAACTACAGCGAGCACCTGCTGTTCCCGGACGAAGCCAGCGCCAAGGCGGCGGCGAGCGCCAACACGTCGTCGAAAAAGGAGGAGGAAAAGCTGAAAGCGGAGGGCAAGCTTTACGCCCTGGGGCAGGGTTTGGACGACGAAACCCGGGGGAAGCTTTTTTGCGATTACTACGTCAACGTGGAGGCGGAGGACGGGGTGAGTTTGAGGGCGAAAATTTCCGCGGGCGACGGGTACGACGAAACCGCGCGCGTATCGGTGGAAACCGCGCTGCTGCTCAGCACAAAGCGCGATTCCCTGCCCTTCGTGGGCGGCGTGCTGACGCCCGCCGTGGCGGGCGGGCAACTCCTCATCGACGCAGTGAGCGCGACGGGAATTAAATTCGAAGTCCTGCCGGATGACTTCAAGGTGGACTTTGGGAAGGTCACGGAGAGGGTGGCGTGAGAGTCGAGAAGGGGGGAAAGGGCGGTGGCGGTCGCGTCGGGCGCCGCTCGTCTGCACAATCTGTCTGAACAGTAGAGTGTCGTCTGAACAGCCAGACAGTCGTCTGTCAAGTCTGACGAAAGATCTCTGGTGGATTTTGGCGCAAATTGGATTTTTTCGCGCTGTTTGCTCATACACAGAGTTTGTAAATCCGTCAAATTTTCGCGCAAACTCTGAACCGAACATTCCTGTGACTCAGCTTTCGAAGTTTTGCCTCCCCCATCCGTCGCTTCCTCGCACTTCACACAGCGCGCGCGACTAAACCCCGCGACGTGCTACCGAGAAGACATCTTACGCGAGTCAAGCGCGGCGGCGTCGTCTCGGCGGGCCGTCGTGACTCGCGTACTGACGTCGCTCTCCGCGTTGCGGTAAAACGGCGTATTCTTTCGAAGCGGTGCGTCAGCGCGTCTGTTTTTTTTCTCGCATCAGCGTGCGCGAACAGCGTCTCGGGCTGTCGTAGCTTTGGCCGTTCGCGTGTGGAATCGAGTCGGGAGATACACACACGGGTGTGTGTCTTCCTGCCTCGCGTACTGCGCGTGTGGCGACGCGGTTACCCTTCGTGAACGCGGTCCCGAGGAGTCGTGTACAGAGAAATTTACCGGCTTTCACAGCTCGCGACAGCGCGTTTTTCCCGAGTCTCGAGCGCTCGTACTACGCGTACGCGCGGTCCGCACGACCCGTAGCGTGGAATGACTCGCCCGACGACGGCGGCGTGTATGCGCAGTCTCGCGAATCCACGCGATGCACGTTCGTCCCAGCACACACAAAGCGCGACAAGCCCCCACGCGTGTCTGTCGCGCCTACCTGGCCACATGCTGACGCTGACGCTGACGCGCGCACCGGCGATATTTTTTATTCGTCCCGTTTCGTACTCCCCGACACGCTGGCTGAAGCGTTTTTTTGCCTGTTTTTTCTCAAGTCGCTGACCGCCGCGTCCCTTCGTCCCCGTTCGCAGACCGCCGGGAGCCCACGCCGCGAGTCGATTCGCCCCTTAGTTGCAATGTCAACTGCTATAGACGCCGAGAATGATACCGGGAATGATACGAAAATCGCCCGCGATGCGTGGCGCGCGTCTCCCGGCGGGCCGTTTGAGCGGCACGCGCATTGTCAAAGTTCCTCGGGCGAGCACGGACAGACCAGTTCCGGGGAGAACGACCGCGTCGTTTTTCTTGACGACGGCGGGCCGGGCACGAAGCGCGCGCGCATGGACAGTGACGGGAGCGTGAAGACACACGAATCAGCGGTTGATGTGCTGCGGCTTGGCGCACACGGGGAGGCTTTTGGGGCGAGGACTGCGGCGACCAAAACGGCGCTCCGGGCGGGAAGTTCGAAACGACTCGCTTTAAAAAAAAACAGGCCGGGCGCTGTGCACAAAACCAACCCGGGTCAGACCCGGCGAAACGGTGTCCCGCCCGTTGATATCCCCGAAGGACGCATGCGGTGTTCGCGCAACGACGGGAAGAACTGGCGGTGCAGCGAGATGGCCATGCCGGGGCACAAGCACTGCCAGAAACACATGCGGTGGAGCGCGGGCGGTAGGAGCAAGCAGCGCGGGGGCGAGCGCGAGGGCGCGAGTGGCGCGAAGCGCCCGCGGTGGCTCGCGGAGGAAATTGGAAACGCGCACGGCCAAACCCCCCACTCGTTTCCGTCGCACCTCGTGCCCTTCCCCGGAGCGTCAAACCCACTTCTCGCCGCGCCGCTTCTGAACGTCGCCGCGACGGCGCTTGATGAGTTGAGACACAAAGAAGCGGTGTTGCGCGCGATGAGCCAAGGCGTGGCTTCCGCGTTTGGCGCGTTCGGCGGGTTTCCCGGAGTCACGGCGTTTTCCGGGTTTCCCGGCCCGAACAACGCGGGCGCAACGCATCGACCGACGGCGCAGAAAGCCCCGGTTTCCATCGATTCCCTGGGGGGTATCGCGCAAATGCGAAGTGCGCCGGTCGCCGACTTCAGCGCGACGGAGTGCCTCGCGCCCGTTACCAAAACACACGCTTTCGCGCCTCGGTTCGTGGAGTGCGACGTGGAGCTAGTCCCCGCGCCAGTGGGGTCGGGAAGAGGCGCGCAAAATCGTAAAAAAATAGACCTGTCCCTGGTTGCGAACTTCGACGACCTGCATGTCGCGCTCGCAGACGTGGTCGGCGCGGCCCGCCCCGCGGGCGGGCGGTACGACCCGAGCGCGCTTCAAATCGCGTACGTCGGTACGTATTGCGCGTTTCCCAAATCCTGACACACTGTTTACCGATTGTCCAGGGTAATTACTCGTACACATACGAAAGACTGACATTTTTCTTTTATTCATCTCAGACGCAAACGGCGCGCCCGCCGTTTTGGGCGCGGAGCCTTGGGAAACCTGGGTGAGCCGGGTTTCGTTCGTGCAGGCCCGGCTTCTCGCCCCTGGGCTGGTGGACGACACGCAGTCGTCGTCTCCGAAACAAAAAAACTCCCACCACGCCAACGCGCCGAACGCGTTTCACTCGCCGTGGATGGCGCCGCCGACGCCAAGCGCGGCGTACAACCCCTTCGCGGCGATGCTTGGAATGGGCAGCACGGACCCGGGGACGATGGCCATGCTGATGTCGATGTTCATCGCCGCATCGGGGGGAGGGGCGGGGGGCACGGGAAACGCGGATATGAGCAACGCGTTTTCCGCCGCCGCGCTCGCCGCCGCGGCCGGGTTTGCGCTCCCGACGGCGGATGGCCTTCCGCCGACGTGACGGGGCCGGGCTGTTTTTTATACCCGTACTGTATGATTCTTTTCGCCGCGCGCGAGAGCCTCCCCAAAGGGGACCGCGCGTCGCGACGAACGTGTAACACTAAGCAACACAAAGTCGTGGAGATATTACGCCACGCATGCACGGTGAGGAGTGAGGGACGACGACGTCGACCCGAGAGCTGTCAGACTGATTGATTTTTTGACGTATTGTATGATTATTCAGTCACCTATTCATGCTTTCTCTCCTCTTCTTTTCGCCATTCATTTCACGACCCAACCGTCGTCGTTGCGTCACCATCCCGCGAAAACGCGGGTTTGTGCCTTGGCCACGTCGGCACTGCGGATGTGGCCGATTTTAAAATCGCCCTCGCCCCTTTCTAGAAGTATCCAAATACGCTTTATCGCGTCCAGCGCCATTCTATCGTCACATCGGGATCGCCCCGATTGGCGTGGGATGATGGCGTCTTGCTCGACTTTCGCGGGCTCGTCGCTCGCGTTCCATGCGCCGGCGGCGCGTACGCGGCGCACGCGTCGCCCCACCGCGCGTCGTTTCCCCCAAGTCAGTGTGGCTCTCGGGGTGACACCTTTGGGCGTGGACGCGACTTTTAACGGAACCGGCAAAACCGTGCTTATCACCGGCGCGGCGAGTGGCATCGGGCTGGAGGCTGCGAAGCAGATGTGCGCCGCGGGATGCCGGGTGTTGGTCGCGGCTCGGAGCGCGGAGAAGGCCCGGTTGGCGTGCGATGAGGTGACGCGGTACGCTGGAACTGGGGGGGGTGGGGCGGAACCGGTGGTGCTTGATTTGGGGAACCTGGGGAAGGTGCGCCATTTCGCGAGCGATTTCGTGAAACGAGGTGGAAAGTTAGACGCCGTGGTGTGCAACGCGGGCGTCGCGCCTGACCGGGCGGGCAATTCCGTTACGGAAAAGGGCCCACCCAGACGCACACAGGACGGGTTTGAAGAGACCATCGGGGTGAACCATTTTGGGCACTTCGCGCTGGTCACGGACCTTCTTCCGTCGTTGAAAAAAGGCGCGCGCGTCGTCGTGACTTCGTCCTGCGTGCACGACCCCACGTCCGCGGATGGGCGAAACGGTTTAACCCCCACGCTTGGCGATCTTTCCGGGCTTGAACAAGGCCCCGAATTCGCCATGTGCGACGGCTCAACGTTCGACGGGAACAAGGCGTACAAAGACAGCAAGTTGTGCAACGTTTTGTTCGCGCGCGAGCTGTCACGGCGGTTGGCGAGGGACGGCACGGGGATCACGGCGAATGCGTTTTCACCCGGGTTTTGCCCATCCTCCGGGTTGTTTCGGTTGCAAAGCCCCCCGGTGCGGGCGCTGTTGAAGTTCGCGTTCGACCACCCGCCGCTGGCCACCACCATGGAGAACGCCGGGCGGTTCACCACGCAGATGGTGCTCGGGGTGAACACGGGAACGATGACCGGCGCGTACCTGTGCGGGCCGCCGTCGTTTGTCAAGTCGGGCGAGGACGATTTCCCGCTGGGCGGCGGTTTCCTGCGAGGTTTTTTCCAACCCGAGTTCGGAGTTAAACTGCCCAGCGACGAGGCCTTGAACGACGAACTAGGCGCGAAGCTGTGGGAAATCTCAGAGAAGCTCGTGGCGCAGGTCACCGCGAGGGAAGTCCACAGCTCGCGAAGCGTCTCCAACGTCATCACGTTCGCGCCGCCCAGCGCGAAGGAAAAGGAAAATGGTCGAAAAAAAGTCGGCGAAAAGGAAGCGGCGATGAATTGACACGAACATCGTCCGGTGTTTTGTACCAACCCCAAAAAGAACCGGGTTCATCACAACAGTAGTGTAGAGTTAGTATTCAGTATTAATATTGTAACACAATCAGCGAAAGAAAAAACACAGCTCACCGCGAGGTTGGGGACGCCGCCGCCGCGCGTTTCGCCGGCGCGTTCGCGTCGGTTTCCCCGCCCCCCGGCGTTTTCAAAAGAAGCGAGTTTGTCACCACCGCAACCGAGGAAAGCGCCATCGCCGCCCCCGCTGCGGCTGGATTCAAGCTTATTCCGTACTCCGGAAGCAACACCCCCGCGGCGACTGGTACGCCGATCAGGTTGTACGCCAACGCCCAACCAAGGTTTTGACGAATCTTACCAAGCGCGTTTCGCCCGAGCTCAATCGCGTCCGCGGCTTGCCCGACGCCGCCGCCGCGCGAACCGTCCCCCCCCGCGTTCTCTCCCAACAGAACCACCCCAGCCGCCTGCGCCGTGGCTTCCATGCCTCCGCTCACCGCCATTCCCACGTCTGCGGCGCAAAGCGCGGGCGCGTCGTTGATTCCGTCGCCCACCATAGCCACGCCTTTGCCCCCCGCCTCGGCGCGCAGACGCGCGATGAACGCCGCCTTGTCGTTTGGAAGCAACCCGCCAACCGCGAGCGCGTTTGGGCCGGTCAAGCCGATGTCGCGCGCCACCGCGTCCACCGCGGCCTGGCGATCCCCGGAAAGCATCACGACGCGCAGACCCATGGCCTGCAACCGATACACGGACTCAGCAGCACCCGCGCGCGTGCGATCCGCGACCGCCAGGGCGCCCACCACGCCCTCTCCCTCCACGCCCACGCACACCAGGCTGCACGCCGCCGCGGCGGGTCCGCCCAGGGCCTCGGAGTTATTCGCCGCGGCCGCGCCGAGCGCCGCGGCGGCCCCAATGGAACCCGCACCAACCGAGGTTTCCACCCACGAAGGTTCACCCACGAACACGCGTTTGCCCTCCACGATCGCGGAAGCGCCTCGACCTGGAACGGTCTCGGCGTCGCTCGCTCTTGGGATTTTCTCCCCCGCCGCCGCCGCCGCCGCCGCAACCGCCACCGCGAGCGGATGCGTGGTCGTCGCCTCCACCGCTGCGGCTAGCCGCAAGATGTCGGCGTTGAATGCGTTGCCGGTGGACGCCACACCCGTCACCCTTGGTTTCCCTTCCGTGATTGTGCCTGTTTTGTCCAACGCCACGACGCCCACGTTCGCCGCCGCTTCGAGGACGTCGCCGCCGCGAAGGAGCAACCCGCGCCGCGCCCCAACGGACGTCGCGACGAGCACTGCGGTGGGAGTCGCCAGTCCGAGCGCGCACGGGCACGCCACGACGAGTACGTCGGTGGCGAGTTTCAGGGCGCCGAGCGTGGAGCCCGCGCCGTTCGAGGCTTCCAGAAGCGCGCCCGGAAACAAAGCGTCGCCGGCAAAGAACCAAAACGCAAACGTCGACGCGGACGCCGTCATCACGGCGTACACGAAAGGGCCCGCGACCGCGTCTGCGAGGCGCTGCACGGGCGCGGCGCGCGCTTGCGCGTCCGCCACGGTGCGTGCGATTCCGGCGGCGACGCTTCCGTCGCCCGCGACGGTGGCTCGGACGGTCAGGGGACCCTCAAACACGCCGGTACCCGCGGAGACGTCGTCGCCCACGGATTTAGGCACCAGCAGGGGTTCGCCTGTGAGCGTCGCCTCGTCCACCGCGGCCGCGCCCGTCACCACCTTGCCGTCCACGGGAATTACTTCGCCGGGTAGCACGCGCACGAGGTCACCGGCGCGGAGGGCGAGGCGATCCACGATCACGGTCATCGGGTCCTCGTCGTCCTCGGCGTTTTCGCCCGTTTTGTCCGCCACCACGAGTTTCGCGTCCAAGGGCAGCAACGTGGAAAGCGCTCGAAGGTCCGACGCCGCTCGCGCGCGCGCTCGTGATTCAAGCGCGCGCCCGAGAAGAATAAACGCCAGCAACAACACGGGCTCTTCGAAGAAATCGTTGTTCACGGGAACGCCGTACTCGCCAATCGTGGGCGGCGCGAACGCGGCGACGACGGAGAGCGTAAACGCGGCGGTCGCGCCGACGCCCACTAACGAGTTCATGTTTGGCGCACCGTTGGCGAGGGCTTTGAACCCTTCTTTCATGATATTTCGACCCGGACCCAACAGCGCCAGCGCCGCAATGGAACCGCCCACCCAAGGTTGGCCGAGCGCCGTGAGCAACGAGCCGTGCGCGTATTCGTGTAATCCGAAATGATGCAAATGGTGCGTGGTGTGCGTTACCAAACACAACCCCGTGAGCCCCAGGGCTTTGTACAGATCCAACTGCGTGCGTTCCAGCTCTTCTTCACGTCGCGTGTTGGCTTCAATCGCGGCTTCCTCCGCGGCGCGGCCCACGGGTCGCAGCGACATTCGGAATCCTTTCGCTTCAGTCGCCGCTTTTGCGCGTTCCACGGTTTCAAACGCGTCCACGCCGGGTGCGAGCTCCAACGCCGCGGTTGCCGTGACTAGGTTCACCGCCGCGCGTGTCACGCCAGGGTCGGCGTTCAGCACTTTCGACACCGCGGCGGAACACCCGCCGCACCGCATGCCCTCCACGATGAAAAGCAACGTCTCGGGGGTTTCGCGGGATGCCGGTGCCGAGGGGTCGCCGACAGCGGGAGCCTCGTCCGTGGCTACCGAGGAAGCCGCGCGCGCGCGCGTGGAGGCGTGGCGATCCAACACAACGCGTCCGTGCGTATCCCAAGTCGAGCGGCGCCACCGGGGTGTCGACGCCGCGGGGGCTGCGACGCGCGTCGCGAGCGGTTGGATGGCAAATCGAGTCGCACGACCGGCCACGGCGGAGATCGGACGCTGGACCGTGCGCGCGAGGCGGGAGCGCGCCACCGACGCTCCGGCGTGTATCGACCGCATCGCGGGCATGCGAGCGCAGCACAAACCGACCATCACCCCCGTGAACCGGTGCCGTACCGCAATGCCGAGCTGGTATTACCGAACGGATAATCGGATATCTGCCGCTTGAGAGGAGAATGCCACCTTACTCGCAGCAAAACAATCATGGATGTTTTTTTCGGTTGCGACGGCGCAAGACGTACGCCATCTGTGGAAGAAATTGATGAATAATATTTGCTACTGCTACGCGCACTTGGTGTTCCGCACACTAACACGCACCCGACGTTCCGGGCCTTGATAAATATGACATCCAAGCTACTCAAATACTGCTCATACCGCACATATTTCGCAGACTTTCCCAAACCGCAAACTGCACCACGGCGTACGGTCCGAACCGGGCCCATTGCATTCCGAAGCCTCTAAAGAACCCTTTTGGGCCTTGCCGGCGCATAATATCGGTCGCCGCACCTAGCATCCCCCCCCCGCCTGGGGCGTTGCCGCTCATGATTATGGTCTGCATGTTCGTCGCGGGGGACGTGGTGACCGTGATGGCGAGGCCGGTGACGACGGATGCGGCGAAAACTAACTCCGGCCCCTCACCCCACCCTTGGTTTCGCAACTCAGTTTTCACCACGTCGTACGTCGCCATCTTCGTCGCACCTAACACCGCCGCGCGTGCCACGGTGGTCCCCAAACCTTTGTACAACCCCAAAATCCCATCCCTCGCGACGACTTCTTTGCCGACTTGGAACATGGACGGCGGCGGGAACTGTTTCGAAGCCGCCATCTGGATCATCAGCAAATCCGTAGGCGACGCGATGGCCGCGGCCCCCGCGCCAGCGACGAGGCCGGCGGTTATTTTTTTCCATACCGGCAACTCCTCCTTCCCCTCGCTCGTGTCGAGCGCGACTTTCAACGGCTCGTACAACCCGAACCTCAGCGAGCTGTACGTCGCTTCGCGCAGCGCCGCGGCGGAGAAGCCCCGGTACAAACCGCGAAGTCCCTCGCTTTGCCAAATAGACGCGGTCTGCGCGACCATCCCCAGCGGCACCTCACCGCGCATACCCGCGAGCTGCTGCTGCACCATCGCCGTTCTCGTCCAGTGCACCGTGCCTTGCGCCGCGACGCAGCTCGTGCCCACTAATCCAAAGTTTAAGCCCATCTGAAACGGCGTTTGGCCGTTCGACATCTTCTCGTGGTACCAAGGCGCGATGGGCACGGACGCCTCCAGGGGAGACGGCGCTTCCGCCGACATAGTGACAGGTAACACGCGCGCCGACTGCCCTCCCAAACGAGGCGACGACGCCGCGTCGTGGTGTGCGGAGAACAGCGCGACTTTGACGATCGACTTCAAAACTGTTCTGGTGGCGGCTTCGGCTTTTTGGGAGACTCGGAGTTGTCATCAACAAAATCACTCTCGTAGTCGAGCTTCCGTCATTGCGCGGCGCGTCACGCGACGTCCTCGTTCAGTGAGATGGGCGACCAACAAAATGAGGCGGTGATGCACCAGGTCCAGGCGGAGCTGGCGAATGCGTACGCGCAGGAATTCTTCACGGTACGTTCGGGCGACGCGCGATCGACTTTGCGCGAAACGTGAATCCCCCCACCCACCGTTGCGAAATCTCCCACGCACGATCGGAACCCCTGACGTCCCTGTTCCTCCCTCCTGTCCTCCCTTCGTTTCACACAACGCAGACCGTGCGTGAGAAGTGTTTCGAGAAGTGCGTCCCGAAGCCCGGAACCAGCCTGAGCAGCGGTGAGCAGACCTGTATCGCCAAATGCACCGACCGCTACGTCGACGCCACGAGGGCCATCTCCAACGTCGTGTTGCAGGCGTACTCGCAGGGTCAGGGCGGGGGCATGCAGTGAGAGAAACGCGCCGCGGGGGGTTCAGAACGAGCGTGAAAATACCCATAGATAGTGTATCACTGTGTTTCACGATATCGTTTCGTGTCATTTCGATACTATTAGTTTTACAAGGGACGTCCGAGACGGAACGCGACGACGTTTTTCGCAAAAACAACGACGCTCGCGCGCTCACGGCGCCGCTAAATACAGTTTTTGCCTTCGCTCCACCTCCGTTCTGCACACGGGACAGCGACGCATACGCCGACTGCACTTGCGACACATACACGCGTGTCCGCACGGAATAAGCACCACTTGTACAGGGGCGGACATGCACACGTTGCATTCCGTGGGAAATCCGCCGGAGGCGTCTTTTCCTCGCGTCTCCGTCTCCGGCTCCGGCGCCGGCCCCGTCTCTGTCCCCGGTTTCTCAGCCGCCGCGTCGACGTCGCCGGTCTCACCCTCGCGCACCTCTCCTGGAGCGTCCCGTTCGTTTTCGTCCGGGGTATTCGGACCATCACCCGACGATTCAGCATCTGATTCGTCTCTCTCCGCACCGTCCCTCTCCGCGCCTTCCCCGGCTTCTTCGTCGCTGCGCGCCGACGTCGCCGACGCCGTCTCCGCCCCATCCCCATCCTCTTCGTCGGACGTGGACAGATCGCTCGCCTCGAACTCCCATTCGTTCACGCGGTCCCCGGGCTGAACCACGTCTAGGAGCTCCTCCTGAAGGTCCGCGGTCCTCCGCCTTCGCGAGCGGTCCCACCCGAAAAGCCGCGCCATCGGGAACCACATGAACCCGCCAAACACAAACGCGCACGCGATTTTCGTCGCGGCGCTGAAATTAAACAAATTAAACGGCGTCTTGTTGCCATCTCCACCACCCACGGAGGTTTCACAAGCGTCGCCTGCCCAGCCGGTGTCACAGCTGCAGTGCCCGTCGGCTACGCACGCGCCTCGTCCGTTGCAGAAATCGAGCGACGCGCACGTCTCGGTGGCGGGCTTGGCGTTGGCGGACACGCACACTTTGCAACATGACAGCGGCGTGACCGGGACGCGCACCACGCCACCACCAGCCGACATGGCGCTGACTTCGTTGTCGAACGAGTAAACAAGCGACCCCGCCTGCTCCGCGGACTCGGGGATGTTTTTCGCACCGCATCCCACGGCGTACTGCGAAGTCTGCCGCGTGCACTCGCAGCGCTCGGTTTGAATTTCTTGCCCAGACCGCAACAACAACCGCGGCGCGCAGCACTGCGCGTTTCCTGTGGGGTAGAAGTACCGCTCAGCGTTGGACGCGCTGGGGTTCCCCACAACGTCCTTGGCGAACCCTTGAAGGAACGTGTCACCAGGACAGGTCGGGCCATCCGCGGCGACACCGGCGTCGGATCTCGCGTTTGGCGAGGCGCTCGTCCTGGCGACAGAGGCGCGGCAATCCGCGGACACCGCGACGACGTCGTTGGCGGAAAAGTTTTTGTCACCAACGACGCCGGCGATCGCGGCGACGTCAGCTTCCGTGATGCACGGACGACAGCATATCGCACGCGACAACGGAATGTACTCGTCGTGGAGCACGCGGTACTGGCCCGGGGTCTCGAAGCCGGCTACGAAGAAGCCTTGTTTCTTACACTCCAGGGCATCGTGATTTTCATTCAGAGCATCCCTGGGGGGTGGGGGTTGCGTCGGGGGGGCGAGGAGGCGGGGGTGGGGGAGGGTCAGTTTGTCTCGACTGCCGAATCCGAGGGTAAGAAGCGCGTCGCACGCGGTCCCCGGGCGAAAGGGCTCGCCCCCGCGGGCTTTCTCCGTTGGATCTGACAAGTTGACAAATTTTGAGGTGAAGCCGCGGCTTCACGTCACGCTACGTACCCTCCGTACGCCTGAAACTCGCAATCACAAAGTGCCAACACGGTAGGAGGGCTCGTCGGGGCGGGCGTGGGGCTGCCGCCGAGTGGACGCGCTGCGTCGGCCACGCCGAGCGCGAGGGCGAAGACCAGCACCGCCCGCAGCATGGCGCCCCGTGCAATGGTTTCACTGGTTTCACTCAAAAACGCGAGACGGTGCAGTTTTTCGAGCGAGGACAAAACGTTTTTCCAAAGGTGTCGGCGGCGTCTTCCCAGACAACGCCGCGCGTGGCCGACCCGTCGCCCTCCGCCGCATGAAGATGCATAATACAGGCGTGAAGAAGTCGTACAAGCCGACCCGGGGAAAAGCTCCCGGGGGTCGTGTGTACGAAGTGGCGCAGGCCATCCTAAACGCCCCCGCCGGGGGCGTGGCGGCGGTGATTCGCGACGCGCTTAACGACAAAGAGGCGCCCATCCGGCGTGACCCGCGAGCGTTCACCATGTTCTCCACGCGCTGCCGCAAAAGCGGCGAGTGGGAGAAGTGCGTGGAGATTTTCGATGCCATGCGCGACCAAGGCGTGGAAACGAACACCATCGTGTACAACGCGACGATGAGCGCGTGTTCCAAGGGTGGGGCGTGGGAACGCGCGTTGGAACTTTTCGACGACATGCCCGGGTTGGGCCATGAAAGGTCCAACATCACGTACAACGTCGCCATGGGAGCGTGCATGCGCGGAGGTGACTGGGAACGCGCGTTGGAACTTTTTGACGCGATGCCTGGCGAAGGCTTGGAGCGCGATGCCGTCAGCGTCAACACGGCGATGGCCGCGGCAGAGGCGGGCGGCGACCAAGACAGGCTGCGCGCGCTCGCCGGCGGCGGCGCCGCGGCCAAGGGAGTCAAGACAGAGGAAAAGCGATCGAAACCGACGAGCGCGGCACAGAAGGAGGATGTGGATGCGGAGGAGGACAAGAAGGGAGAATCCGAGGATGACGACAGCAGCGATGACAGCAGCGATGACGAAGACGACAACGATAAATCAGATTCACAAGACAAGCGCGTTCCTCGCGACGGGCCTAAACTCGCAAAGAAACCGGTTGTCCCTCGCTCGCCTTCGCCGCCGCCCGCGGAGGAGGACCCGGCGACGCGCGAGCGGCATTTGAAAGCTGAGCGACGTGATGCGCGGCGTGAGCGATTCGAGGAGAAACGCCGAGTGAGGAAAGCGGCGAAAAACGCGCGGCCGTGGACGTCGGATGACGCCGGGCCGAGCGTTTCTAAAAAGCCGAAAACAAAGGCGGCGACTCCGGGTGAAGCGACGGCGAAGCGAAAAGAGTGGGGAGGGAACCCGTTAGCGTGGGTGGACGAAGATGAAGGCGTGAAACGACGTAAAAAAGGAAAAGCGGTGGAATCCAGTGATGATGAAGACGACCCGAACGATGACGGTTTGCCGCCCATCACGGGGCCCTCGGTTTTTGAAGCCGAAGAAGCAGAGGCGACGACGCTGATCAACACCGACGACGGCAAGGATGATTTCTGGCAGTTTTAATAACGATGTGCGTTTGAATACAATTAAAGTACGTTCTATCTACTTCTTCTCCTTTTTCGTTTCCTTCGCATCGGTGTCCTTGGAAGCGGCGGCGTCCCCGTCCGCGTTCTTTGCGTCCCCCGGCGAAATGGTTTCAGTCACGAAGTTGTGGTTTGTGTACACGCACGTATCCGCGGCGATCGTCATGGCTTTGAGGCAGATATCGCGCGCGGTCATCCCGGGGATGTCAATCAACGCCCTCGCCGCGGCGACGGCGAACGGCCCACCACTACCTATTCCGATAATGCCCCCTTCCGGCTCAATCACGTCGCCCCCGCCTGTTATTTGGAAGATGTGTTCCGCATCCGCCACGACCATGGTGGCCTCTAGCCTTCGCAGATATTTGTCGTTTCGCCACGCTTTCGCGAGTTCCACCGCCGCGCGTGTGAGTTGCCCTGGGTGTTCTTCGAGTTTCATCTCCAGACGTTCGAACAACGTGAACGCATCCGCGGTGGCGCCCGCGAAACCTCCGATCACCCCGGGTTGTATCCTTCGCACTTTCTTCACATTCGGCTTGACCACTTGGCTTCCCAGCGTGACTTGGCCATCTGCCATCAGGACGACGTCACCATCTTTGCGCACGCACAGAACCGTGGTGGCGCGCGCGGACGAGCTCGTGAACGTCCGAGGCGCCGCCGCACCACCGTGCCGGGCGGCCACGGAGGCCGAGGCGAGTTGACGAGCTACTTGACGAAGCATTGGGGACGTGGTGCGCACTGCAATGGTAATCTATTTGCTACGTGTCCCGTTCGCATCGTCGCTCTCATACTGTTTGCGCGTAGAAATTGTCTGGTGGTCCGAGGAAAAATAATTTGATCCCGAAATCGACGTGTGCCACGTGACGCGCGCTGTGCAATTTTGGGATGCACGATTGGAAAACGTGTCCGCACACGCGTGACCACGAATGAAGATACTTCCTCCGTATGCGTTCCATGGGTTGTTTCTCACATCGCCTTTTCTACGATTTCCGGAAATCCCCGCAATCTCATGCCATTTTAAAAACGCCGTGACCCCCCCAGCCGCAGGTCACGCCCACCGCCTCCCAAGCGTATACATGAAGGGGTTCTAAGACCTCGGCATGACCCGCTGAAAAGCCCTCGGGTATTGAACCCACGGGCCTCGGTACCCGGACCGGTCAATCGACCGGTTCATCGGGCTGAGTAGGCGGATGAGTGGCAGAATGACTCGGCGCGGCGAGGCGTACGACTGATGGTTTCATCGGTCGCAAGCTC
>Ga0302138_10000197_pt1 | contig 36521 bp, 27 predicted proteins | sample CBN3_321_MG_FD_203110 | JGI IMG/M metagenome (GOLD analysis project Ga0302138, IMG submission 203110) | Marine microbial communities from Western Arctic Ocean, Canada - CBN3_surface | ecosystem: Environmental > Aquatic > Marine > Oceanic | place: Canada: Western Arctic Ocean | collected 2017-09-15 | reverse complement strand
GTGGATGTTTTACGGCGCGCGTTCCGGGTGGATTTATTGACACGCGAGTTTTCGCAAACAAACGAGTTTTGCGAGCTCGTCGCGTACGAGCTGAATCCCGTGTTTGCGTTTCGCGCGCGAAGGGTCGGTTTCGTGGCTGAGGCGCTGCGGGTTTCGGGGAAGCACGTGGCGGTGTACAAACACGGGTTGGAGGACGATTTCGGTTTGAACGCTGCGGACCCCGAAAATCTGGACGTCGAGGAGTCGCAACTAAACAAGCTCCCCGACGCGGTGGCCCGGGACTTCGCGATGGCGACGCCCAAAACCGGTCCCAACGCGGAACGCGTTTCCTTCGCTTTGTTCGTGCTGACCTCCCGAATCGCGGCGAATGTCCGAACCGTGGTGGACGCGAGGGTCGTGGTGTTGGGCGGCGACGACGCCGCGCTCGCCGCCGTGGAGTTTCTCGCGACGCACGCTTGCGTTAAGTTCGAAAACCTGGTCCTCATCGCCCCGTTCGGGGGTTTGTTCCCGGACGGCGTTCCCAACCATGCACATCACCAATGTCACCAAAGTTTGTTCGCGAAACTGGGTTTAGGCCAGCACGGGGTCGTAGGGTACCACGAAGCGGATCTCGTGAGGTTGCAGAGACGCGGCGTCGGTGACACCCCGGGCGGTTCGACCGACCGGGGGGGCGGCGTAGTTTTCTTCCACGACTCCAGCGAGTTCGTCTTCGACGCCCTCGCACTGTGCCTCACCCCCCGGGACGAAACGCGACGCGCCGTGTTGGGGGACGACGTCGAGGCTGACGAACGGTTACGGGAAGTCCCGGTGGAGCGCTTCTGCGATTTCGTCGCCAACGTTTCAAACATGGACCAAGGCGAAAGAAATCACATCACCGAAAACGGCGACGGGTTGGTGCTCGTGTACGGCGCGACGCTAGTCTCAATCGGGGCGGTTCTTAAACTCATGAACATTGGCGTAGCGCCGGAGCGCATTCTACGCGTGGTTCCCGAAACGGAAGAGACGGAGGGTGAGGAAGAAATTGAGCACAAAAGATTCCAATCCACCGCCGCGTATGCGGAGCGCGTCGTTCGGTGCACTTTGGGCGACGACGCGTTGACCTTCCCCGGCCTACCACCACCCCTCCGTGGAGTGCAGCTCGCGGGGTGCGAGGGCGTTGAACTGAAAAACGGGCAGCCCGGGGTCCGGTGTTACTTTCAGGAATTTGTTATGACGGGCGATGACACAACAAACACGGATGGAAAAGAACACCAACCCCGGGGCGTCAAAGCCGTGGACGCTTTCGTCATGTTGGGGTGCGACGAACCCGATTTGGACCCCAAAACGTTCATGTGCCTTGACCAAGCCGGTTTAGTGCTTGACGGAGGCTTGGTGGTGGACGGAATGTTCCGCACCAACGACGAACGCATCTACGCCGCGGGGGACTGCGCGAAGTTCAGCAAGCGAATCAAAGGAGGTCCGGGGAGCGCCAATTTCACAAAACACCCGCAAAAAAGAGCGATGCGAACTAGGGACGCGCGCGAGTGCGGGTTTCTGTTAGCGAACTCTTTGGTGCGTCAGTTCGTGACGAATTGGGACGACGAAAATGACAAAGAGCAGTCCTCCTCCTCCTCTTTTTCGCTGACAACCCCCGCGTTCCGGAACCCGCGAGTCGAGTCCGCCGCGTTTCCGGGGGGCGCGTTTTTCTTCCGCGCCAGTTTGGTAAGTATTTCCCACCCACCACATTCCGCCGACTGATTGCCCATACACGACTGACATTTCTTTTATTTCAATCAGGCCACGGGTGTTGCTGGTCACAAAAAATCGCACTCGGTCACGACCACGTTTGGTTCTCAATTCTGCGCACTCGAGATTGATTCTGTCACGAAACTGATCACCACGTTGAGTTACTGCGGCGACCGCGTCGTGGATTCGCGGTACTACTCGCGAATCGTGGGTTTGCCGGTTTCGTTGCTCGGGGCGGCTGAGGCGTTGTCCGACGTGGACGATCTTTTTAACTTTCTGTCGCTCGAAAAACACAGCGCGCTGTTTCACGCCGACTTCAAATCGTGTTTTTTCGCGACCGTGGCACAAGGGTTTGGAAATTTCTCATCGGAGGCGTCCGCGCAGTCCGCCGTGATTGAATTCGTCAAAGCACGCAAAAAAGACCTGCCGGGGTACCGCACGGTGAAGGAACAGTAGGAGCGTGGGGAGTAGGGGTGTAGGTAGGGATGTAGGTACAAGTAGTGATCACGCTTTGTTTTTCTACGCTAGTTGATAATAATGGCTTTCTTTTTCTTGTTCGCACGCGCTCGCTAGTATCGGTTCACGGAGCGGTTCACGTCCACACGTTTCAGTTGAAACGGGACGTGTTTTTCGGTTTCAGCAAGGGTTTCGTCATCTCCACGCTCGGCGTACCGCTCTCGTGAGTCATCAACGCTCGCGCGAAGCCGCAGATCGTCCAAGCTCGCGTGCAGCTTCACGACCCCGTAGTTTTCGTCCACGAATTCCTCCAAAAGGTTCTCGTCGTTTTCGTTTTCGTCCTCGTCGTCCTCCGTGTCCACCTCAAACACCGGCCCGGGGGTTTTCGGGTACGCGTGTGTTGTTTTCGTGGTTTTACCCGGCGTTTGAAACGAACCCTCGTTGTCATCCCTTTCAACTTTAATCAGCGCCAACGGCCGTTTCGCGGCGCCTCCCCGTGGGTTTCGCGTGACCAAGTTTCCCTTCCCGCCCTCGCCTCGCACCATCCGCCTTGTCCCGTCCGCTGCGATGAACGGGCTCGCGCACACCGTGGGTCGTTTCAAACCAGCCCCTGGGGTGACCGGCGGTTCTTGACCGGGCGGAGGTACGAACGGTAGGGTGGACAAGTACTCGTGCGCTATTTTACGCACGTCTTCTTCGAGAGTTCCGATTTCCGCGCTCGTATCATTCGCGTCGTCTGACGACTCATCAGACAAACAGTCTTTGGTTTCGTCCTCCTCCTCCTCCGAAAAACCCGACTCCGCACTCCCCACCGCCTCAGCGAACGGCGACGGCTCGGGAGTCGTGGCGAAGTGTACCGTGCGCGCGGTGGGGGGGGCTTTCGGTGATTTGTCGGCCGCGCCACGCGCCACCGATTTCGCAGCATTCGTGCCGGGCGTCACAACGTCCCCCTGTTTTTCCTCATCATCAACGCCTTTCGGTGTCGGCAGCGCGTCGTTCGCTTCCAACGCAGACGGAGTCGACGCCACCCGGGCTTCTGATGGAGTAGGCGGTTCTAGTAAAGGCTCTGTTGAAGCTTCCCGGGGAACTGACTCCATCGCCGTTTCGGTGATGTTACACCCGACACTCCGTGTTTCCGTGTCCTGTCCCTGACTCGACACGGAGGAACGGGTCCGTCCGAGACGCCGATCGACAGGCGTCCTTTTGCGGGGAACAACACCACAGGCCGCATCCCGCACCGCGTCATCTTCGTCCTGGAGCCTAAACGCCAGCTTCACCACGGCACCGCCCGCCAGGAGAAGCGCGATACGCGCGAACACCATCGCGGCGGGGGGGCGAGCGCGGCTCGGTGTGCTCGTGTCGATTCCCGAAACCGCAAAAGGGCCGTTGGCCGTTTTTTCCGAGAAAAAAGTTTCAGGAACGCCCATTCCATTGCCCAAGACATCGCGGCGCGCGCGGCGCCCCGAGCGTGTCACGTTCGATGGTGACGATGTCGGCGCATCACGTCCAGAGTCGTGGCGACGGACAACCCGAGGTGGGTACCACTGACCCGCCTGATTCGTTGCGTGCGGTGCCGTTTCTTGACACCTCCAGGGCGACGCATTTCGCGGAGTGCCTTGTGGGTCTCCGCGTGAGCCGCGTGAGACGCGAGGCGAGCACCGCGGGCATTCGAGGGAAACTCGCCGCGGGCACTGCGTTGACCGACGGCGAAAGCGCCTTGCTTGACGTGGATACCCGGTGCGTGGTGGAGTTGGCAGGGAGAGCCGCGCTTCGCGAGATCGAGCAAGCGGAAACGATCGTGGATGGTTGGCACCACCGCAAGTTTAGGGACGACCCGAGGTTCGGCGACGCCGTGCTTGAGTCGTGTCGCGGTAGGGTCGCCAGCGCGAAGCATACATGCGCGCACGCGGTCGCGACAGCGCAGCCCGCGATCGCGGAGGCGAAGCGGGTGGCCCTGGAACAGGAGAGGGCGGAATTGGAACAGAGACTGGCGGCGTCCAAGCGGCGCCAGCGCGAAACAAGGTTCGCCTTCGACGCCGACATCGCCGCCGCGAGACGAAACGAAACCGTGAAGGTGGAACTCGTCAGGGAGCACGCGAAAGAACTTTCACAGAAACGCGAGCTGGACAAACGACGGGAAGTGCACGGCGTGCTTGGAAAAGGTCGAGCTTTGGAAGCTGTTGAGGTTGGTCAACCTGTCGAGGTTGAGGCGAGAAGTCGCGCTTTAAAACCCGAAGCGCCGACGACCGCAAACGTCCACGACGTTTCCGACGCCTCGCGCCGACACTTCAGCGACTCGTCGTCGTTCATGGACGACACGAACGAATTTGAACAGTCGAACGACATGGAAGACAAGCGTTTGGCTTGGAATCAGGAGCTGGACCGGCGACGGGTTTTGCTGGAAGAGGAACGGTTGGCGGAACTTTCTGGGCAACCGCAAAAGCCTTCCGCGCCTGTGACGCACGCCAGAAGCGGTTTTTTAATACCAGCCGAACGAAGACAACACGTGTTGGCCGTGTTGTGGAACCACGCCCTTTCCGTGTCCGGAGGGAAGTCGTGTGGAACCGAGGAGGAAAGGAAGGTACCGCCTGAAGTCGTCGCGACCGCTTTGGTCGCCGCGGAGTCGGGCGCGCGAGTCGGCGACGACGCGCTGGGCGCCGAGCGCGCCGTCGCGATTAGCGCCGCCAAAGCGGTGTTGCGCGCCATTCCGTTTTCCGACCCCGACGCACCCGTGCCGCATTCGTTCTGCTACGGAAGAGGTGCTGATGCCGGTCCTTCCACGTCCATTCCGACTTACATGACCTCGTCGTTTGATTTGGAATCGCTCACCGAAAACGACGCGTTGTGCGCGTACCGAGAGCTTCGCGACGCGCAGAGCGTTTTTGGAAACGCCACGTTCACGGAGACGTTTGCGTATTTCCGCCGACTCGGCGGCGCTCAACCGAGTGATACACATGCCGTGAGCGTGAGCTTCGCGGAACTCGTGGTGCCGCGCGCGGCGTTAGGCGGCGGCGACGAAACATTCACGGCGGCGGTGAATAAATTCGCAAAGCTCGCGCGCGCGCTGTGGCGTTTGGACGATTTGTCCGTGACTCCGCCGAAAACGTACGCGCCGTTTTGGGCGTCAAAAACAACAAAAGCGCGCGTCGTCAAGGAATCAATCGCGGAAAAGGCAAAGGCGTCACGACCGATTTCGAGTCCGTCAGTGCTTTCATCGCCTGGAGTTCCTCAAAAACCGACCGATGATTCGGGTACCCACGAAACCGTTCCGACCGCCGAACCCGCGGCGCCTCCGTTAGCAGGCCTTCTCGGCGACCTTGGTTTGGGACCGGACGACTTGCCTGACTCCACGAAGAGCACGAATCTGTTTACGAACCGACCATCCGCCGCGGGCCCCCGAGTGTCAACCGCAAGGCCTTCCTCTGCGAAACTAGGTTTGGGTTTGAACCTATCGTCGTCCTCCGCGTTCGCGTCCGCGAAAAGGCAAACGGCGGAGTCGGGCGACTTGGACGCGAGCGACGACCTGGAAGCGGCGCTGCGCGCGTTGCCGTCGCCGACGGCGCGGAAAATCATGGGCCCGGAAACGACTGCAGCGGAGACCGCGGAGACAAAACGTGAAGATACGGTATCGAAGGAGGCGTCCTCGCAACCTGAAGTGAAACCCGTCCCTTCTGCTGTGGTGTCGAACCCACCTCGGAACCCACCTGTCGCGTACGGGAAGGATTCCGACGAGTTTGACCTGACCGACTCATCAGAGTTTGATTTCACGGCGCCGTCGCCGGAGGCTGAAGAGCCAAAGGAACACGAAAAGCCGAAGGCGAACCCACCACACAACCAAGCGGCGGGCGCGTATTCCGACGAGTTTGCCGACGAGGATTCTTCCGAGTTTGATTTCACTGAAAAACCGAAGAAGACCGAACCGCGAAATCCAGTGGGTGGCGCGTACTCCGACGAGTTCGACCTGGAGGACTCTTCCGAGTTTGACTTCGCGGCTCCGTCGCCGGAACAGCAAAAAGGGCTGGAACACGAAAAGGAAAGCGCCACGCGACCGCCGCGACTTGAAACGGCAAACAACCGCGTCGCGGGAATGACTGAAAAAAAAAAGCCAGCCCCCGAGCCGGTCACCCGACCGGTTCCCGGCGGGCCTCGGCGTCGGCCAGGGGGAGGTTCGAACCCGCCGGCGCGCGGAATCACACCACGACCTGTGGCGGAGGATTCAGATTCATCCATGTCCGACTTCGTGTCTCGTTTGGGGCGCGGGACGGGCGGAGTCGGCGGCCTGGACGAATCCGATAGCTTTGATTTTTAAAGACGCTTAGTTTTGTACACACAGAAAGAGCGATAACAGAGCGCCAACCCTCGCCGAAAGCGGTTCTTTCTCACCCACGCGGTTCTTACGCGTTCAAGCCGCAGTAGCCGCGAATAGTGAACGGCTCTTGCTTGATCTCGGGCTCGAGCTTGATCTCGGGCTCTTGCTTGATTTCCGGCGAACTCTCGGGCTCGAGCTTGATTTCAGGCGAACTCTCGGGCTCGCGCTAGACCCGCTTTGACCTCGGCGGATCCGCGCGTGCCGTTTTGCACTCCCCGCACCTATTCTTCCGCTAGCCATGAGGGCATCCCGTGCACGCCACGCAGAAGCGTTTCACCCTCCCGTGAGGGCAGGGGGTGCATGCAGCGCAGTCGCTTTTCAGCTTCCCGTGAGGGCAGGGGTTGCACTTCGCGCACATGTTTTTCCGCTTGCCGTGAGGGCAGGGGTTGCACTCCGCGCAATTGCCTTTCTGCTTGCCGTGAGGGCAGCCCGTGCACGCCGCGCAGTCGCATTTCCGCTTGCCGTGAGGGCAGGGGTTGCACGCCGCGCACTTGTTTTTCAGCTTCCCGTGTGGATAGGGGTTGCACGCCGCGCACTTGTTTTTCAGCTTCCCGTGCGGACAGGGGTTGCACAGCGCGCATTTGCCCTTCAGCCTCCCGTGCGGACAGGGGTTGCAGTCCGCGCACATCCTTTTCAGCTTGCCGTGGGGGCAAGGGCTGCACTCTGCGCAGTCGCTTTTCAGCTTGCCGTGCGGACAGGGTTTGCAGTCCGCACAGTTTCCTTTCAGCTTGCCGTGCGGGCAGGGGTTGCACTCTGCGCAGCTGTCGAACCGCTTCCCATGCCAGCACCGCTTCCGTCCTCCCATCACGCACGATTCGTAGCCTCGACACCTACTCCGCGTGCACACTGTTATGCGCTTCGCCCGCCACGACGTGTGCACGAGAAGAGGGGAGTCGTTGCTTTTTTTTTGTGGTGACTCGGTCCTTCCGATATAGATTTCAACGCCAGCGAAATGAGATATCTGATGACTGCCGCATACGAATTGGCGGCGGACGTAATCATCACACACAAGCGCGCGCGCGGTGGTCCCTTCGACAAACGTCGTCGCTCGCGCTTCGCGTGTCCTAGCTACGTTCCGTACACACGCGTTGCCACCTTCCACGTCGTACTCGTTGTCGCGTCGCTCGGTCCGCGACGCTCGATCGAATTGACAGATTGAAATTAATTGTCATGGATCACGACCCGTACTTCGACCCGCCACCCAGTGGGGGTGGGGATGTCGGCATGGGCGCCCCCGCGGCTGAGCCGAAACTAGACGTGGATACCCGAGACATCTTACCCGATCTCGGTGCGGGGTCGAAACGACAAAGGTCGCCCCCGAGGCACGACTACGACCGCGATCCGGGACAAGACCGTTCGCCTCGACGCCGACGATTCGACGGCCCGCCTCCCGGTTTCGACCAGCGATTGGACAACGGGAACGGCCGGCCCGTGGGCGGCGGCGGCGGTCGCGGCGGCCGCGGAAGAGGAAAAGGAACAGGAAGAGACGACGAAGGCCCGCTTTCGTTCCGTGAGTTTTGCGTTCGACACGTCTCGGACACGACAACGCCCGCGGAGGCTGAGCAAAAATACGAGACGTACCGCAAAGAACGCGCGGATTCGTTTCGCGCGCGCAATTTCGAGCGCCCGGGCGGGGTCCGGGATGACCCGAAAATCCGCGCCGCGCACGACCCGCGGGTCATCGAAGAAGCGTTGGTGCGACGCGCGCAGATGGCAAAGGACGAGGCGCGAGTTTTTGCGGATGAAATTACAAACGGCACGCTCGCGCCGCTTCCGGTGACGAAACCGAAGACGGCGGACGTCGACGTCGACGACGCCGGCGAACCGAAAGAACCCACCGAGGAAGGAACCGTGATGGACACGGAAGAATCTGGTGCAAAAAAACCCCAAAGCCAGAAGAAGGATTCCAGGGGGCGATGGCCCGTGCCTGACGCGTCCTGGGCGCCCACGCGTTTGGCTCGGGATTTGAGGGCGTGCCAGTTGCTGGTGACCACGCTGAACGCAGAAAAGGCGGTCGACGTCACGGATGTTTTCGGCGACGCCGAGGCCATTTCTGGTACCCTAACTGCACGCGACCCGATTCCCTTTTTTTCAAGGCTCCACCGCAAACCAGGCGAGGCCGAGGAAGACGTTTCAATGGATGCCTCGACCGGCGACGGCACCGGCGGCGTGGACGCGACTCTTTTGGCAATCGCGGTTGACAAGCGCGTGGCGTTTCTGTGGCGCGTACACGGCGTGGATTACTACGCCGGCGAGGAGCTGGGTGTTGATCAGTACGTCTCCCACCCGCCGTGCGACAGGTACGGGCCGGACGAGCGGTGCTTGACCCGAGGTCCTTGTCCGGGAGACGACGCGTTGGCGTTTGAAAGCAAAGCTTACCTCGACGAGGTTACGAAAAAAAATCCTTCCGGCGACGTTCCCGTTGGAGACCCTGGTGGCGGCGATGACACAACCGCGCAAAAGAGCAAACCACCCGGATTCACCACGACCACGGCGAAATGGGCGCTGAGGGTCGACCGTGTGTGGGGCACACGCGTGGAGGATGGGGACAAGGCTTTGGCTAAGTGCGGGCGCGCGAGGGTGGAAACGGAGCTTGAGGCGTGGAAACAGTCGTGCGTCGTGCGGCACGAGGAGAACCGGTTCGGGTGTACCCTGTCGTCAAAGATGTTCATCGCCATCGAGTTCGTGATGAAGCACATCGCGGTGAAACAGGCTCCCGCGGTGGAGTACCAGCGGGGTTTGATTCTGGACGCGATATACATGGAGAATTACCTGCACTCCGCGAGCGAAGAGGAGCGGTCGTCGAGGCGCGAGCGGCGCGAGCGGAAAGGCGATAAAGGCGCTCGCGGGAACCGCCCGCGGCTGGAAATGAGGGCGATTGCGAAATCCATCGTCAAGGAGAAAACGCAGGTTATCCACGGGTCCGGGAAACCGGTTTCCAAATCGTACACCGACCTGGACGCCCCGAAAGTCGACCGCGTGGTGCTTGATTACGGGGATATCTAAAAACATTGAAATTGATGAGTTGATTTTTTCTTTTTTCACCGGTTCTCATCACACGCCGTCTCCGTCCCCCGCGTCCCGAAACTTCTCAAGCGCCCTTTTTCCCACCACCAAGCTTCCCACCAAGGTCAAGCCCCACAGCCCGACGTTGACGACGCCCAGGAATCCGACGAAGGCGGAGTCGCCGAACGCGGCGATGAGAAAGAAGAAACCCGCGCAAAAAGTTCCCAGCACGGGGACGCTCACCAAGGCGAACACCACGGCCAAACAATGAATCCCGAAGTGCGTGAAGAACCTGCCGTACGCGGCTGTTTGCGCGATGCTTCTTGACCCGCTTCTGCGCGCGACACCCACAAGCGCGCCGTACCACCCCCACCGCGAAAGCGGAACCCCGCCTCCCGCGAAAGCGAGGGCGACGAGCCAGTCCCCGGCGCCGATGGCCGCGACGCCGCCGAAGAAAGCGCACGTGATGACGAACGCGTTCCAGACGTACGCCACGGCGGCCACGCACCAGGTGTAGTGCGCCACTCGAACGAGCGGGGCGTTGAGGGGCGGGAAGTCGGTCAGGTCGTACCGCAGGACTTTGAAAAACGGAGGCCAGTTTTTAGGGCGCGACGAAGGGTCACTGTTTTGTGTCACCGAAAGCGCCTCCCTTCGGCGCAAGTCCGTCTCCTCCCTTGCGATTCGAGCTTCACGACGAAGAAGCTCGCGCTCGCGTGCTTGAGCGGTACCCGCATCGGGGGGAATCGAGCCATTAGATGCGGACACGGAAGGAACCCCTCGTTGTTTCTCCAAAACATCGTTCGTTCCGTTGGTCCCGTTGGTCCCTGTCAAAGGCACCGCCTCGAAAGGGTTTTCGTCCCCCGGCGTGGGGGGTGCGAACGGGTTGTCAACGTGGGTAGACATACCCTCCGAGGGTGGTACGAGTAGCGTCCGGACGCGCTCGCGACAAGTCTCTTCGCGCGCGCGTGGTTCTGGCGGTTCCGCGCCAAGGCTTCAGTTGCGCCGAGACGGCGTACCTCGTCACTTCCGAGGCGCGTGTGGAAACAGCGGACGAAAAGGTCAATCGTCGTCTGTTTCGTTGTTTTATTAAATTTCACTCTCCCTCCCCAAGCAAGCTACGGCTCGGGCGCAGCTTCGATTGCTTGCAGACACTCCGCCACCGTCGCGCCTTGAGACATCTTTTCCGTCAGCGCGTCGAACGCTTTCTCGTGTTTCTTCAGCATCGACGCGGCTTGCCACACCGCCCACCGCGTGACTTGCTGTTGCGCCTGGTCGCTCATTTTCGGTTCGGTTTTGTTCAGAATGCGCTGCAGGTCCCTCAAATCGCCCTCTTGACCTTGCACCTCGTCAAACGCCATCGCTTCCGCGGCGACACCGGCCATGGATATACAGGCTAACGGGAGCATGGTTTCCTCTTTGATTGCTATTTGTCCATACACTTTTCGTTCGAGCTTGGCTTCCAGAAAATCGACGTGCGCCGTTCCCAAACCTAACGAATATCCAGCCACGGGCGCGCCAAGCATGTACCTGGATTGTAAAAGAAAAGTGTCAGTCTTGAGTCTTGAGTATGGGTGTACTTCGTAATGTGTATGAGTAAACAGTAAGAGTAATCGGGCCGAACAGTCGGCGGGATTTGGTGAAAGGCCCAACACGTACCCTACTAAGAAGTGCGCCGCTTCGTGTTTCGCTATTCTGTTGCGGTACTCCGGGTTGATTCGCGCGACTTTGTCGATCCCTACTTTCAACAAACCAGGCGCGGTGCTTCCAATCGCGAGCACCACGAGTGAGCTTCCCCCGATGATGTACGACCCGAACGCGCCCCAATCACCGGGGAGGGTCACGCCGACGATCAGCGCTAAAAGCGACGTGCTTAGCGTCACGCCGACGATGAAGTTGAAATCGTTGGTATCCGACGGCCGGCCTATTGACGACGCGTCCTTTACTCCCATCTGCGCGAGCTCGTTTGGGAAAATGTTCCGCCGCGTCAAAGCCGGGTAACAGTCCCAAAGCGACGTCCCTCCGCTCGCCTTCATGCCGTTTAAGATGAGGCTCACATCCTTCGTCGCGAGCTCCGCGGCTTCACCTCTTTCCGAGGGAGGCAACGACCGAATCGCCCCGAGGGTCTTCGTGAGGGACGCGTACCCGACGGTGACGGAAATGGGGGTCACCGCAGCCGCGGGGGGGGGCTCGTCGTGAACAGAGGACCGGACGCGAACCACACGGCGCGCGCCGAGGAGATGGTTGGCGCGAGAAACCGAGGCCGTGGCTTTGCTGCGCGCGCGCCCGGGGCGCACCACCACGGGTCGAACGGCGGCGACGGTGAGCATCGTGGTGAGGAATACGTACGCGGGAACTCGGTGGGGAACGTGGGTTCGGGCGTCCGCGGTGTGACGTTGAGTGGGCGGCCGCGACAACCGGGGTCTCGGACGAGACGTGAGTCGGCACTTGAGAAACCATCCGGATGTTTTTTGGTGACGTGTACACCTCTGAAGCATCGACTGCTGGGTGGAGCGCAGTCAGTGTCGTTAAAATGGAAATTTGAGGAGCGAGGAGACGGACAAGCCACGACGCTCGACTTCTCCCAGAACTTTGAAGCGACGTCGCTGTTCGCGGGGACGACCGCACATCGCGGCGCGCGGGGTTGGTCGGGCACGAACGATGAGTACAAAGCGATGCCCGCACGGGAAAAGGAAAGACCAGTGCGCGGAGTGCAACCCCTGCCCGCACGGCAAGGTGAAGTACAACTGCGCGCAGTGCAGCCCTTGTCCGCACGGGAAGGAGAAAAACAGCTGCGTGCAGTGCAACCCCTGCCCTCACGGCAAGCTGAAAAAGAACTGCGCAGAGTGCAACCCCTGTCCGCACGGGAAGCTGACAAGGGTGTGCGCGGAATGCAACCCCTAACCCCACAACAAGCTGAGAAGCAACTGCGCGGAGTGCAACCCGTGCCCTCACGGGAAGGTGAAACACGACTGCGCGAAGTGCAACCCCTGCCCCCACGGCAAGCTGAAAAGCAGCTGCGTAAAGTGCAAACCCTGCCCCCACGGCAAGCGGAAACGCAGCTGCCAGGAGTGCACCTCATGCCCCCACGTCAGGCGGAAATACATGTGCGCGGACTGCAACCCGTGTCCTCACGGCAAGTTTAAGCGCAGCTGCGCGAAGTGCACCCCCTGTCCCCATGGCAGGCAGAAAAGCAGCTGCAAGGAGTGCAACATGTGCCCCCACGGCAGGCGGAAAGGTATGTGCGCGGACAGCAACCCCTGCCCTCACGGGAAGGGAAAATACAGCTGCGCGGCGTGTAATTCAGCACGCGCGAGTTCAAAGAAGCGGATCAAGCGCGAGCGTTCGAGTTCGCCCGAGGTCAAGCGCGAGCGTTCGAGTTCGCCCGAGATCAAACAAGAGCCCGAGGTCAAGCAAGAGCCGTTCACGATTCAAGACTACTTCGGGTTTGATAGGTGAAACTAGATAAGCGAAATGCCAGGCTACCAGGAAGCAATCAACCGCACACGAAACGTGAAACACAACCTAACCCTAAAAGTCAACCCGTTTCGAAAAACCACGCTTCGTCGTCGTCGCTTTGCAGCGCGTGGCGCACTCGGGTCGGAACGCGTCTGCGCCACCGTTTCGCGGCCGAGGCCGGCCGAAGCGGGACGCGTTTCGAGACACCAGCCGACACGACGCCGTCGACGTCTTTTGCTTTCTCAGCCTCGGCGCATATGAAGCATTGGGCGTGTTTCTTTGCGTCGTCGTCGCCTTTCTTTGAACACTTTGTTTCCTTCGTTTCGGGTCCGGCCGCGACCGCGACGTTGTCGTCGCCGCCGTCCGCCTCGCTACACACAAAGAAACACACGGCGTGGCCTTCCGTGGGACACGAATCGCACCGCACAGAGGGCGCGTTTGTGTCACAAACCTCGCCGCACTGAGAACAAAGCACGTCACAACCGGCCAGCTTTTCGTCAGTGGCGTTGTGCGTTTTTCGTTTCCCGGAACGAAACCCTACATCCAAACGCGCAAGCGGCTTCGGCGCGTCCACTTTCATTTTCGCCGTACGTCTCGCGCCGTCCTCATCACCCGACCCCCTCGAATCAGAATCGAAACCTTCGCCCTTTTCTCGTTCCGACTCGTCCGCGCTTGTATCGGATTCGTCGTCATCGCCTGAACCCGCCCCTCGCCGTCTCGCGTCGATGGCGTCTCGGCGCGCGCGTCTCGCGGCGGCGCTCGTGGAGGTTTCGTCGCGCCAATTCTTCGCCGCGTTTCCCCAAACCGACTTCGCAGACCGAACCTTGTTCGCGATTACGCGCAGCGCAGACACAGACAACGGAACCGTTCGCGCCGCGGTTTCGCTGGCGACGTCCACGTCTGTGTGAAAAAACAAATCCTCGGCCACCAGGGTTTCCCAAACCCCCTCCCGCGGAGGTTTCAGGGGCTGAACACTGGTCAGGGAACGCGAAACCGAAAGGGTGCCCGTTTCCCTTTCCCTGCGACGTTTGACGACTCTCGCGCGAGGCAACGTTGACGGACAACAACCTTGTTGCGCGGTCTCGCCCCCGTCCGCGCACACCGCGCACCACCACGCGTTTTTCGGCACGCTCCGCAACCCGAGACAGGAAAGGTGCCCGCCGTTGGGACACCCGTCGCACAAAACGAACAAACCCTCATCCGTCAACTCGCCGCACCACGCGCACGGGATGTCGTCCAAAGGGACGCCGGGGTCGTTTGGGATTGGAGTTATCTCCGGAGCCGTCGCGGGTGCGTCTCCTACGGGTACGTCGTCGGAAACGTCGGTCGTTCCCGACCCGCCCGCCCCCCCACCACCCCCCACGAAACTCTTGGCGAACCTGTGGTAGGGAGGCACCCTGGACGACCGCGCGTTCGCGATTTCACCGGTGGAGGGCACTGCTTTCTGGTCAGACCTGCTTTGGCCTTTTTTGTCCCATTTCGTCTTCCTCTCCCTCGCCCCTTTTTCCTGCGCCCACTTCCCCTGTGAACCCAGGGAAACGATCACGTCACCCAAAACGCACCGCTCGCGACGCGCGAACGCCTGTTCCACGGTTTCGCGGCGCGTGTACGGTCGCTTTTGGCCTTGGCCGGTTTTCGCGAGCTTTTGCTTTTGCGTTTGTTTTTGTTTGCGCCGCGCGGGTGGCGAATCGAAATCGCTCTCCGAATCGGACGAATCATCCGACGAGTCCGAGTTCGCGGAAGTATCCAGCACGAACGCCCACCGCTCCGCGGCGTCCGTCTCCGCCGCCGCGGCGTCCGCCCAAATCAATTGTTCGGCGTACTGAAGCGTCCCGCGGCTCGGCGTGCCTGCCGGCGATATCGACGCTTTTGGAGACTGGTCACGTCGCGGCGACGTTTGAGGCGACGCAGCGCGCTCCGGCGGTTTCGTTTCCGTTTCCGTTTCCGTTTCCGCGACGTCGTCGGTACCGTCGGCGTAGACGTCCCACCGAGGCGGCGCGGCGCGGCACACGCGCGCGCACGCACCGACGACACCGAAACAGTCAAACTCGGTCGTGGTGTCGGCTCCGCGTTCGCGTTCGCCGCCGACGTACACGTACGCGTCGCCTCTGTCGTCCGTCCCGAGATTGTTTCTGTCAGAACCCGACAACGTCTCCGCTTTCGCCCTCATGTCATCCCCCATCAGTCGCGCTTCGCACAACCCCCACAACGCCCGGATCCTTCGTGTCGGGGTTATGGAGATGTACGCCTCCGCCGCGCTTCTTCGCACGACGCGACGCGTTTTTTGGTACACCACGGGGTCCGAGTTTTCAGTCTCTTCGGTTTCTTTTGCCGAAGTCACTAGAGCATTGCTTTGGTGTTCTTCTGCTGCCACGGTATCAACCACCGTGGCCACCACCACGTCCTCTTCCACCACGGTTTCAAACGCGGAGACGTCGAAGGGGGCGTGCGTTTCCCACTTGCCGAAAATCGCGCGCTTCCGGTCACCCGACACGCGCGCCAGCCATTCCGGCCACCGCTTGCTCCACCCCCCGACGGGCGGTTTGTCGCCGGCGTGCGTCGTCGGCTCCACGCCGAAAAGAAGCGAGAGGTGCGTTCGCGCCAGGACGATCGCGTTTCGCTTTGCAATTCTGGTCCTTTTCGTGTTTTCGTCACCCCGCAGTGTTTCCAAGCTCAGCGCTCCACTCGGGTCGGCGAGCGCCAGTTCCAGTTCCAGCGCGGTGGGCGGCCGCGCGGCCCAGTGCGTTTGGCGCAACCCGAGGGCTTTCACGGCTCGTTTCGTGCCGGCCGCGAGTTCGTCTTGGAACATGACAAGAAATGAAAACACCTCAGCGAGCTCGGGGCGACATCGCAGCTCAATAAGCACCGCGTTTAGCTTCGCGGTGGTTGCGGTGGGAAGCGGTTTCAGAAACGGGAAAAAAAGGGCACCGGCTTCAGTTTCTGGATTTGAAGTCGAGCCTGTTTGCGCAGTAGTCGCGGTGCCTTGTTGCGCAGTAGTGGTTAACCGTTGTCCTACGTTAGTCAATGTCGTTGGTTCGAAACCCGCCGCCCCAGGCCCGCGGTCCAGAAAAATCTCCAAGTCTTCATCCTCCGCGGCGGTCGCGGCGAGCCCGTCGGCGAAGGAAGCGGCGGTCGGGTCGCGGCGCAACCGATCCCCTTTCCATCTCTTCGACTTCGACTCGCGTTTGTTTCCAAGTGACTCCGTTTCTTTCTTCCCGTCGCCGCTTTGTTTGCGTTTCGGTTGTTTGGTTTTCGTGTTTGTCGTCACGAGCTTGGGGTTCTGCAGCGAGCCTTTCGGGCGACCGGCGCCGGCGCGCGCGCCGCCGCGAGCCATGGGTGCTCTTTTTGTCACTATTTCTATTTCTGTGACGACGTCTTCACACCCTCTTGGTCTTCAAGCACTTCCGTAGCTCACGAAGCGCCCCATCGCAATCCGGGGTCTCGGCTTTGATTCCCGTATGGTTAATCACCAAGTGCGTGCACCGTGAGAACGCCGCGGCTGCGTCTTGACAAACCACCCTTCCCTTGCACAAATCAAGATCTTGCCCGAACGCGTCGCACGCGGATTTGTCCCCCGCGTTCGCGCTGAAGCACTGCTTCACCGCGGATACCCGCGTGGCGCACCGCTTGTTGACCGAAACAACCTGCTCCTTCGTCGCACGGCGGCCGAACAGGTACTCGAGCATCACGTGGATCCAACGGATCCAAGCAGGGGTGGGGGAAGCGCGCGCGGTGGGTTTGTGTGCCTCTCGATTGTAAAACCACGACGCGCCGGTTCAAACGAAAACGAAGTAACTCTCTCGACGCGAGAAAAGCACGAAAGCTGACGAGGATACGCTGGAAGGGAGTCTTTCTTGAATCCCTTTCTCTGTGAAATTTGCAGAGCACTTTTCATTTCGCCTCATCACAATGCCCGTACAATAAAACGTCACCGTCACCAGGGGGTCAAATCGCCCTGAGCCGCGTTCGTTGCTGACTGGCTGAGAGAGTGTTGTCGGGGCTTTTTTTTATCCGGAACGCGTTGTGATTGCGCGGCACTTCGGAACGCGCGCACGCTCTCGTTTCCGCTGAAAACCCGTGAAACACGCGCGACATCCTCACCGGCACGTCTACCGCCAGCCACGCAGTCGCGAAACGTGACGTGACCCCCTCGACGCGTCGTTCTTTCCGCGCGTCTTCCATAATCCTTCAATCCACAACGTCTCGAAAAGGTACTTTCGTGCTTCGCAATGATTTGCGCTGTGAACGCGTGTTTGGCGGGGCGTGTCGTGACGCGCGCGCCACGCGGTGCGTCACGAGACAGTTCGTTTGGTGGCCAAACCGTGTCCGTCGCGCGTAAACGCGTTTACACGCACCGACGGGGTTCGGTGAGCACGAAAGCGGGCGAATGGGCGCCTCCCCCCTCGGTGGCCCGAAATCCCAATCACTACGCAGACAGTGACTCAGGCAGTGCGGTTTCGGTGGAAATTCAGCCTTCGCATAAGAACAACATCCAAACCAGCGGAGATAACTCCACCCGAGGCCTCCTGGACGAAAGACGGGACATCGCGTCCAAGGCGAAACAGTTGATGAACATCGACCCGAACGATCCGCACGCGCTGGACGTGATTGGCAGCGCCACGAAGGTGAGTATTTCCCATTTACCACATCGCTGATTGATTTGATTGCCCATACGAGACTGACACTTTCTTTTTTTCTCTCAGTGCCACGTCCAGTTCCGGGTTCCGTACAACACGTCTTTGGGGGAGGATTTGTTCATAATAGGAAGCCACGACTCCCTGGGACGGTGGAACCAAAACAAGGCCTTAGCAATGACCTGGGGCGAGGGCGGTAATTGGTGGGCGAACGTGGATCTGCCCGCGGGTGGGGTTTTCTTTTACAAATACGCGGTGAGGTGCGAGGACGGTTTATACAAGTGGCAATCCGGGGCTAACAACTTGTTAGTGTTACCCGACGAGTGGGACATCCCAAGCGACTCGCTTTTCATCGTGGATGACAACTTCGCGGGGATTTCGCGGTCGTCGCAGAACATGCTGGCGTCCAAGGTGATTTCGTACGAAAAAGAAATCGTGCAACTGCGCATGGAAACGATCAAGGCGAAGGAAATGACCAAAGCCAGTCTTCACGAATTACTAATCACAAGAGAAGAGCTTTCCGAGGCGAACGCCAAGTTGGCGCAGTACGAGCAAAACGTACAGAAAGTGATTGACTCGATGCAGGGGAACGCGGAGACGACGCGCACGCGGTGAGGAGAGGGCCCGCTTGCTTTTTAAAATAGTACGTGTTGCGTAGTGGTTAACTAGTAGTACTACTAGGTATGTTTACCCGCTAGTTAGTAGTCAAGTCCGCGTGCGGTTGTGTGTTGTATTGAAAAAGACATTCTTTCATAAAATCAGACCCTCTTTCTAAACCCTGGAAGCTCTGTGCGCAAGTAGCAAGCACTGCCGTTTGCCCTCGTCAAAACTCGTTCCCGAAAAAACTTACAGGAAATCCATGAACGCGTCATCCTCATCCGCCGCTTCTTCGTCTCCAAAGTCAATCGCGGTGAACATCATGTCCGCCTTGCCGCCCGGTACTACGAGGCCTTTGTACGTGGCCTTGTCTTTCAAAAGCTTGTTCAACGCGAAGGACTGCTTATCACCGAGCTGCTGTTCCACGCCGTTCTTTTCGCACTTGATGAAAAACTCGGCTTCGATCTTTTCCGTGGCGGGATCCGCGATTGTGAAAAACGTCTCTTCCTCCCACTCGGGGTCGAGGCCGATGCCGACCTTGGTGGTGTACTTCACGTCCCCAGGGCCGGTCACCGTGACCCAAGCCCTGGGCTTCTCGATGCCGTAGAACTTCACGTCCAGCTTTTTGATGTTGCAGGCGGTGATGTAAACGCTGCGGAGAAGAAAATTGAGATGGAAAAAGGTCAGGTACTTTTCGGGGGTTATAACTCAAGTGGTGTCCGTCCACGACCCTTCCGATCGCAACTTGTGTGGCCTCTCGTCTGGTCACTTGGTGTCGTTTACCCGATCGACTTGCGTGACGCGATGCGAAATCACACGTCGCGACGCGACGCGTCGTCCGCCCGCGCCCCCGCGCCACGCCTCGTCCATGCGGATCAATGGCGGCGAAAAGGAAAAGCACATTTCGCACGCGGCGCCTGCTCCGGGGGCAGACCTCGGGTGGCCTTGTTGACGCGTGGGTTTTTTTGACGCGTTCGCGCGCGGAAACAAAAAAACACGTACCGGAGCTGAGGCATGTTGACTGAGTTTTCTTGCGCAAGACGACGTGTGTCAGGGAAAGGGACGGCGCAGGACGCGCCGGACGCTTATCGCGATCGCGGAGTCCAACTGGTGACGAAAAACATGCGCTAACCAGTCGTCAAAAAGTGATTTTTTGGTAACTCAAGATTTACGGGTGAAATATGGGGACTCAGTTTTTTTGGAGCGTGGAAAACAGGTCTTGAGCCCGCTCCCACCTCCGGGACATCCCTCTCAGACACGCACGTCGTCGCGTTATCGCTTCGACAGAGTCACCATGGTGCGTGCCTTTCTGGCCTTGATAGCGACAAGCCGCCTCCACTGTGATCCCGGTGTCGCGCGCGCCGCGCTTGACACCCTCGGTGCCTCGCGATGCCGGGGTCTTCCAACGCGACTCGATCTCGTGCGGCCGGGTTTTTTCGACGTACGCGACGGGGTCCGCGCGCCCGCGTACGCGGCGTCGAGCACGACGCACACGCGTGAAGGTGCCGACGACGTTGCGGTGATTGTGTGCTGTGTAATCCCACGCGTGCGTGGTCGAATCGAGACCTCGCGGCCGGTGGTACCGACGCGGACGACGACGACGTCATCTCGTCATTTAACGGGGTCGTCTCTACCACGAGCGCGTGCTCGGATGTTTCCGTGCCGCCGCGCCGGAAACTGGCGCCCTCCCGGGCGTGCACGACCGGATTCGCGCTCGCGACTCTGCACGCAGTTGCCCTGGTCACACACGCACCACACGGACGCGATGAAACGCGGTGAATACGCGCGCGTCCCGGCAAGAGACGCCGCGCGCACGCTCGTCGCGTGGAAACCCTAGTACTCGAAATCGCACATCAAACGAGACCTGCCCTGACTTTTACCCCCCATCCATCTCCTTTCAACAAAACAGGTGCTCGCCCAGGATGTCGACCTAATGAACCCCCCCAAGGAGCTGGAGGACCGCAAGCACAAGCTCAAGAGGCTGGTGCAGTCCCCCAACTCGTTCTTCATGGACGTCAAGTGCCAGGGGTGCTTCAACATCACCACCGTGTTTTCGCACTCGCAAACCGTGGTGTTGTGCGGCTCGTGCTCGGCGGTGCTGTGCCAGCCCACCGGAGGCAAGGCAAGGCTCACGGAAGGGTGCAGCTTCAGGGCGAAGCAAATCTAAGTATTGCGCGTTTGCAAACAGAAATGGAGGGGGACCTTTCGACGCGCCTGAAAACAGCGCGCCGGCGGGTGATTAGTTTCGAGGAACTTTAATGAAAAGCACTTCGAGTCATACAGTACGTTTTTTTCTTTTTTTTGTGCGTTAGGCGTGTTCTTCGTTGTGTGGGCGTGTCCTTGTCGTAACTCGGTCGTGTTCGGAGTGCCTCGTAGTGTGTTCGATTAAAGAAGTCACGAGGAAACGGAGCGCGCGACGAAGGCGTCTCATTCTTTCCAAAATCTGGTTTTACAAAACTAAGGGTTGGGCGCGTCACGCTTTTTCGTGAACCGCGCGCTCATCACGCTTCCCCCCCCTTCCCAACCTTCGGCTGCGCCGCGATGTTCGCCTTCTCCGCGCGTTTCGCCGCCCGCAGTTTGTTCACGTTGTACATCCCCACGGAAAGAAACGCGATGACGTACCCGGCGTAGTTGAGAAACGAAACTGCGGTTAGTTTTTCTTAAAAGGTCAGTCGTGAGTCGGCGAGTATTTTGGGTGTACTTCGTAACGTGTATATCCGGGATTGGGTATAGTAGTGGTGTGACTTTCAACCTGTACTCCATAAAGAGCAGGTAACAGCGCACTTGTGCAATATGTAGCAGTCGCGAGTACGCCGTAAGTGTTACTAGCGGTGACTCAAAGAGGGTCCGTAAACAGTGTGTGTTTGGATTTGGTAAACACAAACGTACCTTTGTTCCCGAACAAGTGCTGCGACGCGAAAATCAGCACCCAGTCTTTGATGACGCCCGCGATGTTCATGGTCAGGGCTGACGTTTTTCCAATCAGCAGAAATACGGCCAAATTCAACGCAAACGCGGTTAACGCGTTCAATGAGAGCATGGGATAGTCTATCTGAAGCGTGGTGTCTGCTAAGATTTCCGGGAGCTCCACGAAGATAAACGGCAGCAGTAAACACACCCCGCACGCCGGTGATACGTAGTACAGGCTCTGAATCGGGTTCATGGCGTACCCTTGGCGCGTGATGAGCACCTGCACCAGCATTAGCCGTACTGCTTCAAACACAAGCGCGCTTAGCTGCTCCACAACCCCCAGCCACACGAAGTCTATCTCGCCATACGCCGCGATCGCGACGCCCACCGCGATTATCACCATGTTGACTGATGTGAGTTTCGTGAGCTTTTCCATCCCCAACCCCACCCCGACCACGTACACCAATCCGGGCATCAGCGCTTTGGTCATTTGAATGAAACTCACGCTGAGGTGCAGGTACGCCGAGTTCGACAGCCACAGAGACGCCGCGTACAGCGCACCGATAGGCACCACGCGGTTGACGTATTCCTTGCGTGGCATGTGCAGGCGCTTGGTGGCGCCAATCCCTCTCACTAAGAATGACGAAACGGACGTGCAAAACACCATGTGCCACAGCGTCAGCGCGATCGGGTACCGGAACCCGCTGTACGCCAGGATGTACTTGTTGAACAGAATCACGGACATGCTTATGGCCATCCATATCGTGACGTAGAAGTACGCCTTCGCGGCTTGCTGCCACGCGGTGAGGGGGGGACCATCGGGCTTGGACATGGCAACGAAGGTTGTTTGCGATGGTTGTTATGAAAGTGACACACGCGGTTCGATGATGGGCGCTGAGGCGTGGGGAATCCACCGGTGTTGTGTCGTGAGACGTGCCGGTCGGTCTATACGTATGCGATCGCGCGACAGCGAAGCCCGGTAAAAACTCGTGGCACACCAGCTGCCGCCCCGCCGAGTGCCCGCCAGACCGACAGGGCGCGTGATTGTCGTTCCGAGGCGACCCGTCGAAAAATTGCGCACGAAAACGGATTTTGCGAATTGCTGATTCCCCTTTCGGAGCGTCTCGGCCCCCGGCGACACTGCGTTTGTTGCGGCGCGCGTCGCGTGACGCCACCACAGGTCAGACGCGATGTCGGACCCAGACCCCGTTCGCGCGGCGTTCGACAAATTTGACGCCGATGGCAGCGGCAAACTCGAGCGCGGCGAGCTCATGCGCGTGTTCGGTGCGCTTGGATTGGACGTTCTTGACGAGGAGTTCGTGTCCTACGCGAAGGCGCTGATGGAGGACTACGACGCGGATGAAAACGGAACGCTTGACTTTCAAGAGTTTACCAAGATGTACACGCAGTGCCTGGAGTCCGAAACGACAAGGAAGGCGTACGCGGAGGAGCTTCAAGGGGCGGTGGGTGGGCTCGTGGGGGATGCGGTGTCGGGAATTTTGGAGCAGGAAAAGCAACAAGCCGAATACGAAGCCGTGGATACGTCGGTGGCTGAAATCGTCGATGCGTTGTCGGAGGAAGACGCGGATGAGGCGGATGACCTTGAAGAGCAGCAAACAGCGGCTGCTCTGAAGATTCAAGCGGTGCACCGAGGGAAGGTGGCGCGCAAGGAAATTCAGGCGCGTAAGGAACAGACAGCGGCTGCGGTGAAGATTCAGGCGGCGCACCGAGGCAAACAAGCACGTAAGGAGCTTCATACACAAAAAGAAGAGCCGGACGACGAGGGTCCCGAGGAGTCGGACGACGGAGAAGCCGTGGAGTCCCTGTTGGTCGATCTTGTGGATATATCATGTGTTTCGGAGGCAAACGTGGAGACAGATGACCTCGAGACGCAAGCCGCGGCTGCGGTGAAGATTCAAGCGGCGCACCGCGGAAAGCAAGCTCGGAAGGAGCTTTCACAAAGGGTACCTCCGCAGGTTGCGGCGCCTCCCAGGGCGCAGGAAACGCCAGATGCGCGACCAAAAGAGACGCCACCCCTTGAAACACCGTCCACCTCGGATCCCGTGCGAGTTGCGTTCGCAAAGTTTGACGCCGACGGGAGCGGTAAACTTGAAAGACACGAACTCATGGGCGTGTTCTGTGAGCTCGGCCTCGACGTGACCGACGGCGAGTTTGTTTCGTACGCGAAGGCGCTGATGGAGGACTACGACGCGGACGAAAACGGCGAGTTTGACTTTTCCGAGTTTTCCAAGATGCACGCGCAGTGCCTCGAAACCGAAGCGACGCGGAAGGCGTACGCGGAGGAGCTTCAAGGGGCGGTTGGCGGACTCGTCAGCGGGGCGGTGTCTGCGATTTTAGACGAGGAAAAGGAACAGACAGCGGCTGCGCTGAAAATTCAGACTGTTCATAGAGGGAAGGCGGCGCGTAGAGAGCTTCAGAAGCAAAAAGAAGAGCTAGACGACGAACAACCCGAGGAGTCGGACGGAGACGCCGTGGACACGTCGGTGGCTGAGATCGTCAACGCGTTGTCGGAGGAAGGTGCGGACTTCGATGACGACCTTGAGGCGCAAACAGCGGCTGCGGTGAAAATCCAGGCGGTGCACCGAGGAAAACAAGCCCGGAAAGAGCTTCAGAAGCAAAAAGACGAACAACCCGAGGAGTCGGACGGAGGAGCCGTGGATACGTCGGTGGCTGAGATCGTCGACGCCCTTTCGGCGTCGGAGGGCGACGCGGAGGCTGACGATGCCCTTGAAACGCAAGCCGCGGCTGCGCTGAAGATTCAGGCGGTGCACCGAGGAAAACGCGCGCGCAGGGAACTTCAGACGCAAAAGGAGCAGATAGCGGCTACGGTGAAAATTCAAGCGGTTCATAGAGGGAAGCAAGCGCGCAAGGAGGTCCAGGAAACGCGCGAGCAGACCGCGGCTGCGGTGAAAATTCAAGCGGTTCACCGAGGGAAGGCGGCGCGTTTGGAACTTCAGACGCAATGGGAACAGACCGCGGCTGCGCTGACGATTCAGGCGGTGCACCGGGGCAAGCAGACACGCAAGGATCATCTCGGGCAAAGAGAAGAGCAAGCGAAGCAAGCCGCCGCTGCGCTGAAGATTCAAGCGGCGCACCGAGGCAAACAGACTCGCGTGGAGCTTCGCAAGGAACGGGAGCGCGCGGCTGTTTTCGCGCCGGCGACGGATTTACGTGAATCCAACAAAACCGCCCCCGCGCCCGTTGAGGATCCTGAGGTGTACTCGGAAGACGAAAACTACGAAACCAACGCGGTGCGGGCGGCGACCCGGTTGGTAAGCGCGAACCCGCGTTTGGCGGACGCGCTTGAAGCCGCGGCAGTTGTTTCCAATCGCCGGTCGACCGCTTTCGCGTCGCCGAAAAAAGGTAGTACCCGAACCTCCACGGGCGGGTTGTCGCGACACATGGTGAACGACCTGGCGAAACGCCTGCCGTCGCTTTGCGGGGGGGGACGGGGCGGCGAGATGGAAGCGCTGAAGCTCATCGCCGCCGTCGTCGCGACGAGGCGAAACACTAATAAAGGAACCCCGACGTGAGTGAGTATTCTGAGTATTCTTCCAGCGCGAATACGTAGTCTATTTTATTTGGGAAAGGGCTAATCCTCCTACTTCACCGCGACTGTTCCGGTCACTAAATCGTACCTCCCTTCCGACGGCCTCACCGTATCGGGGGTGAACACCTTTCCCCGGTACGCCGAGGAAACAGGCGAGAACGGAACGCCGTTTTTTTGGTTCGGTTTACACCGCGCTCGGAACCGCAGCTCCATTGAAACGCGGCCCTTACTGGCGTCTTGCCGCGCGCGGGTTTTGTCGACGCATTTATCGATAATATCTGCCTTCTCCTCCGAATCCCACTTCCCAGCGCCGTGCCACATGTCGAAGGAGTCGAAAATCACGAAAGGGTGCGTGATCCAGACGTGCGTCGCGTCCCTCTCGAGCTCGGGGGATCCGCGTTTCATGTAGTTTTGATCCGTGAATGCAAACTGCTCTTCTTTTGATTTTTTCGTGGTGGAAAACGCGCTCATGATGATGGGCGCCGCGCTGAGCGGGTTCTTCATCATGCGTGCCATCATCTCTTGTGTGGTTTCGGGAACCGCGGTGTCGTTGTCCTCAGGGAAACGCACGTCGTACCGCCACTCCTGTGATTGTAAAAGAAAAGTGTCAGTACTTGTATTGGCAAACAGTGTTGGGATTTGGGAAATACAATACGTACCTGTGCGCCTCCGTGTTTCGGGAGCAGCAAACACAGCGGCGATTCCCAGGTCTCGCCGGTCGGGTCGATTGGCGTGCGCGCGAGCCAGAGGTTGTAGTACCGGTACGAGTACCCGTTGTCATCTCCTTCTCCTGTAGAATCAGGCATGGAGGTTTCCATCCAGCCCGGGCTTTTGTAATCGATCGCGTCGGGGTCGCGATGCAGCCTTCCCAGGGGGTTGTATTTGCTCATCGTGAAATCCGTTTTCGGCCGCCGCTGCATGAAGTCGATGGCGCGGTCTTTCTTGTCGTCCCCGACGAACGCCACGCCGCTCAACACCTCGCCGCCAAACTCCGGGTCGCACTCTTCCGGGAACGCCTCTCGTAGTAAACAAGCACCGGCCTCGAACGCTTCAGGCCACAGCGTGTGGTGTCCCGCGTTTTTCGCGCGCACGCCCACTTTGTCCCACCCGGCCTCCATCACTCTTAATAACTTCTCAAGCTTTGGATTTTTTGGGTCTATCAAAGACACGAACCGCTCCGCGTCGTTCGCCTTGATCGCCGCACGCGCGCCGTCGTTTACCATAATCTCGCAATCAACAGGCTCGTCTTTGTACGGTACCGTGACCTTGCGCTTGGTGAAGTCCTTCGCTCGCGTGCCCATCTCGGGGTTGGAAAGCGCGGGAGGTGTGGGCGTGATGGTGGAGGCTCTTGTTTTCACGCATCGAACTCGCGATTTTGTGCCGACTCGCGTCGTTCGGGGCGAAACGCGGTTGGCGCGTGGAGACGCGGCCGCCACCGGCGCAACCACGCAACACGAACCAAGCGCGAGCACAGGGAACATGCCAACTCGTGTGGACCAGCGCCGAGCGCGTTACGGCGCGACACGTGCGCGCGCGGGAGTGGCGCGAGCACGATGCGGAATGTACGAAACGAAAGCAGCGTTCATTGGCTCGTGGAGAATCGCGAGATTCCGGAACGACCCTCGAACAACACAACCAAAAGACACGACACCTCGCTCGTTCGTCCACAACCGTCGCGCGTTTCGGTGTCCCAGTCGCGCCGCCATGACTTTTTCCTCCGCACGCACGACCACTCGCTTCTTTCTCCTCGCCCTCGCTCTCGTTGCGACGAGAGGCGTGGATGCCGGTTCGTCGTCCGGCTCAAGCCTCGGGTGCGACAACTGGTTCACGCGTTTGTTTACACGAGGGTGCGGAGCCTCGGAAAACACCGAACCCTGCCCCGTGATCACCACCGTGTCGGACTTTTCCCTGGCCGCGTACGTGGAGTCGCACCCGTGGTACGTCCAGGAACAACAGCCCAACGGGTACCAACCCGTAGAGAGCTTGTTCTGCGTACGCGCGTCGTACGCGTTCGAGGACGACGCGAAAACCGTGAGTAGTGACCCGGTGCCCTATCCAATAATTTCTTTTTTGCCGCTTCACAACCCCAGCCCCAAAGCCGACTCTCCACTCACCTCCTCTTCCAACTTCTCAAAACCTCCAGACTGTCTCGGTCTACAACACCGCGAACGAAGGGTCCGTGGACGGCCCGCCTCAGAACGAGCGCAGAATGTTACTCCGAGCGATCGTTCCCGACCCAGACGTCCCGTCGAAACTGGCGGTGGGCCCTCGGTTCCTGCCAAACAACCTACGCGGCCCGTACTGGATCGTCGCGGTGAGCCCTCCCACACCTCACGGCGAAGATGACCATTTAGGCGGCCCTGGGTACGACTGGGCCGTGATTTCAGGAGGACAGCCTGAGGTGCCCGGGATCGAACCTGGGACGTGCCGCACCAAACTCACCGGGACTAACGGAAGCGGGTTGTGGATCTTCACGCGCGACGCAGAACCGCCGTCTGAGGTGGTTCAAGAAGCCCGAGCCGCCGCGGTTGACATGGGCTTCGATTTGTCCGAAATGACACCAGTGCCGCAAAACGGGTGCGTCTACCCGGAGAGGTAATTTTTTGAGAATCAGGGAGGCGCGCCGTCGCGAGTACCAGGTTCAATCTCATCGCGGACGATAACTGGGAGGCGAACCTTCAACGTACACCGCATTGCCAGCAAGTGTACGGCGGCCTCCGGAACGAGCCGGGGCTTTACACTTGCTAGTGTTGACGTGATCGTTCAAAGTTCGACGGCCAGTTATCCGCCGCGATCGCGTTGAACCTGGTGCGTAGCCGCCGCGCAGGGTGAGTTTCTTGGTGTTTCTCTTGAAAAGCAAAGGCGCTGCTCCAAAATTCTTCCCGCCATCACTTCTGTTAGCTTCAGTTTTGCTTTCCCCGAGAGGTCCCCGCTTCGGCGCCTTACACGCGTGAAAACGCGGCAGCCCGTCGGCTCGTTCGTAACACTTGCTTGGCAGATGGCCTGGCTTACGTGTTGTCGATTGGGACACCAAGTTTAGGGTCCGACGCCCGGCGCCGTCGCGGGTACTTCTCGGGCAAAGCACGGAACCGAAGTTGCAGATGTGAATGGTATGAATTTTTGTAAAGGTGCCTTGCTTTTCTTCAGAGACACCAAGAAACGCACCGCGCGCGTCCACGGACGGTGATAGAAATGTATAGACTTTTGTGCACCCAACGAGCTCTTGATATGCTTGTTTACCTATTACATACGTACCTTCAGGCTAAGTATCCTCATTGAATTGCTAATATCCCCGACAGCACGATGAACCCGCCGATCAGCCCACCGGTGATGTAGTCCACCGCGTTTTTCGCCTCGCTGGCGCTTCCGAAGACTCGATTTTCATTCAGCGAATTCACCACCCCGTCGCCTTTCGGGCCCTGGAAAAGAATCAGCGCCACGGTGGCGATGGCGACGAAGAGTCGGGCGGATTCCAGGGGGGAGTTCGCAGCGACCTGGGGGGGAGGGAGGGAGGGATGAGGGGAGAAGAAAAGGAAAAGTCAGCGTTTGCCGTTTTGCGTAGTTTTGCAGAGGACACGAATCGATGATAAGACACCGTCGCGTCGGTGCTGTTGTGCTGTTCGCTTTGAAACAATGACGCACCTGCGCCAGCTCCGTAGCGGCGGCGTGCGCTTGATCCACCGGGGCCGACACGACGGCGGCGACGGACGCCACCGCGCTGAGTGCCGCGCGAGACGCCGCCGCGCGACGGTCAGACACGGACACCGCGTCATCGTTTCGGTTCACAGAAGAAGCCCTGACCGGGACGGTGGTGGAACGACGAGTTGTGACCGCGCGACGAGTAGTTCGCGCCGCGGGCGCGACGCGAACGGTGTTGGAAATCACCAGGGCGTGAACCATGACGCGTGATACTTCGCGGACGTGGGACGGCGCGGCCTGATCTGGGTGGCCACGCGGAGGGTCATCAGAGAGTCAAAAACCACACATGATTGCGTGAAACTATTTTTCAACTGCGTTACTTCCGCAACTTTTCACATCGGTCGGCATCTGCCATCCTCCCCTCACTCCTCGCAGGCGCCGCTGAGTCTCGACACTCGCCCCTGTGCGATGGCCGCTGCCGCCGCTGACCTGGACCGGTTCGACTCCGACTCGGACGACGCCGCGGCGCCGCCGAGGGCGAGCACGGGCGCGTGCACTTCGCCTTCCGGAAATCCGGAAATCGGCGGCGGAGACGAATTACTTTCCAAGGCGGCTCGTGTTCGCGCCAAGAAAGCGTCTTCACGGGCGGCGCAGAAGCAAAGGCGGAGGTCAGAGATGGAACGGTTCCCGAAACAAGTACCTGTCGTGGCTGTTGCGGTTGGTAACGGCCGCAACGAGAAAAGCGACGACGATGACGACACCGATGGCGACGATGAAGAGACCAACGCGAAGCCATCCGTAAAAAAACACGGAAACAAAAACAACAACAACAACGCAGCGTTCGCGGAGAAAACCCACCACGGCGCGTTAAACGTGGAGGGTGTTTTCGTGGATGAGATGTTATATTTGCTAGACCGGAGGTCGGGGTACGTGTACAGCAGCACGAAACGATCGTTCGACGGGACGCATTTGCGAGTCGGTGTGTGGGACGAGGAGACGCAAACCGTCGACGACTTGTCGCGCGACGAGATTGAAGCGCAGATGGTAGCGCCCGTGAAGACAAAAAAGGAAGACGAGGGCGACGAAACAGAAGAGCCAGAAAACACGGTCGAGTTGCGCATGGAGAAACCGCCCACTGAAGTGTCTCACGACTTTGCAGTGGACCCCGATGACCACTGCGAGACGTCCCCGGAGGCGCACAAACACGTGGTGAACTTCCTGGCGAAAACCGCGGAGTTTTTGGGGAAGAAACCAAGCGAGTTGGTTATTTACGGTACGGGGCTTTCCCACTGAACACGTCCCGCCTTCGCGATTGCCCATACTCGTCCTGCGAAGGAACGTCTTACCTCTGATTACCTTGACTGTTTACGTAATACACATTACAACAGACTGACACTTTCGGTTTTTTCGTATCAGACCCGTACTACTGCGCCGGCGGCACGCAGCGGTCGTTCAAGGCGCTCGGGTTTTCCAACGTGATTAACGAAAACAAGGACTTCTACGAGGTGGTTAAGAACGACGAGGTACCGGAACACGACGTGCTCGTCACGAACCCGCCGTACTCGGAGGACCACGTGGAAAAGTGTCTGCGGTTCGCGGCGCTAAACTGCGCGCGACACGACCGGCCTTATTTTTTGCTCCTCCCGTCCTACGTCATCAACAAGCCGTACTACGTGGACGCTTTGTTGACCGGGGGGGCGGCGGGGAAGGCGTTGCGGGAGAAGGAAACGGTGGTGGAGGTGGGTGGTGTTGGTGACGAAAAACAAGCGTCCGGAGATGAATCTGAAGAATCCGAAGATGAAGAATCCGAACCTGAAGCAGAACCTGAATCGCAATCAGAATCAGAAGAGAAGGAGATGAAAGTGCACGACCCTTCTACGCGCGGGAAATCGAGGGGCAAGATTCGTGACCTCGCGGTGAAGCGACACAAGGACGGCACGGTTGATACGCGGAGTCGGAAACAAACCCTTCCTTTTTACGTAGCGCCGTTCAAGCGGTACTACTACTGGACCCCCAAGGCGCTGGCGGCGGAGCGGCGGAACAAGGTACAAAACGACGGCAAGAAGAAAAAGAAGGGGCACGTCGGGCGGTTGGGCGAGCGCACGAGCCCGTTCCCGAGCTTCTGGTACTGCGGCTTGGGCGACGCGCTTCAAACGGACGCGCTTCGGTGGCACCGCAAGCTCCCGAAAGCCATGGTGGACGGCTACAGCGTAGCGTCGCACCCCAACGACCTTCCCCTGCACGTCCTGGACGAGTGGGACCCGCGGCGGGCGAAACTGTTGGAACAAGCCGAGAAAGATGCGCTCGCCAAAAACTGGAAAAACGGGGGCAAGAGCGGAACGGCTAAGAAACCGCCGCCGCGCCGCTTCGCGGGTTTTTCGGGCGCCAACTGCGGACAGAACATGCCCGCCAAGGCCAAAGCCAAGTACGCGGAGTTTTCAAACGATTCTTCGAGCAATAAAGGCGACAAAAACAAAACCAACTGGGGCAACGGCAAAGGCCAGCGCGACCGGGAAGGCGCCATGTTCGTTCGGCCGCGGAAGAAGAGCAAATACTGAGAGTGGTGGTAGTTGGATCCCGAGAAGGGTAGGTAAACACGTATTTTTATATACCTGGATGTAACTGAATAGCCGGACATAACTGATTGACGATTGAGTCCAACACATCCTTACTCACCGTACTTCCGAATATAACCCCTATCGTTCAACGTCCACTCGCTTTCAAAGACCACGACACATACGCAGTTACTTGATTACTTCAAGCTCAGCCCTCCGTCGTTTTCCCTCTCGCCGCTCACGAGCTTGTCGTAGAACCCGGCGGTTTCTTCGATCACGGCCATGGTGTATTTTTTGTCCATGCACTTGTCGTCAAGCCCGAACTCGTTGATCGGCTTACCATCCGGGGTCTTGTAATCCCGGAACCACACCCGGATCTTTTCGAGCTCACCAGGGAAGTGCTTCTCCACGTCAGCCACGTCGTTGATGTCTTTCGCTTTCGGGTCCGAAGCCGCGATGGCGATGACTGATACGATAAAAGCCGAAAGTGTCAGTCTCTCGTAATGTATATGAGGGATTGGGAAGGGTATACTGTACTCCATACAGGGCAGTAAACAGTCGGCGGAACGTGGTGATTGGGAAAGTTCCTTACCTTTCCAATCAAGCTCGCCGTCGTCGATCATAGCGTACACGCCCACCGGCTTGACCGGAGTGACGCTTCCCATGGCAAGCGCCACGGACCCGATCTCCACCACGTCCACCGGGTCGTTGTCCCCCTTGACTTTCATGGTGGGGTGCTCGTGCCCCGGGTCTTCCCACGTTCGCGGAAGCATGCCGTAGTTCCAGTTGATGTTGTACGGGTAATCGCGCAGCTTGCCTTTTTTCGTGTCCTGTTTAATCGGCGTCATTTCCTCATCCGTCGCGACTTCCATCTTGGCTTTGGTTTCTTTCGGGATCTCGCAGATGAAGTTGCACGTCCCATCAGGGTTGTGCAGCGGCACGCCGTGCCACGGGCTCACCGGCTTGCCGTCCTCGTTGAAGAAAATACGGAACTCCAACGAAGGGTACTCGCCTTTCTTCTCGCTGCCGTACTTGGCGAAAGCCGGGCTCGCGATGGAAAGGCCGCGGGCCTTGAACGCGGGCGCGCGGAGGGAAGGCGCGGCTCGGGTGAACTGCCGGCCGGCAAGCGCGGGCTTGGCGGCGCACGCCATGGTCTTGAACGCGGAGGCGATGGCGGACATTTTTTGGGAGGGGGTCGAAACGACGTGTGCGTCCAGAGTGTCGTACGATCGGCAAATCGGCGAGTGTTTCGCGTTTCGGATGAGCCTCCTCTGATTGCCTCACCGCCTTGTCGAGGTGGCATCGTTTACGGATTCGAAAGACTAATTGTGTGTGCGTCCTTGACCATCTGAAGGCGAGGCAAAATCGTAAGAAAGGAGAGGACGACACGTGGGCGACGTCCGACGAGCTGCCATTCTCGATCGCGTGCGTTCGGAGACATGTCCTCCATCTCCGCCGTCCGTTTCCCCGCGGTGGCCGTTCGCGCCACCGCGGGCGCGTCTTCCACGCGCCGCGCCGCCGCGCTTCGCGCCCCCTGCGCGCTCTCTTCCAAGGCCACGTTCGCGTTCGCCGTGTCTTCAAAGCGTCATGCGCCTGTTGCCCAAAAACGAGGCGCCCTTGTCGTGCGCAACGACGCCATCGACGAAGCCGCGGAGCTTGCGGTGTCGGGCAAGAAGGGCATGGTCAACCCCGATCTCGCCGCGTCCAGCGTGGTGCCCAAGCTCCCACGGTCAACCTCAACGAAGATGGTGAAACCGGAAGAGGGGTTCAACCTGGCGACCACATCGTTCGGCACGATCGGTCTGTCAGTCGGCCTGCCGCTGTTGTCCTACGGGTTCTTCAGCTTCTTCAACTTCCTCCCAGGTGGCAGTGTTTCTTCCCTGCTCCTGATTTACGGCTTCATCATCTCCTTAATCGGGTTCGCCCTGAAGTACGCACAGCTGGACCCGCTGGAGTGCGTTACGTACGAAGACGCGCTTGCGTTGCGTGAGACGCAAACCACGGGAATTTTAACGCAGGTGAGGAACGACGTCACGCGGTACCGGTACGGAGATGAGCAGCACTTGGAAGAAGCTTCTCAAATTATCTTCCGGTACAATCGCCCTGGTGGGTTGCGGAAATCGCAAGCGCCCACGATGACCGGGCTGGCGGAGATGGTCATCGTGGACAGGTACGCGTTGGTGTTGAAGTTTGATTCGCCGAAGATGACCTTCGAAGAGTGGACCGACCGAAGAGAAAAGATTCAAGGGTTTTTCGGACCGGGCGTTACCTGCGGCATCACGGAGGTTGGAGAGGGGAAGGTGGAGGTTGAGCTGGTGAGCGACGGGTCGGACGCATCCGGGCCCACGGGGAACGACGACATGGAAGTCCTACCTCCGCTCATGCCGGGATTGCCTCCGCGGTACGTGAAGAAAGGGAGAGCGTAATTACGGGAGAAATGGCGCCTAGAGCGAGACACTGTTATACTATTACGAAGCGCTTGCTGCCCTGATGCCCGAACACTTCTACTAAAATTTTACCCAACGACCGGCGATGGAACCGTGCCACTCGCTCGCCGAGTCGCGCCGCACACGTGACACGAAGTTTTCACACGTTTCACGAAAAGCTGATTTTCATATTGTTCGTTAATCTGTCCATTCTGTGTTGACACAGCAGTGTCGCACGCGCGTCCTCGGGGTTTCACGATGCGCGGCGGCGCGGATGTGATCCTCCTGGCGACGCGCCCGCCCCCGGAGCGTCCCCTTCCCCGTGGGTCCGGGCTCGAAGAGGCGGCCGCGGCGCGAAGAGAGGCTCGCGATGTGGAGACCAACGAGTCTCGCAGAGAAGGGGGCGTCGGCACGCACGCGGTGGCGCGCGCGCTCGAGGCGTGCCTCCCCTCTTCGGGTGACCCTACCTCTACCCGAACACGCACATCTTCTTCGTCCAAATACGATGTCACGGGCGATTCTCGGGGTACGTGGAGCGACGCTTTGGGCGTGATGGCGTCCGCTCTAAAAGATCTCGGCAGTTTACGAACACCTTTAGTAGCATCCACGAAACCGCTCGACGTGCGCAGCGACGTGGTGCAAATTTGCCACCCCACCAGTGCCGTGGGCTCGCGAAAAGCCGTGTGCATCGGTATCAACTACACGGGCCACGCCGCTGCGTCGAAAACGGACGAAACCAGACGTCTTGGTACCCAGTACCGGTTACGAAAAAGGGAAGACGATGTTATGTTTTTACTGAAAACGATCGAGTCGCTCGGCTTCGACGAGAAGGACGGCGCGCGCGTGTTGGTAGACGACGGCCACGAAACCGGCCAGCCCACGAAACGAAACATTCAAAGGTCCATCAAGTGGCTCACTAAAAACGCACAGGCTGGGGATTCGCTTCTGTTCCACTTCTCGGGACGGTGCGGGTTGCTTGTCGAGGAGTTGAATGAATCCACTAAAAAACAACCGAAAGAAAAAAAACCCATTCATTCATTCGACCCGGACGCCCCCGCGTTGTTGCCGCTTGATTTTCACGAAAGCGGGTGCATCACCAGAGATGAGCTGTATGAGTGTTTAGTCAAGCCACTGCCTCGAGGCGTCAAGTTAACTGTGATCACGGACTCGCCTAATGATTTTGGATGCGGCGCGCTCGACCTACCGTTTCGATTTTCAACCGACGACGAGGAGAACGCCCAACAAACCATCGGAAAAACGCGCGCGCCCGAGCCGTTGCGCGACGTGACGCAGGCGGCGTTGAGCGTGGCGGATTTCTTCGAGGCTGGTACGACACAAACACAGCAAAACAACAGTGGAGTCACCGCTGTCAAAAGAAACGGTGGGGAAGGAAAAGACAGCCGCGAGGGGTTGGACGATTTGAATCGAAAACACGAACCGACGTGTTGCGTGGTTTCGTGAGAGAGTGTTTTTATTAAAAAAAACTTCTCGTTCGTTTTCTCGAGTCAGGTAGTCAGGTGCGTATGTGTCGTAGATCGTCTCGTTCGCGCTCGCGACGAATCAGTACATGCCGTCGATGACGGCTTTTTACTTTTCTTAGTACATGCCGTCGATGACGGATTTGTACTTTTCCGTCACCACGTTTCTCTTGAGCTTTTGCGTGCTGGTGAGCTCGTTGCCCGGGACGGAAAAGTCGCAGTCCAGGATGGTGAACTTCTGGATCTTTTGCGCGTTGCTGGTGGCTTCTTTGTTGTACGTGTCGATCGCGGTCTGGATGGTCTTCAGCCACACCGGGTCCTTCTTCGCCTGCGACACGGTGGTGGACGCCGCGCTGACCTCCGTGGAGTTGCCGAACAACACGTCGGTGAACCCGCCGTCGGTGTCCGGGTCCTGTTCCTGTCGCAGCGTCACCAGGCACGAGTTGAACTTGCGCTTGTCGCCGATCATCATCACGTTGGAGATGCCGGGCAGGAGGGACTTCAGCCTGTCCTCAATCGGCACCGGCGCGATGTTCTCGCCACCCGCGGTGATGATCAGTTCTTTGATGCGTCCGGTGATGCCTAGCAGGTTGGTGGTGGGGTCAACCTTCCCGACGTCGCCCGAGTGCAACCACCCGTCCGCGTCCACGGTCTCCTCCGTCTTATCCGCGTTGTGCATGTACCCCATCATCACGTGCCGTCCCCGGAAGCAAACCTCGCCCTCCCCGGGCTTGTCCCTGGAAGGGTCGTGGTCAATTTTGATCTCCACCCCGGGGAGCGTGGTGCCGCACGTGCCGCTGATGAAGTACGAAGGCTTGCCGCAGGTTTGCGGACCGGTGTTTTCGCTCATGCCGTACACCTCCACGATGTTGATCGTCAGCGAGCCGAAATAGTTCAGGGTGTCCATGGTGATCGGGGCGGCGCCGGAGAGGAACACCCTGCACTCGTCCAAACCCAGCGCGGCCTTGGCCTTCTTGAGAAGCACCCTCGCGATGAACCCGAACACGGGGTTGGAGCGCGTGCTGCCGACTTGCGCGGCGGCGTGCATCTGGCTTCCCAAGCCCTTGGCCCAGGTGGACATGCGCTTCTTGAGGCCGGTGGTTTTCTTGCCCACCGCCTGCATCGCTTCCGCGAACTTCTCCCACACCCTCGGCACCGCGAAGAACACCGTGGGTTTGGCGTCGATGAGGGTTTGCTTCAGGGTTCCCTTGAGGGCGTCGGGTCGCGCGAAGTGCACCTCCGCGGGGAGGCCCATGAGGAGCCCGCCCATGGGCGAGTGGATATCCACGATCTGCGCGGCGATGTGCGACAGGGGGAGGTACGAAACCACCCGGAGCGGGCCCGCGGTGAGCTCGGGCGTGTGGTCCAGGTTAACCTGCGTGGTCCACGTCACGTTGTCGTGCGAGATCATCACCGCTTTGGGGTTGCCGGTGGTGCCGCTGGTGTAGATGAGGGTACAGCAGTGGCCGGGTTTCTGGTCATCCATCCTGGCTTGCAGGTCGGCGTCGGAGGTGTTGTCCCCTAACACGAGGAAGTCGTCCCAGCCGTACACCTTAGCGGTGCCCGGGCCGACGCCGTCGTTGGCGCTCTTGTTGAACTCACCGCCGTACACCACGATGGCGGCGAGCTTGGGGAGCTCGGCCCTGATCGCGAGGATCTTGTCCAGCTGCTTTTGGCCTTCAACGACAATCACCCTCGC
>Ga0302138_10000196_pt1 | contig 36576 bp, 35 predicted proteins | sample CBN3_321_MG_FD_203110 | JGI IMG/M metagenome (GOLD analysis project Ga0302138, IMG submission 203110) | Marine microbial communities from Western Arctic Ocean, Canada - CBN3_surface | ecosystem: Environmental > Aquatic > Marine > Oceanic | place: Canada: Western Arctic Ocean | collected 2017-09-15 | reverse complement strand
CCCGTCCTCTTCGTTCTCACGAAGAGTCCGTTCGTCGTCACGGGAAACGAGTCGGTTCCTTGTGGGGGGCAACACGCGTGCGTGTGTGCGCACCGCCGCGTCCCACAAAGTACTCGACTGGCATAAGTCGGATCGGCCTTTGCTGCTGTTGCGTCGTCGTCATCGTCGGCGAGAAGTCATCTTGTTAAAAAAAGACGTGTTGGAAAACTGGCTGGGTGGCGATTTGGAGGTCTTGGTTGGGTGGATGTTGCGTGTGCGAATCACGGAAGCCATCGGTGGAACAACCTTGACGCGCATCGCGGCTGGGAGACGCACCTTCACCGAAACCGTCGTCGGGCTCCATCGCGCGGCAGCGCGGGCCCTGGAGTCGTGACGCCCGGTCCGAGCCGACACGAACCGCAGATGGCGCCGACTGAAACACACCACGCCTCACGCCACGCCTCGTCCACGACGACGCACGGCTTTGTGTTTCGCGACACGGAGTGGCGGTGCAAGTCGTGGACGGTGCTGTCGCGGTACAGCGCATCGTGTGTGTCCCTTCCGTGCGCGGGGGCGGAACCTACGCCTCCGCCGAGCGCGAGTCGCAGTGCGAAGATGCTTCCAAGGCACGATGCACATAGCAGCCTGCATGCAAACAAATCACAAATGTGCCCCTTTCGCACCATTGCAGTGCCCTTGATAAAGACAACAAACCGTCGGCGAGGTCATCACAGCACGATACTCGCCTCCCACGTAATGTGGGATTCCGGGTAGCTCAACACAGACCATATCAACCGGTTCACTTCGGTTGCTCATACGACACACTAATCAAAGCCTGATTAGCTCAGTCGGTAGAGCGCAAGACTCTTAATCTTGTGGTCAAGGGTTCGAGCCCCTTATCAGGCACAATCGCAGCCCTAATGCTCCTATCAAGGCAGTGGCTTCCCAGAGCGCAGTGGCAGTTGGACAACGCTCTCTTGTCTGACTGTAGGCTGTAGACTGGCTATTCACTGTTGTGGTCGGGGGTTAGTGCTTCGATCTCTTTTGCTTCCCACTTCACTTTTTGTCAAAATGAAGATTTTTTTTCGGCACCCGCGTTGCTTTTTGCCCGGGTTCGTCGCCTATCTCGCCATTCGCGCGGACGGCGCACACGTTTGGCTTGAAACCATGGCGGGCGATTTCGCACTCAACGACACGAACAACGCCGGGGTGATCGTGTTCGGGCTTCTCATGGGTGCGAGGCTGTTCACGCGTTTTCCTTTGCGCCCAACATCGGGGCGACTCGTTTTTTGGCGAATCCTCGAAACGTTGTTACCACCGATGGGCATGCATCGCCCGTACGCGCCTCTTGACGTCCCCAAACCGACACACTGACACTCCCACCCACCCTAACCATAAACCCTAAACCATAAACCCAGGCGCGCTTCACGTGCTGATGGGAGCTGACCACTTGTGCGCCTTGGCGGTGGTCGCGGCGCCCGGCGAGGGAAGCGATTCGAGATCTGGAGAATCACGTGACGCGACTAAAAAACACATCAAAACCTTCGTCTCGTCTTTGCTTTTGGGCCTGCGCTGGGGCATCGGCCACGCTTTGGGTTTAGTACTAGTCTGCGTGGTGTTCTTCAGCGCGAAAGGCAGCGTGGACCTTGACAACGTGGGTGACGTGGCGGACAAAATCGTGGGGGTCTCCATGGTGGTTTTGGGGCTGGTTTCGTTGTTGTATTTGTATCGGTGGCGCGCGCGTGTTGCGCTTGAAAAACGGCACCTGGCGGATGCTCTTATTACGAGCGCGGACACCCTGGAGGCGCACACCGAGGGCATAGTTTTGCAGAGCGAGCTTAAGAACCGTAACCTCAATGACCGTTACGAAACCGTTTCAATCGCGGTGCGGCCGGGGAGTAAAGAGCACGAGCGCGCGCATCGCAACAACTTCCCGCACACGCACGCCGAGTCCAAAGATGACGACGACGCGTATGAGCAAACAGCCAGGGAAAAGAAACTCGGGATGCGCGAAGGCACAGGAAAAACAATGGCATCTCATCACACATCAGAAGCTGAGGACGTGGAGGTTGGTATGACGCCACACGATCGGGGGGATCACGCGGGGGACGGCGGCCGCGAGACGGAGACCGAAACCGAAACCGAAACCGACGCCGAAAAAACCGGCACTATGCGTTCGCGCTGGTCCTTTCTGATCGGGTTCACGCACGGCGTCGCGTCTCCGTCTGGGATTCTTTCCGTGCTTCCCGGGGTGGTGCTTGATGACCACGGCAAAGCCTCAGCCTATCTGATTGCTTTTTTCGTAACCTCCACCACAGCCATGGGTGTGTTCGCCGGAGTCTTCGGCGCGGCGGCGAGCTTGGCGCAGGAACGGGCGGGACGAAAAAGTCGTTTTGAAAAAGCAAAAGCATCTGACTCCGACTCGCGAGTCACCGACGCGCCCACCAAAGTCGCCATGGCCTTGAACCTGTTCGCGGGGCTCGCCGCGGTAGCGATCGGGGTGGTGTGGCTGGTGCTCTCTTCGCTTGGGAAGTTAGGAGACCTGTAAGAACGCGTTACCCCTAGGGCACCGCTTCGTCGAGCAACAAATCTTTGGTCGACCTGTTTTAATATCAATTTCGTTCTCGTTTCCTCCCAGAAAAAATAACCGTCGGCGCTTCCGAGAGAACCTCGGAAGAGAAGGTGGGTCTCTTGGACGAGCCGCGAGGAAGAGGGTTAGACGACACGGGACGTCGCGATTGAATCGAACGAGAGGTAACGGCGACCCCGTGAATTGGCCGGTCCCGTGACGACCCTGGTTGGCCAGGAGTGACGCACGTGTCCACTGAAGACGTTGTTGCGCGGCCGGCTGTTCCACGCGCCACTTCTCCTCGCCCGCGCGTGCGACGCGACGCGACGAACACGACGCGCACGCGCAGTACCTCACTATGTTCACCCTGTCCTCTCCACACTTGTTGCGCACGCCGACGCCGCGCGTTTCATTTCGCCGACAGAAGGTGCGACACCCCACGCCGGTCACACCGCGGGCGGTACTGAAGAACGGCGGGTTCAAGAACGGCGACGTTTCGCGCGGCGAGGACACGCGCGGCGTGTCTGATGCGACGAAGCCCACCGGGACACACGACCGGCCGGCGGCGGCTCGTAGTCCCAGCGTCGCCACGGACGGTCGTGCGCCCACCAGGCACGACCTGACCGGGTCTGAGGTCCCGAACGGGGCTACGCGCAAAAACGTTTCCAACGACGAAACCAGTTCTTTTTTTTTCGACGACCACGACCACGACGACGCCGAGAACGTCCCCCTGTTTACCAAGGTGAACAACTTGCGTGCGCCCTTATCAAGGCCCAAGCAACCCCCCTCAACAAAAATTCCAATCTCTCGCTGGCCCGCGTTCAACGAAACCGCGGTGGAGTTTGACGAGGAGTTTGCGCTGCGCCGAGGCGCCGTCGCGCCGCTGGTCACGCCGCCGTGGCGCGGTACGTATTTTTGCGTTTCCCAAATCCAGGCACACTGTTTTATCTCTCAGCTGGTGACTGTTCGAACCGATTACCCTGACTGTTTGTCCATACATCGTCCAATTCACGCCCAACACGGGACTGACCGTTTTCGTTCCCAACCGCAGTGATGCTTCTTTCCGACGGGTCTGTTACTCGACACCTGCAGCTTCTGACGGACAGCACCGTCCAGGTTGACGTGCTTCGACAGGAGCTCGTGTTGCCGAGCTCGGTGGCGGGCGACGCGTCCGTTCCCGTGGACGTGCTGGACATCCTGACCAGGGACATGACTACGCTGGTCGGTGGTGACACAACTCCCACTACCAACACTACCAATCATTTGTCGTCAAAAGTCGCGCGCGTGGTAAGTATTTCCCAATCACCACATTCCTCCGACTGATTGCCCATATAAGACTGACATTTCTTTTTTTACGATCAGGTCCACCGGGAGGTTGACTTGTGCGACGGCAGGGACGGGACGCCGTTGGTGTACGCGTCTTCCTGGTGGACGGAAGAGGCGGCTACCGCGTACGGCATCCTGACGCCGTCCGGCGGCGCCACCACCGCGCCCGTGTGGAACCACCTGCGCGCGGGAAAAACCGAGCTGTGTACGTATGTCAGGCTTTCCCAAATCCAACGGCCACTGTTTTACCTCTAACGCTGGTGACTGTTGTCCATATATTGCGATATGCAAGGCGCTAACCACTTTTCGTGTAACAATCACAGACAGGGACGTGAAGCGCGTGTATCTCGGGAGCTCGGCTGTTTTGGAACAGGCCTGGGGCACGGCCGGGCCGTTCTGGGCGCGACACTACATCTTCTGGGCAGGCAACGCGCCGCTGTGCGTGATTTACGAAGTCTTCTCGCCTTCGCTGGAGCGGTTCCTTGGCCCGGGGAAGTTCGACATCGGCGAGTGAGGGCCGATACGAGAGCACACGTAGGCGGGGGGGACGAAACGCTTCGCGGAAGAGTTTGAAAAACCCGTTGAAAAAAAGGTGACTCGTCTGGCAATAGCATCAAACTTTGCCTTTGTAATGACGCGTCGTACCGGCGACGTCGTTTTCGTCGTCGCGAGTTGTTCCGTGTTGCGAGTTGTTTGTACAAAACGTTGTGAATAAATTTCAACACGTAACACTTTTACAACTGCAACGTTTACACGGAACCTAAACCTTAACACTTCGTTTCAGGTTTCGCGGACGTCCGCGTTTTCATCACCCGCGCTTGTCTCTGGAGACGAAGCGTCATTCGCCGTCGTCGGCTCCGTCGGCGTCTCTGTTACCAGTCCCGTCCCAACCCAGAACCTTACCAGCACCACCGCGCCCAGCAACACAGCCAACACCGCGAGCGCGGCAGTGTCAAAGTCGACTATCCCGCTCTTGCTCTTTGTTTTTTTCTTTGGTCGCTTGATGTTTTTCGGTAAGGTTAAGGAAGGCCGGGTCGACCAAGCGTCTCCGTCGCGGCCGCTCCCGAAAAGTTCGACCAAAAAACTCACCGCGCGCCGCGTCGCATCGACAACCGTTTCCACAAAAACCGACTCCTTTCCCTTTTCCAAAACCCACGTGTGCAGACACAGTTTCAGAAGCGCCAGCCTGACTGGGACGAACGCCTTCGGGTCGGTGCTCAGGGCCATGTCGTAGTACCGCTTCGCGAGGTGCAGATCCTTGGGAAGCCCGACGCCGCGCTCGTGCATGTCCCCCAGGTTGAACATCGCCTGCGCGCTTCGGAGCTGCGAGGCTCTGAGATATACAGCAGCCGAGGCGTTTTTGTTACCGACGGCCGCCGTTTCGTGTCGCGCAGAGCCGGACGAGCTTCCATCCCCAGAAGAAGCACCTCCTCGTGACTGTTTGCTTAACGAATCAGAATTCACGCCACGTCCGTACCAATACGCGTCGCCTATTTTCAGCAACGAAAAGACGTTCCCCTGGTCCGCGGCGAGGCGGTGGTAGTGCAGCGCGCGTTGCTGGCGCGACAGCGGTGGGTTTGGTTGTTTTTTCCTCCGGGTAGCCGCGGTACCAACAGGTGGTTGGGACGTGATCCCACGAACCGGGCCACCCCGGGTTCCATCCCCCGCCGAGTCGCGGTCAACCGTTTTTGGAGTACTGCTGTCAGCCACAGCGTCCATATCATCACGCCCATCACCTGTATCGCCCACCTCCTTGTCCCACCAACCCTGACCACTCCCGTCCAGCACGAACGCCGCGTTTGCCTGCGCCACTTCCAGCCCCGCTTCCGCGAGTTTCATGTACTTCACCAGCCCGGTTTTTTTCGTAGACGGAGTCTTCACGAGTTCCCGCGCCGCGTCCATCGACGACACCCAGTGCCCTCTTTCCGCTAAGCCTTTTTTTGTAAAAGAAAAGTGTCAGTCTTGTATAAGCAAACAGGGAGGCGGGATTTGGTGAAAGGACCAAGGCCGTACCTTTCAGTAACAAACACGCGCTTTTACACGTCGTGGGTAACCCCAGGCTTCCACTCAGCTGCATCATCGCCAAGTTGTACGTCGCAACTGCGTGGCCTTGGCTCGCGGCGAGGTTGAAGTTGTAAAACGCCTTGGCGTGGTCGCGTTTCGGGGGGGGGGTTGTTTTCGAAGCGCCTTGCCCGTTTGCGCTCTCTTTTTCTTTCCCATCCCCAATGTCACCCGGGGCCCCAACAACGCCTCGCGAGTAAAGCGCACCCAGCATGAACTGCGCCTCTGCCAAGCCTTGTTCCGCGGCGGTGGTGAAGAACTTTACCGCGGCTTGCGTATCCCTCGCTACTCCGAACCCGCTTAGGGTCATGTACCCCAAACCGTAAACCCCGCGCGCGTTTCCTTTCTCCGCGGCGGCGTGGAACAACGCAAGCGCTGGTGAGTGTAAAAGAAAAGTGTCAGTCTTTCGTACTGTTCGTAACTTTCGTAACTTGAAGAGTCACAGAGGGGCAGTAAACAGTGTTGGGATTTGGGAAAGGCCCAATACGTACCTGTTTCGTTGTTGGGGCTACCCACACCGATTCCGTTGGCCCACATGTGCCCTAAATGACTCATCGCATCCGCGTCCCCCGCCGCGGCGGCTTGCGTGAAATACTTATACGCCGCCAATCGGTCCACGGGCACGCCCCTCGCGCCGTTCGTGAGCAACCGACCAACCGCGCTCGCGGCGTCCGCGTTGCCCATATCCGCGCTGTACTGGTAGTACTGCGCGACGTCCCGTTCTCTTGTGTGTGATGACCCGGACCGAGTGTGCTCGGAGGAAAGCCGGATCTTCTCGGTGACCGGACCGGAACCGAAGCGCGAGGTTTGCGCGAAACTGGCGTCTGAAAATAACGCCGCCGGCGGGTCGTAAAACAAAACCGCGCTCTGGCACGATTTGGGAACGCCGTTGCCGAACAGGTGCCGGTGCCCCATGGCCATCTGCGCGAGTTGGTCGCCGCCCATACTGGCGAAGTACTGGTGCAACACGGAGTGGGGGGTGCTGCGAGGAACGCCGGCCTGTTCAGTTTTGTGGATTGATTGGGGAAAAGTGTTAGTTTGTTTTTTTGGGGGGGGATTCGGGGATTGCAATGGTCATGGTCATGGTCACGTGTGTAACAAGCACGCCAACGTCACGAGCTCGCGTTTTTACTCCGACTTACCCATCCCACGCTGTACGCGAACCCCAGCTCTTGGTGTGCACCAGGGTCCCCCAACTTTGCGGCTCGTTTGAACAACGTCAACGCCGCGGCGTCATCCTGTGCCACGCCTTCCCCGGATTGAAACGCGCGTCCCAACAACGTCATCGCCTGTCGGTGGTCCGGCTCCAGCTTCAACACCTCCCGAAGCGTGCGCACGGCATACGTTTTTCTCCGCGACCGCACGTCCAGGCCCTCTAAAATCTCCCGGGAAGCGCGAAACTTCAACTCCCCCGAGGTCGGAGAAGGGTGTTCCGTCGACGTCCCGAAATCCACCCTCCCGTCCTCGACGTGTCGCGCCCCGAAAGATGACTCGGTGTCGTGCAGCAAGCCTTGTTCCCGAAGCTTGTTCTCCGCAACTTTAAGCGCACTCGCGGCGTCGCAACCAAGTGGCACCGCGAGAAGCACCACGACAAACGCCGCGAGCGCCGCGCGGCGGAGCGTCGAGGAGGGCCCCATGGGGCACCACAGATCTGACTATGCGCAGAGTTCCGAGTTCTAAGTGGGTTTTCTTGAAAAGAGAAGTGCTGCTGTTTTTTTTACTACCTTCGAGGGTCGATAAGCTCACGCCGCTCCCGCCGTTTCCTCGACTAACGCCAAGTTCCTTTCCCTGTCCAACATAATCACGTCCTGGACCACCAAAGCCAGCTCGTGCCACTTCGCGGTGGAAAGCTCCGCGCCGACGGCTTGCACGGCTTGCGTGCCCACGGCGCACCCGCAGGACGCGCAGGCTTGCGGCGTGGCGCCGTTGAGGTAGGCGGCGAGGTACCCGGCGGTGAAACTATCGCCAGCGCCCGTGGTGTCTATCACAGGTACACGCACACCCGGTGCTATTCCCTTTTTCCCGTTTCTGTCAAGACTAACGCACCCGCGCGCGCCCAACGAAACCGTGGCGACGCGACAAAAGCGAAGCAGCCAACGCATCGCGTCGTCGGCGTCGGCGCGCGTGAACGTATCTTTGTCTTCATCTCTTGTCGCAGCAGTTCCTTCTTCATTCGACTCAGAAGCTCCTCCTTTCTTCCCCTGTTTTCGTCTTCTTTCGTGAAACCCCCTCGCTTCGTGGCTTGTTGTGTCACCAACCAGCAGCTCCCTTGCTTCGTCTTCGTTGGCGAACACCAGGTCCACTAGGTTTTCGTTTAAAATAGCAACGAGCGACGCTCGGCAGTTCCGCACCACCTCGAAGGACGCCAAATCGAGGCTCACCAAAGCGCCTCGCGCTCGCGCCTCGCGCATCGCGCGCTTGGCCAACTCCGGGCGGTACAACGTGTACCCCTCGACGTGCAACAGTTTGGGCGAGCCCCTGAAGGCTTGCGTTGATGGGAAATCGGAGGCTCCCAAATGAAGGCTGGCGCCCAAAAAAGTGCGCATCGTGCGCCGGCCGTCCCTTTCCACCAGGGACAAGCACCGCGCGCTTGACACCGTTGCATCGGCGCACCGCAACAAAACCGTCTCCACGTTTTGTTTCAAAAGCGCGTTCTGGTACCGGTCCCCTACATCGTCACTACCAATCATGCCCACGAACCGGGAAACGCACCCGGCGGATAAATTAACAACCCCCTTGCACACGTTCGCCGCGCTCCCGCCGGGGCAAAACGAAGGTTCCCACGTGTGGTTGGTCGTGTCATGGTTTGTGCTTGCGTCCGGCTCGCCGTACCCCCCGTCCACCCACGCCTCCGCGCACGCGGTGAGAAGTCGCGTGATGTCGTCGTCCGAAACAACGGGCAAACACCCTCCGGGCTCGTCCACGCCGCACTTGGCGAACACGCGCTGCGCCACGGCGTCGTCCAGCTGCACCAGTACGTCGCTCACTGGGTCGCCAAGGCCCACCACGAGCATCGGCGTTCTCGTCTCAGGGAGTCGAGCCGCGCCGGCCACACTGGTGCCCACGGAAACAGAAACGCCGCGAGCCACCGGAACGGACGGCCGCGCGCCGTGCGCGAACCCAGGGCGTGGCGGAGACGCTGCGAAACGACCGGGCGACGACATCGGCGTGCGATGTTGTGAGGCCCCATTTTGGACTCCGACCCTATTGAACAATCCTATTAGTGAACACAATTTTGGCAGAGGCGAGTCGAGACGGCGAGAAGAACAGAGAGTTGGCGGAGGAGACTGGAGCACAGGCGGCTGGTGGATACGATCGACGCGTATACGCAACGGTGCGATACTCGACATACAATAAATATTTACAGTGTGTGTCGCTGCTAACGGGTCGGGTGAACCGACCAAGAACTGCGCGGCGCTTTTCGGCGGTTTCGGCGGCCAAAGAACAACGTACCGTCCTCGGTAACGTGTATGGGGCTCCAAATGGGGACCACACTGAAGGTACTAAACTGCACTGAAGGTACCATCATAAAACCTAAACCGCACGTAAGGTACCGTTCATCCGTGTCCGAACGCCCCGAGCGCGTACGGCTTGGGGTTGGCGATGGACATCAGCACTGGTAGTAAAATCAACCCGTGCGTCAATCCAAACAGGATGCACAGAAACAGCTGGCGGAAAAACGTGATGAACACGTACGAGCGCGAGCCGCTTAGCAGTAACACGGCGAGGAACGTGGATATCGCGCCGTTTAGCACGGCGACGCCCATGTTCTCCAGGCACAGTTTTAAACGCTCGTCGGGGGTACCGTGCGTTTCCATGAACGCCCGGCCGATGTGCGCGGCGTAGTCCACGCTTAACCCGAGCGCAATGACAAGCATGATGATGGTCACCGAGTCCAGGGCTAAACCCCAGAAGTGCATGTACCCTATTATGTTGACGATTATCAAGCACAAACAGAAGCACGTCACGGACACGGCTTTGGGGTTCACGAGTAAAAACGCGATGATCACCACCATCACCGCCATCGTGCTCGAGATGTTCCGAATCGCTTCCTGTTCAATCGCTTTGTACTGCTCGTAGTTGAGCCACGCGCTTGAGTAGGCGAAAATGGCTCCGTTTTCGTTCCCGGGCACGGCCGCCAGGGAAGCCCGCAGGCTGTCCATGGATCGCACCTTTTCGTTCGACGTGTCACTCTTGACGTGGTTGCCCGTGATCCTGGCGACGAGAATGCCCTCACTCGGTACAGAATTCGTTTCGTTGCGCCACACGATGTCGTTGAAGTAACTCCCGCCCTGATTGTAAAAAAATGAATGTCAGTCTTGTATGGGCAATCAGTCTGCGGAATGTGGTAAATGGGAAATACTTACCGTCATGGACGTGACGAACGACCACAGCTCCGTGTTCGCGAACGCGCCCGTGGAACTGAGATAAGTAAAAGAAAGTGTCAGTCTTTCGGGCCATGTGTACGAGTAATCACTCTGGACAATCGGCAGAGGTAATAGTCCCTTCTGGTACGAGTATGTGCAAACAGTGGCCGTTGAATTTGGGAAACGCGCAAGGCCGTACTTTCGGTGCGTGTTGAAGGCTTCGAGCCAGGACCGCACGGACTCGGGCGCGACGTGCGGGTTTTTTTTGAACGCGATGGACGCGGCGAGAAGAGTCTGCGATTGTAAAAGAAAGGTGTCAGTCTCGAGTCTTTCGTGAAACCGGTATGAGGTATGGGTGTACTGTAACAGTCCACGTGTGTTGTGTGTAGTTGCAAAAAACGTAGGTGCCTGGATTTGGGAAACGCGCAAGGCCGTACCTGCGCGTTCGCCTCCGTGGTGATGTCAAAGTCCCTGGTGAAGATCGAAATGCCGTCGCCTAGGGATCGGAACAGGGTGTTGGTGTCACCGATCCACTCTTTCAAGTAACTACCACCAGGAATGAAGTTGTTCACGTCGGCGTCGATCTGCATCAGCGCGCAGCCGGCGAAACCGCCGGCCGCGATTGCGGCGAACGCCGCGATTGTCGCGACCTTCACGACAGGCTTGGCTAAGAAACCGCCCATCACGTCCCCCATCCAGCGGCCCATCTTCGTCCGTCCGTCCGGACGAGGCGCGCAGCACACGCAGCACGCGTTTTTCGGAACGGTGAGGCAGCAAAGCACGTCCCGTCCGTTCCGCGCGCGGCGCCACTCGTCAACGGTGAGCCACGCGACGAACCAGGTGCACTGGAAGAAGAACGTGAACAAAATACCAAACGCGGCGTAGAAGCAGAAGTTCCGGAGCGCGGGGAGGGAGGTGTTGGACCCAATGAGGAAGGCGAACATGTCCGTCGCGGAGGTCACGGAGATGGACGCGCCCTGATGTAAAAAAAGAAATGTCAGTCTCGTATGGGCAATCAGTCAGTGGAATGTGGTAAATGGGAAATACGCACCGCGCTCGCCAGGCACCGCCCTATCCGAACCGGCAACCCCGCGGAAGGGTTCCGCCCTGTTTCAAGGTCGTACGCGTTGACGATGACGAACATGTCATCCACCCCGACTCCCAGCAGTAAGAACGGAAGCACGTTCATCAACGGCGAGTAGAACAAACCGAACATGGAACACACGCCGTACGCCGAGCCGGTGGCGAGGCCTTACGATAAATAACCGAAAGTGTCAGTTTTGTATCTGCAAACAGTCGGCGGGATTTGGGAAATGCAATACGTACCTATGGCGACGATGCCGCTGAAGGTCACCGCGACGCGCGACCCGACGCACCCTTCGTCCCACTTCGATAACATCAGCGCGGCGTAGGTGAGGATTAACACGAACGCGGCTTGTAGTAACCCGAGATCGGCGTTGATCGCGTTGCCGAACTCGTCCGAAAAGCTTCGCTGCACGATGAAGGACAGGTCCAAACCTTCGTGGGGTTCGTTCAGAATGTCAAGCAGGACTGAGAGATAAAACAGAAAGTGTCAGTCTCGTATGGGCAATCAGGGAGGCGGAATGTGGTAAATGGGAAATACTTACCTTGTTCGTACGCGTCGCCTCTTAGGTCCTCGCCGTCGCCGTTCACGACGACTTCGTTGTTTTGAGTTAGGAAACCTATTCTCAACGCTTTCGCGCCGGTAATAGCACCGGAGGCGTCACGCGTGATCCCTCCCATCACGCCGTCCACGTTGATGGGCATTTGCGTGATCAGGTGCCGCAGCGGGTTCGCGTTCGCGCGCGCCACGATTTCAGCCTCCGTGTCGTAATCAGTGGCGGCCATCCCACTGAACGCGATCCCGAAGTGCGAAAGCGCGCACCGGAACCCTACTTTGAAGCACTGGTCACTCCAGGTCAGGGTTTTACCGTCCCACTCAACGGTGGCGGCTTCGATTCGCGCGACTAAGGTTTTCATCTTCTCGAAAATTTCTGGGCGAAGCGCGCTTTCGCCGTCCGCGGGCTTGACGATGACCTCCCCGAACCGCGCGTCGCTGCCGTACAGCCCGTCCACGTAGGTCAGATCTTTCTGCGCCTGTGTGTCACTTGGCACCCAGAGCTTTTCCGAACGGTTCTCGTTGGTTAACCCGGGGTACGCCACCCCGGTGGTGAACACCAGGAAAACAAGAAACGTCCCGACCAGCCATTTCCGAGGGGTAGTGCCGATGGAGAGACCAACCCTGAAGAAGAACCCGGTGAGCGCGCCGTTCACGCGCTCCGCGACGCGCTCCATGTAGCTCATCTCGTCAGGTGAACCTTGGTCCTTGTTGTTCAAACTCACGGCCTCGAAGCCCTCCTTGCTGCCCGCGGGTTCGCCCAACGTGACAATCGCTTCCGGCATGGCAGCCAGGTTTTCGGCGTCCACGTTTCGGATGGGTGAGGGTTGTTGTGAAACCGACGCGTCGTTTGGGGGACGCGTTCGTCGGGGAAGGAACGGGCGGGAAAGAAACCAGGGAGTCTCTGCTCCGCAAGACGGCGAGTTCGTCTCGCAACGCACCGACGAAGTCGGCGCCGCGAGAAGTGAGACGCGAGACGCGACCACGTGGAGACGATTGGAAACTCCGGAAAGGTCGCGAGATAGACTGTCATGTCACTGTGTGGATTGGCGCAGTGATGGCGCGTGGCCATCACGCCGCCCGCCACGACCTCCCTGGGCGCCACGTTTGCTGATGGGTGGGGAGGACAACCGCCTGTGAATTGAGGGTTCGAATTTTCGTTTTTCACCGGTGATGCGTCGACGTTGAAACAACGCACTGCTGCATCGGAAAACGAATTTCTTTTGCCAAAACACTGGACACGCGTAACGAGTTAACAACTTACAAACTACTAAGCTAGCGCACTTTGTTTCTTCTTCAAAACGAAGCGTGACCCTACGCGCGAAGCACGGCAACAAAAGCTATTTCTGGTCCCACCGAACGTTCCTCGCCTCAATCGCGGCTCGAAAATCCTGGTAACTAGGAAACCCCCTCGGTTTCATCACCTCTGCCCACTTCTCGTCGATTTTTTCGCGTACGGATTCCGGCAAATCCCCCCCCCCGCCCACCCCCCCCCCGCCTTCCCGGACCTTCCCCACCCCCCCCCCGGCCCACTCGTGCTCGGGAATTTGAATCCTTCGCCACATCTCGCGACGCACGAAGTGGTCGTCGAACTTTTCGGAGTTTCGTCGCATGAACTTGAAGTCGCACATTTCACAAACGGATGTAACGTCGTGTTCGCTCAGGTCGCCGCTGTCGTCCTCCGTTTTCATGAAAGCACCCACGCGGCGCACCAAGGTGGGCAGGTCATTTTTCATGTCTTCGAAGGACGTGATGAAGACGTTTCGGTCGCCGTCGCTCGCGTTTTTAAAAAGCATGCTGCTCTGTTCGCAATCGTCGTCAACGCCCATATCCCACCACCCTCGGAAGTGGCCCCACACGTCCCCAGAGTGCGACGCGCCCGCGAATATCGCGTCGCAGAACTCTTCCGGGGTTATGACACCGGACGGGATGCCCATGTACGGCGGCAGGAATTCGAAAAACGATTTGAAAACGTCTGCCGGGTCGCGCACCACGCACACGTACTTCCCGCCGGGCGCGATGTTTCCCACCGTCTCGTGCGACTTGAACAGCCTCGGGCTTAACGAGCATTTACCCAAAACAGGGCTGTTTATGCACTGCGCCGCGTCCAAATCCTGGCCGCAATCCGATGCCAAGATGTCCCACGGAACCACCTCCGTGATCTCGCCGAAACGCATGGACCAGGCGGTGTCTTTTTGAGTGTCGCTCGTCGGCGGTCCCGCCCGCGCGAAAGCGGCGTTTATTTCCGCGGTGGTTTTCCCGTTGGCCCGGAGAAGACCTTTCAGATACCGCGTCGTACGTACCTGGTGACAAACCTGGGTCATCCAAGTCGTGCCGCACTTGGGATAGGTCACGATGAACACGTCCATCGGGCGAGGCGTGAACTCGCGACCGCGCGCGACGCTTGCGGCAGAGTGCATCGCCGTGTTGCGTTGTTTCATCAGCTCCAGGGGATTCGTCACCGGAGTCGCGTCACGTTGTTTCTCTGCCGCCTGCGGCCCCCGCCGAATGCATTCATTTCTGTCCATCGGCGCGTAGATCAGGCTCTCGGTATCGTCCAGCTTGATCTGATACGGGGCGGTCTGGCCGACAGGCCATTCCGTTTCCCGGTACATCAGGCACACCACGGTTCCCGGTTTCCAGGAATCGTACACGCTACACTCCACGCGGTCACCAATCGCGAACCGCAAAGCACCGACGTGGGGCGGCCACGACATCGCGCCAGCACGCACACCACGGGCGGTGTGCGGGCCGCCAACACCGGTCGATGCGTCACGAGTGCTGTGCGCCCAGGACTGATGAACGTGATGTGACGAGCGTGATGTATAAATCGAGAGTTTTTTCGTTGTCAACGACGTTGCCAAACGGCCCGGTCACTCCGCGCGGCGTCGCGGGGTCGCGTCTTTGCCTTCGATGCGGTGGTCTACGTCGCCGCCCACTTCATCTCCCCTGGCGACCCCCTTGAATCTTACCAAAGTCGCCGCGGTAGCAGAGGCGCTGTTTAACGTGGTGGAGCCCACGTTCGGCGCGTGCGGCAAGGACAAGTGGGTGGTGAACTCGTACGGGCAGATCGTGGTGACCAACTCTGGGGCGGAGGTTTTGCGGCACGTCGCCGTGGCGCACCCGGTGGCGAGTGTGATACGGAACGTGGTGACAAAGCACGCAAAGCGACACGGAGACAACGCGGTGTCGTTGCTTTGTATGATCACAGCGGGCACGAACAGAGTCGCGGCGCTGTGCGGGGATGGGGATTCACCGACGACGCAAAAAAAACGAGTTGCACTAGCGTCGGCGTTGGCGCGATTAACGGAAAACGCCCTGCGCGTGTCTTTGTTACCGACCGTACTGGACCGGTCATCAATACGCATTCCAATACCTACGTTTGGCTCGAAAGAAGTAACCTCAGACGGGGGATGGCGCGTGGAACACCGGTTCCGCGCGGGGTTGCGTTGCGCAATCGCGACGGCGTTGCGCGGCGCGGCGAGCGGAGGGACGGCGGTGACCCTGACGAACGTTTTAGTCACCCTGGTTGCGAACTCTTTGGAGATGGAGATGGGACGAAACGCTAACGGTGGCGGTACTGGGGATGATAGCAGTGCTACTGGTAGGAGGGGTGAACGTAGTACCAACACTACCACTACGTTCACCCCCAAAAGTCCCACCGCTACCACTACCCGTCTCGCCGATTTCGTCCGGCGCTTGCGTGCCGACCCCCCCGTCGTCGCCGTGCCCGGCGCGGGTGTCGAGAAAAGCGCGCTGCTAAGAGGAGTGTTGCTTTGCAGTGGGCTGTGTGGAACCGGACCTATGGGAGGATGGGGTAGTAGACTAAATACCCATACGCAGGACAGCCAATCCGGGCCTTCTCGGGTAGTCGTGCTGAGGAACTGCGAGCTGGATGACGTTTTTTTCGGGCTCGGCGGCGGGTCGTCGGACCCCGACCCCGGCTCGGACTCGACCGAAAACTCGCGTCAACACGTTTCGTACGGTTCCCACGTCGACGTTTCACTCGCGCAAAGCTTCCTCGCGAAACGCAACGCGAAGGTACTTCACAACAGGGGTGTTGGTTTGGTGTTGAGCTCCGCGGTGGTCACCGCGCGCGCCGCCAACGCGTTGCGCGCATTCGGCATTCGCGTTTGCGCGTCGCTGACGGAAAAAGAGGTGGAACGTGTGTGTCGGGCGTTGCACATTTCGCCAACCGCGAACGTGACGGTAACTTCTTTGCAAACGTGCGACATCGGCGTCTGCGAAGACGGCTTTCGCGAAATCGCATCCGGAAGTGGAGACAGTGGAGACACACAAAGTGTCTACACGCACGTACGCGCGCGCGACGGTTACGTCGCGGTGGTGCGAGGGTTCTCGCCCGAGTCGGCCAGCGCAAACGCAGCGTGCGCGCGGCGGGCGGTGAAAGTCGCGGCGGCGGCGTTTGTGGTCGACGACGTTGCCAACGTTGACCACGTTGAAGTTGATGACGTTGCGAACTCGAATTGCGTCAAGGACAGCGATACGCAAGCAGGGAATTGCGTCAAGGACAGCGATACGCAAGCAGGGAATTGCGTCAAGGACAGCGATACAAACGCCGCGTGGTATATTTCTTTAGTTCCAGGCGGCGGCGCGTGCGAAGCGGCGCTGTGGGCGTGCGCGGGCGCTTCTGTTGCGGAGCTGAGGCGTGGGCCTTGTTCGGGCGATGGCTTTTGCGACCGCGAAGCGGACGTTTGGGCGCTTGACGTGCTGCAGCACGTCGCCAAGGCGGTTCCGATTGCGCTTATAAACGCGGACGGCGACGGAACCGTCTCGACACAAAAACAAAACGGGTTCTTCGCAAAAACCCCGCGACTCGTCGTGAACCTTCTCGCGGCCGCGACGGCGAAACACGAGACTGAAATCACGAAGGAGCCTCCTTCTGCGTTTCCAAAAGATGTTGACGGTCGTCAACCGCACAAACACAATTCGCTTCTCGGTTTCGTCTCCACCGCCCTGGCGCCCGAAACGTCGCACCCAAACACCGCCGCGTGTGTCTTGGACGAAGCGCCGTGGGACGACAGCGCGGTGACAAATAACTCGTACGCGTCCCAAATGTGCGACCCTGTGAGACACGCGGTGCTGGAACCAACCGCGAGCAAGCGCGCGGCAATCGCGGCGGCGATGGCGTGCGTCGCGTCGCTGACGAAAATAGACCAAATAGCCGTAGCGAGGAGGGGTAGGTAGTCTGCCTCTAATTGAAAATCCCCCTATTCATATACATTCAATCCATCACTTCTTTCCTTGTCTTCCTTGTCGCTCGTCCATCACGGATGCGTCGAACCCCCCAAAATCAAGCGCCTTTTCGAACCACAGCCGTTTTGAGTTGTTGAACCTCGGGTCGAATTGCGAAATCACGGGGAGCAGCTCCCACCCCAGCGCCACTCTGACCGACTCCGCGACGTCGCGCGCGGTGTTTTTTGAAAACGAGAACCCGTCGACGTAGGATAAGGACCAGCTGCCTTGCTTTGCCGTGGGGCGGTCCCGTGCGGCGCACCGTACGTTCACCACCTCGTCGTCGTCCCAAAGTAGCAACTCGAGATCGAACGTCTGCGTCGAGGACGAACCGTTTTCGTCTTGCTTATCTAAATATTTCTTTGGGCAAATCTGAATCGCCACCCGCGCGTACCCGGTTTCCGTGTCGTATTTCACCAGCTCAGTCACCACGGAGAGGTCGTTGGCGGTACCCTGGTCTCGCCCCGGCTTCACGCCTCTGCCGCCTCCTTTTTTGTACCCCACCGGGTCTATTGACGACGGGTTTCCGATGACCGTCGCGGCGAAAAACTCCATGGCGGCTTTTCGGTCGCCGCCGTACGCCCACGGCGCGCAAAAATGCGCCTCGTCATCGTTCTGCGACGAAACACACGCCTCGCTCTCAGCAGGGCAGCTGTTCAGAAGGTCGCTGATAACACCGACGCACTCGGGGCAGTCGCCCTCGGGGGGGCGGGGGACCGCGGCGGACGCGGACTGGTCGCGGGGAAAACCAGCCAGGAGCGTCCCCGCGAGAAGCGCGGCTCTTCGCGAGGAAAGACTGGAAAGAAGGTCGCGAGATTGGAGCGATTGCACGACGTGGCGAGACCGGCGGGGGAGACTGCGCGCGGTTTGCGGCGGCGCCGGAGACGCGGCGCACGCGGTGCGCATGGCAACGTTTGTCGCGATCGAGACCGCGCAGGTTCGAGGATGGGTCGGGCGCGCGCGGGTCTGACGAGAGAACGAGGACGTGGCTGGTGCCGATAATTAGTGGGCACTCCAAAATAAGTGGGCACGCACTCCAGCTGCTTGTGGCTTTTTTTGAACGGCCGGTCCTAGACGCTCGCTTCATTACCAGAGGCTCAGGCTCGCCGGGGACGTGCTCTCCGGCGACGCGGCGACAGTTTTCGTCCATGGCGTCGCGGGACCCAACGCGGGGAGATACCGCGTTCCAGGTGACGGGTAGCCGGCCACACGCGTTGGCGAAAGCGAGCGGGGAAACGAGACGCGAGTCGTCAGATGTGGTTGGCGTACAAGGCGTGGCGCCACACGACGCCGCGCCTTTGCCTCTTCGTGACCGGACCAACACACGCGATGACGGCCATCACGAACCGTGTGATGACGCGGTGACGGAATTCTCGGATGACGACGCGGTGTCGGACTCAGCGGAAGAGGAGACGGAGGCGACGGGCCCGGGCCCGAAGAGTTCCCCAAGGCCCTTCGGGGTGCCCGTGGGGGTAACCAATGAGATGGTGGAGCAGATGATGCGGCGAGGCGTTTTGCGCGCGCCTCTGGATGAGGAACGTCTTGTTCGAGTCACGCTGACACAAACGGAACGCGAAACGGCGTCGGCTTGGGGACGACACGAACCATCGCCGAATGGTGAGTCACCGAACCACTCGATTGGGGAGGACCTTACCCGCGACGAACCGATTTCGAAAGAACCACTACCACACAACGACCAAGCGAAACGACGGCGGAAACGACGACGGTCGCCGCCCTCTCGCTCGGCCGGCGAATCGGAAAAAGAGGAGGAGGATGAAAAAAATACAAAGGACCACCTCAGAAACAACGGCCACGAAACCTTCGAAGTCGACGACGACCTTCGCGGTGACGTTTCCGAGCACAGCGACGCGAGTCACGACCGCACCGCGGGCGTGAGGGGGTTCAACTTCGGGAAGCTCGCGGGCGACGCGTACGGCAAAGGACGGCGGCGGCGGGTCGATGCCGGTCGGAACGTCGCGGACGTGTTGAGCCGAAGACAAAGATCGCTTGACGACTGGGAAGGGTTTTCGGATGACTCGAGTACGTCCTCTTCAGATTCCGACGACGAAGTTGCACGTCCTACTAATGTTCCGACTACCCGCCCATACCGTGAATACCGTGCGTCTCCGTTTCCGGCAACGAACGAAACGCGCGCCGAGACGCGCCAACCCCAGATCCGCCGCGAGTACGTGGACTTGGTGGGTACCGAACCGGTGACGCGAACTACAAGTACTAGAACTGAGTCGGTGGCGGTGCTCTACGCGACTACTCGAAGTAGTCTTCCCGATACCGCTCCTCCCGCCGCGACTCGGACACGCGCGCCGTGGTCGTTCCCACTGGACGTCGCGCCGTTTGACCTTACCACGTTACGAAACGCACGATTGGCGGCTAGTTTGGAGAGGCTGAATGCGCATACAAGTACAGACCCCGAAACCTCCGTTCGCGTCGCCGTCGCTTTGTTCGTCGCGGGGTCGTCGGTTTCCACGCGCCGCGAACAGAAAGAAATGAGCGCAATCGATTTATCAAAGTGGCTAATCGCGATTACGAAATGCGAGAACTCAGTGCGTGACGTCAGTGGGACGTTCTGGCGAACGCTAGGCGTGGTTCTCGTGGATTTGCGAGTTGAAGAAACGTTTGAGTCTTGTGAGTCGGTGGAGGAGAATAGAGCGGAAAGGCGAGCGGAAAGCGTGGAAACTTCCTGGGAGGTTTTGTTCGCCGCCGCGCGGGTTTGGCGGGCGTGGGTGCAGAGGGACGAGATGGAGTTGACACTAAACAGCGTTCCTACCCGACTAAATGCGCGTACCGACATACAGTCTGAGCACACAAGCGCGGAGAAAACATCAAATGACGAGTGGGCGAACTCGGCGTGGGCGGTTGTTTTGTGCGCCCTGGCGGTATCGCCGGTTTCGCGCGGCGACAAATCTTACGCCGCGCAAATCGCGAGGCGAGTGGAAGCGCTCGTCAGGGCTTGGCCGCGGTGCACAAGCGCTTCGGGACCGGCGTGGGAGCTGTGGCGGCAGTGCTCTGGTTTGGGCAAAGCACCGTCTGGCACTGCGTTGGGCGTGGGCGCGAACGAGGCTGACAAAACGGTACGGGGAGAGTACCCCGCCGCCGCGGCGTTTGCGGCGCGGGCGGCGGCGGCGGCGGCGGAGGGACCGGGACGCGTCTTTTTGGTCGAGACAAACGCACACGCAATTACAAACGAACAAGCGCGACCGTCGTGCTGCGCGATGCCGCCGCCCTTCGCTTTCAGTAACGGAACAGACACCACGGAATGCGTTGGGTTGGTGTCACCACACCCCACTGTTTGCTCGGCGTGTCCGACCGCGCTGCAGGCGCTAATGACGCACATCGGAAAATCCACCGACCCGCGGGACCTTCGCCGCGACCTCGGCCGAGTTTTGTCCGCCGCGAGCTTTCCCAAAGACGAATTTGAGTTTGGTAAAACCACAACTCACATCATCGCCTTCGGCGGGTCTTCGTTTCAATGCACGTCGCGCGGAGAAAAAACACGCCACCGAGCCGCAACGCACGCGCAGTTAGGTACGTCTTTCCCAATCACCACACACCGCCTCCCTGATTGCCCATACTCGTACCAGAAGGGAGCATTACCTCTGACTGTTTGTCCATACATCGCGATGTACAACACTGACGCTTTCTTTTATCAATCTCCAGTCAAACTGTGCTTAACAAAAGGAATGGCGGACCAAGCCGCGGCTTGTTTGCGGCAACTGCGCGGCGCGTTGCTTCCGGGACGGACGCCGAATTTCACGAAAGACCCGGCCCCGCTGTTGTGCGTGTGCCGCGCGCTTGGAAACGCGGCGTCGGCGTGGTTGGTGACGGCGCGAAGCCTGGGAAAAGAAGCCTTCGCCAAACTGAAAGGGTTTCACGGTTTGGTAAAGGAGGGCGAGCTCACCATGGACGCGCTTTTTGAGGCGGCCTGCGGCGACCGAAATCTCGAGACGGCGGCGGCGACGGCGTCGACCTCGGTAACGTCTGGAAACGGCGTCCAGCCTGGTTCAAACGACGCGCTAGCGACCGGCGCGGTTTGCGCTGAAGCGGCGCACGCGGCGGCGAGTATGTACGCGGCGCTCGTGGCGTCGGGGGCGCACCAAGTGGGTGCGGAGGCGACACAAAATAGATTCGAAAAGTACATGGACGACGTAACGTGGGGGTCGGCGTATCAAAGCGCGTGGCCCAAGCGTGTCTTCACGCAACGCGCGCTCGCGGCTTTGCTTGTGCCGAACACGTTCGTGTCGCAGGAGACGCATTGCGCGGCGACGGCGGAGTCGCTGGTCCCCGTGCTTGCCTACTTTGCGCGAAGCACCGCGACTGATGTCGTGGTCGGCGGGGTCGGCCCCCTCGCGGCCGCGCTGTTCGTCAACCCCTTGCTGCCGCTGCTCAACGAAGGCGTCGCGGTTGGCACCGCCGGCGCGGCGGACGCCGTCGCGCGGTTACAAAGGAACTTTCCCGTTTTTGTTTTTCCGGAAGACGGCGCTGACGACCGCGAAACCGCCACCGCCCGAGCGCTTCGCGGCGGCGAAACTTGCGGAGGTGCCAACGCCGGCATAACCGCCGCATGTTTCTTCGGGGGTGTCGCCGCGGCTCAGGCGGAGACGCGGCGAAAGGAACTACGCGCGGCGGCGTGCGTGGGCGGTACCCCGGGCGACGCGCTCGGTGAACCCGAAGCGCGGTTCCGAACAAGCGCGGGGTCGATGGCGGGGGCGCAGCTCGCGGCGTGCGGCGCGGCTGGTACGTGGGCGATTGCGAAGCTGGCGCGTTTGTTATCGTCACTTGTACCACACCGACCACTGACCACACGCCGCGAAGGTGGCGATTTGGTTGTTTGTTCGCCGCGAGCCGTGGATACGGGAGGTGCCTTGTGTACTAACTCCCGAGAAAACAACGCGCGAGCGCGCTGCGTCGCCGTGGCAGGCGCCACGGAGTGGCTGTTACGGGTCTCCGAGCGAACCGTTGGTACGTGGCCGGTGGCGAGTGACACTGCTTCACCCTTCGGGCCGGTTTTCGCCACGCTCGCCGGGTTAGCAGGCGGCATCGCATTCGATTCCGGGCTATTACATGGAGACCACCTAGAGACTGTTTGCGTATACGCAAACGCGATTTCCTCGGCGGCGAAACGGTGGGACGCGGTGTCGCGACGCACCGACGATCGCGACAGCCGGGAGTTTGACCACGAAAACCTTCCCGGTTGGGGAGGCGAAAACGCTTCTGTCGCGGTCACCGACGCCACCAGGGACCTCTGCGCGTGCACCGTGGGTGTTCTGGAGTGGACCCTCGGGGTTGAGGACGGTGATGACCGCGACGGCAAAGCGACGAGTGTCGCGTCCAGTATTTCCGGAACGTCCCGGGAAGACCAAGTGCTTGACGCGCTCGCGGCGGCGCTTGTCGGCGAAGACTTTCCGGGAAATGACGGAAAAGACGAGAGAGACTCTTCGCGCGCGTCGTCATCAGAATCTGCGTCCTCTTTTGTGTTGTCGCGGTTGGTTCCAAATTTTTTAGCCACGGAAACGCACAACGCGCCGCAGATCCGGTGCGCCCGGGTATGGCTCTCGGTGCTGGCGCTGTGTGCGCGTTTACTGGCGCGGGAAGACGACCGCGCGGCGGCGGACACGACCGACTTCGCGCCGAATCGTTCCGGGAACGAGGTTTCGCAAGACGCCACGCGCGCTTTCAGTTTGTTCGCCAACACAATAGCCACCCCCGGGGTTGTGCTGCTCAGCGCGGTGGTCAACGAGGGCGGCGGCGGGGTGAACCATCAGGCGTGCGTGGCGGTTGTTGAGCTGTTCCACATGCTGACGTCGCGAATCGACGTCGCGTCGGGAACGCGCGCGGTATTCGCGGCGACGGCGACGGCGACGGCGACGGCACCGTTAGGCCAGCCCGCTCCCGCGCCCGCTCCCGCGCCCGCGCCCGCGCAAGGGTACTTCCCCTTTCCCGGCACGGTCGCCGTTACCGCCGCGGCGGTGGCGCGAAGTGCGGCGCGTGAACGCGAAGGTACGTATTGCATTTCCCAAACCCGCCGACTGTTTGCCAATACAAGACTGACACTTTCTTTTATTTATCGCAAGCTTCGCTCGCGCTCGCGGCGGCGGCGCTCGAGGCTGACCTACGGCGCGAGCGTTCCGCCGCGCGCGAACACTTGGCGCGATGCGCGCAAACCGACCTGCAGTCTCACCGCGAAATGGTTTTATCGGTCAAGCGAGCCGCTCAAGCATCGCTCACCGCGCCGGCGACGACGCGCTTGCTTCGCGCGTCCCTCGCCGTCGCCGTCGCCGCGCTCGGCACGTTCGGGAGTGGCAGTGTTTCTGTCTCTTCGGGCAACGCCTTCGTTTCGTTGTCTCGCGCCAGAGTCGAAACTGGAGACACAAACCACGCGCGAGAACTCGCGAAAGAACTCGCGAAGCACCGCCAAACCTGTGCCAGCTCGATTGACCGAAACCGCGTCGCCGTCGCGTCTTTGGCGAGGGACGCCACCCGGTTCGACTTTGAAAACGGCGCCGACGCCAAAGGTACGTCCCCGCATTTCTCAAATCCCGCCTCCCTGTTTTGCCGATTCCAGAGTAATTACTCATACACATTACGAAAGACTGACAATTTCTTTTATTTACCGGAAGCTCTGCGCTCGCTCCCGCCGGGCGCGACGCGTTCCGGTTTCGGCGCGAACGGAGCGGTGGCGGAGACGTGGTGGGGATTCCGGCCGGTGCCCCGAGGGTCGCACCGCGTTTCGAAAAAATGGGCGCAGATGTCCCCTACGGCGCGCCAGGCGCGCTTGGCGGCGGGTGCCGCGGCGCTGCTGAAATCGGTGTCTCAATTGGAAGCAAACGCCGGGGCGCTCGGCTTCGACGCGTCCGGCGCGCCGCGGCCGTCCTTGATCGCGCCGCACATCGAAACCCTGCAATCGATTGCGGTGCTTCTCGGCGAGTTGACGGCGTCAACGAGCTCGGGCGAGGTTACGTCGGTTCTGGACGCAGTGCGTGCTGTTTTGAGGGCCAAAGGTAGGGAGGTCCCTCGGCTTCCGCCGAAGCAATCGCGCGTGGCCGGCCAAGGCGCGAGTAGCAGTCGAGTCGAGTCGAACGCTACCGGTCGAGGCTGCGGCCGCGGCCGCGGAGGAGGAAGGTTCGGCTTCGTAAAGTTCGGACAGAGATGAGCGTGACAGATGCAGTTGTGCGGTGATAGAACGGGGTGCAACGGAGTAGACCTCACGGTGGTAGAATTTAATAGAAGATGAATGCGATTAAACACGCGGCCTTCGTCTTTTGCGGCGCTCCGATTGCTCGTCGCGTCGAAGTCGTCGAGCCCGAAATTTAAGCCTCTTCTTCCGCGTTCTCCTCTTCGGGCTTGCCGTGCAGCCACGTGGCGAAGTTGTCGAACAGCTCGCCTTCATAGTTGGACTCCTGCTTCATGCCGGCGTAGAACTTGGCGCCGACGTCGGAGCGCGCGGCGCTCTTCTTCGCCGCCTTCGCCTTGGATTGCGAGGCCTCCGCGTCCACGCGCATCTTGGCGGCGACCTTGGCGTAGGGGTTGAGCCTGTCCATGGCGGCCTTGTTCTTCAGCGGGTTGCGCTTGAGAGGCGCGTGCGCGCGGTTCTTGCCTGATTTGGGGGCGTTCACCGCGGACTGGATCTCGTCGGAGTTGATCACGCGGGAAAGATCGGGCACGGCCATGATGTTAGCAGGGGGCTTCCACCCCTTCTTGGACGCCGCCGTTGTGGTGGAGGTGCCGTAGATGGAGTCAAGCTTCTCGAACGCGCCTTTGGTCCAGATGATGAACCTCCCGACGTGGCCGCCGGGGGCGAGGGTGAGCAGACCAAGCCTGTCCACAGCGCACAGCTCGACGCCCGGGATGTTTCTCATGGCCTGCACCATCTTGGGGGCGCCGCCCGCGCCGTGCGCGTCGTACACCACCAGGGGCCCGCGGCGCTGGACGTACCTGCGGTTCCTCATTTTCCCCTTACCAGAACGGAGGTTCCGGCTGTCCTTCACCTTTTCGATATCCGCGTACGCGCCGATTGATTTCAGGAGCTCAACCGCCTTGGAGGTTTTGCTGATCTGCTCGGACGCTTCGCTGATGATGAGGGGGACTTCCGGGATCGTCTCCACGGCGTGGCCGCGCGCCATGAGCAGCGCGGGCACCGCGGACGCCGCAAGCGCGGAGCACACGGCGTACCTCTTTTGCTTGAGGTTCACCCTGCGGTGCCACCTGCGCCAGGTCTTGGTGGGGGCGAACATGTGGCCGCCGCGGCACATGTTACCGAACGCACCTTGGCCCGCTCGGTGGGTACCGCCACCGGGAACGCGGGGAATACGCGAAACCGCGCGACCGGTACCCCAGGACTCCGCGGCGGTCTGGTGACCGGCGGCCTTGGAAACCGCGTAGGCTTGGCGGTTGTTCTTGGCCATGCCTGTGAGTTAGGTAGGGGGGGGGAGAGGGGGTTAGGGTTAGTGTGCGATTAACTCGATGGAAAACACCACGTGGTACTACGTGGACTTGATGGAGAGACCCGGTGGTACTCCGTTAACTTGACGGAACAGACCCAGTGGGTACTCCGGTGACTTTAAGGAAGACTATGGCGCCCTGCAGATGGCGCTGAAACGCCGTCATCGCCGCCGCGTCGTACGGTGGCCGTTGGCGTTCAGCGACGCTCCAGCGGCGTCCCGTGGGGTTTGGTTTTGGTTCGGGTGGTGCCTGTACAGGGGATCGCACGAGACACCAACGGAACCAGCCCTAGGTGCCCGCGCTGCAGGCCCGATGCCGGGTAGCGCGGACTCGCGAAATCGGGGCCACCGCGCTAATCAATTTTACGTACCGGTGTGGCAATCGTTGACGATATCCTGGCGGATGGGCGACAGGAACACTTCGGGTAGCTTGCAGGATCCACCGCCTTGGACGGACACCATGGGGAGAGCAGCAGGAGCCATTTTGAAAGTAGAACCCGGGGTCGTGACACGCGCGGGGCAAAGAGAAGGAGGCGCTGTCCATCCGCGAGAGGACGGCGGTTTCGCGTTTTAGGGTTTTTTTGTTTTTTCCTAGACTTCAGTTCCAGACTGCGGTGCGCCGCGAGCTGCCTCGATGAAAGAAAGCGACCAGCACGCCTTCCACTCCCTTCCACACGGCTTCCACACAAACGCGTGTCGCGGATGGACATCGCCTCCTTCCTCGCCTCTTCGGAGGCGTACGCCCTCCCGAAACTCCCCGATGGAACCACGATTAAGTTCTCCTACGGCACCGCGGGGTTCCGCACGGTCGGCACGACGTTGCATTCCACGGTGTTCCGCTGTGGCGCCCTGGCCGCGATTCGGTCCCGGGTCACCGGCCGTGCGTGCGGCATCATGATCACGGCGAGCCACAACCCGGAGGTGGACAACGGCGTGAAGCTGGTGGACTGCACGGGCGGAATGTTGCCCACGAGTTGGGAAGGAGACGCGGAGGCGCTGGCGAACGCGGGTAGTGCCGATGAGATGAGAAAGGTGCTTACCAAACTTTTAGCTATAGATGAACCCGCGAGTTCTCTGCACCCGCCGCCGCCAAAAGGTCTGGCCCCTGGGAACATCCCGCACGTGTTCCTAGCACGAGACACGCGCCCGACCGGGCCGGCGCTCGCCGAAGCAGCAGCCTCGGGCGCCACCGCGGCGGGCGCCACCGTGACCGATTTAGGCCTGAACACGACGCCGCAGCTGCACTTCGCGGTGTACGCGAGCTACCGGGGATTGCCCAACACCGAACGCGCGTATTACGAACGTCTCGCCAGGGGGTACACAGAACTGCTCAAGGAAGACAAGGACACGGATGCTGGGGATGCTGGGGATACCCACTCGGCACAAGTCGAATTAATTTTCGTGGACTGCGCCAACGGCGTGGGCGCCGGAAAGTTTGGCACGTATTTCCCAATCACCACATTCCGCAGACTGAGTGCCCATACTCGTACCAGAAGGGACGTCTTACCTCTGCCCTTACCCTGTCTGTTTACTTATACACATTACGAGAGACTGACACTTTCTTTTTATCGGGCCAGAAAAACTCGCGCGCGCGATTGCGTCAACCGGCGAAACCATTCCTTTGTCGCTTCAAAACAGTTCGAGTGCGGCCGGGTTTTTGAACCACCAGTGCGGCGCGGATTTCGTGCAGAAGGAACAACAACCGCCAATGCACGGCACGTTTCCGGTGAACGCCAAGTGCGTCTCCATCGACGGCGACGCGGATCGGCTGGTTTATTTCTTCACCGATGAAACCGGGGAAACGACGCTGCTGGACGGCGACAAAATCGCCGCCCTACTCGCGGCGCACGTGGGTGGTTTGATTCAAAGGTGCGGCGATGCGCTGCTCTGTAGCTGTGAAAACAAGTCCTCCGACGGTAGTTCCCCAAATTGGTCGACAAAAAACCGTGCCCCCCTAACCGTGGGGGTCGTGCAAACCGCGTACGCCAACGGCGCCAGCACGAAGTTCGTCGAACAAAAACTGAACCTGAAAACCAAGTGCACACCGACGGGTGTTAAGGTAAGTATTTCCCAATCACCACACACCGCCTCTGCGATCGGCCCGATGACCCTTCCCTGTTTACTACCCGTGATACTGCTACCACCGTAACTGTCACCTTTCCAATCCCTGATAAACATCACGACCGACTGACACTTTCGGTTTGGTCGTGCCAGTGGCTTCACCCCGCGGCGGAAAAGTTCGATGTGGGGGTTTACTTCGAGTCGAACGGACACGGCACGGCGCTGTTTTCGGAAGAGGCGTTGGGGAGGATACGAAGCGTCGCAGCGGGTGGGGACACTACGAACGGAGACGTGGAGGTGTCGTCCGATTCCAAAAGCGCGGCGTTTGCGTTGCTTGCGCTTGCGCGGGCGATCAACCCGGCGGTTGGCGACGCGCTGTCAGGGGTGTTGGTGGTTGAGGCGATTTTGAGAGCCAAGGGTTGGGGCTTGAACGAGTGGAACGGGATGTACCACGACCTGCCTTCGAAGCAGGTCAAGGTAAAGGTTCTTGACCGGAACGTGGTTGTCACGGAGGACGCCGAGCGACGCGCGACGCGTCCGGTTGGCTTGCAGGCGGCGATTGATGAAAAGGTGAGAAACGCGGGTCCTGACGCGCGCGCGTTCGCGCGGCCGTCCGGAACGGAGGATGTCGTGCGCGTCTACGCGGAAGCGGCGACGCGAAAAGGCGCGGACGACCTGGCGAGGGAAGTCGCCAAGCTGGTGTACCAGTTCGCGGGGGGGGTGGGAGACGCGCCGTGACGTTGCGTTGTTGCAGAAAACCGTTTCATCATCAGGTGTGAAAAATCGATTCGTTCATCCCGGTGCTGATTTCGCGGCAGATCGATCCGATCGTCTCCACGTTGCAGACTCGCAGTCCCCGCGTGTCAGTTCGGGATGCCGATTCGCGGACACGTGGTGTCCCGCCGCGTAGACACAACGCCACGCGCCACCACGGCTTCGTCGCCGGTGTTCGTGGACACGAGTCGTTGTCGACGTCGTGGGTTTCGGCGCGAACACCCCTCCGCGGTAAACCCGGGGTCGTGACGCGGCGAGTTCGTTATTTCAGCACGAGATTGAATTGAGGGCGAATCGCCCCCGGTGACACACAACAAGCACGCGTTGGCGTCATGGTTTCTTTGTTCCCCGACCCCGGGGCGGTCAAGACCGGTGCGGTGGAGTACATCGCAAACCCGCAGAACGTGGGGTTCGTGGCGATCGGTTTCTTGATGCTGTGTTTGGCCTTCGCGGTGGGCTGGGTGACGAGGTCGTTGAAACCGGGAAAGCGCGAAGTGACTACCAATCACATCATCAGGGCGCTGAACGACGAAACCTACGACCAGACGATTTTGACCCCAAAGACGTTGGTGAAAATAATGGGCTGGTTACCTAAATGGATCACGTTCCCGGACCGGGAACGGGTCGCGTGGCTGAACAGGGCGGCGGCGGTGTGGTGGCCGTTTCTGAACCGAGCCATTTCCAACTCAGTCGTGTCGAGCGTGGAGCCTATTTTGAACCGCCTCGTGGCGGGCGCCGGCGTGGGGATGCGGTTTTCGAAGTTCACGCTAGGTACGTCACCGTTGGTGTTCGTATCAATCAAAACAGTAACCGAAGTCCCTAACGAAGTTGGATTAGACATCGAAGCCAAGTGGGCGGCTACGGAACCGGAGGTACAGTTAGACGTCCAGTTCATGGGAATAACCCTACCAATCGCGATCGAGAAGGTTGAGTTTTTCGGCGTCGTGCGGATCGTGTTCGGGCCTTTGTGTGACTGGTGGCCTTCGTTCAGCGCGATGCAGGTAGCGTTCATCGGGAAGCCCACTATTAACTTCAACCTACGACTAATCGGCGGCGACATCACCGCGTTTCCGTTCATCGAAAAACTGTTAACGAACTTGATAAAAAACGTGCTAGTGAACCTGATGGTCTGGCCGAACAAACTCGACATCGGCATCACGAACGACCTGGGGGCGAAGAGCGTGAGCAACAGTGGTATCGTGCGGATCTGCGTGAAAAGGGCGCTTCACTTGCCGCAGGTGGACCGGCTGAAATCTGCATCGAAAATGCGACCCGCCGTGGAGCTCATCGTGACGGACGGCGAGTATGGCCGGGCGAAAGTAATCAGGTATTTGGCCTTTCCCAACTCCAAGTCCAGGCTCCCTGTTTGCCGATTGCCCAGAGTACCCGACTGCACTGCAAGACTGTGGAGGCCCGATTACGGGTGACTGCTTACTCATACACGTGGCCTTACAAGACTGACACCTTTTTTTTTTCCAAACAGAGCCACCACCGAAAGCAACGGCCAGGACCCCGAGTTCGGCGAGCAAACCTTCGACATCAGGGTGCACGTACGTGATGCGTTTCCCAAATCCCTACAAATACATCACAAGTAGACTGTTTGCCCATACCTCAAGTTACGAACATTACGAAGACTGACCCTTTTCGTTCACAATCACAGGACATTCGCGGCGCCAAGCTGTCCCTCTGTGTTGTGGACACCGCGACGACGTACAAGAGCATCAAGGAACACGGGAAGCAATTCGTGTTTACGAGCTCCAAGGTGAGGAACCATGATTTCCCAAATCCCAACACTGTTTGCCCATACAATGCTGACACTTTTCTTTTACAAAAACAGTCGAGAAAAAAACTCGCCGCCGACGACGACGAACCCGTTTCGAAAACACGGGACGAGCTTTTGGAGGAAAAGCTCGCGGTTTCGCGAATGTCCAAGACTGAAAAGGGAGTCGGGGCGTACTCCACGATTGAAGGCCAGCGAAGTTTCAAGAAAACCACGATGGGCACGCTGGGTATGTGCGAGTACGAAATCGGGCGGCTTGTGGATACTCCGTACGTCGCGGCTGACGAGACTTTGAATCTTTCCGACCGGAAAACGTACTCGTCGAAAATGGCGAGGGCGTTTAAATCAAGCAAACGAGACAGCTCAGGCAACCTGAGGCTTCCCCAGATCGAGTTCAGCGCGAAGTACCTTCCGTTCGACTTGGAACGTGAAACCGAGGCGCAGATTGAAAAAGTCCGGGGGATGAGCTTGGAGGATATCATCGCGGGCGGCGACTTGGCGCAGTTCTGCGGGGTGCTTCACGTGCGGTTGTTGCGAGGCGACAATTTGGTGAGCAAAGGTACGTCCCCGCATTTCCCAAATCATAGCCTCCCTTGTTTTCCATTTTCCATGGTCCAAGACGTTAACCACTTTTCGTGTAACAATCGCAAAGACGCGAACGGCCGGAGCGACCCTTTCGTGAAACTCAGCGTCGGGAAGCAGCTGCACAAAAGCAGTACGAAGAAGGAAACCTTGAACCCGGTGTGGGACGAGGAGTTCGACTTCGTGGTTGGGATGGCGGAGCTTGAGAACAAAACGCGCCTACGGCTGGAGGTGTGGGACTGGGACTACGACGGAAAACGGGAGTACATGGGGGTGATGAGCTTGGACGTGAAGCGGGTCATCGGGCAGATTCTTTTACTCGCGGGGCAAGCCAGGTACGGCCTTGCGCGTTTCCCAAATCCAACGGCCACTGCTTGCCAATTGTCCGCCCGTATCTACGCGTACACGCGGCCTTACAAGACTGACACTTTTCCAGCCGCGTTTTGAAACGCGTGGACGAGCTCGAGGAAACGAGCAGCGGTAGGCTACACGTGGAACTCGAGTTCTACTCCGTGCGGAACGAGGGGGATAAAAAGAAAGTCAACGCCGCGATTGACGCGCAGGCGGCGCAGGAAGTAGCGATGGAGAGCGCGATGAAACAAAGGAGCGGGGGGGGGGGTAAAAACGGTTCAGGGAAAACGAAAACGAACTCCGTCGCGGGGCGGAAACGGGAGATGATGAAGAACATGTCACGCACGATTGACGCCGCGGAAGCGGCGGCGGCGAAGGGCGAAGGGAAAGAGTTAAGTCAAGAACAAGGAGTTAACTCATCCTTAACTGACGCACCCGTTTCTGAGACGGAAGAAACATCCCCAAAAAGTAACGCCACCGAAACGGCTGCAAAGTTCCACGACCTCGCCCAACTTTACCGCGACGACGCGCCGGCCGCGCCGGTCGGGTGCATCCGCGGATGCTTCGGCGGCGGCGGTTCTTCTTCTTCTTCTTCTTCCAAAAAGAAAAAGAACGTGAACGTAAAACCCAACCCCACCCCGGGTTCCAACTCCCTGCCAAAGGTTGAGCCGCCGGCGTCGCCGTTGCCGGGGCGGAAAAAAAACCCCTCGTTCGACGAGGAATTGTAAGCGAGGCGGCGGCGACGTATCGACGACGACGACGAGTTGACTTTGTTTTTATTCTTTGTTCCGTACCTTCGTTTCTCGGAGGATGCCGAAACTGAGCTGCTCATAAAAGCAACGACAGTCTTCTTCTTTCTTCTCTTCTTCCTTCCCCGTCGTCTCACAAGTACCGCGCGCGTCTCGCCGCACACGTTTCCCTCCTTGCCCACCGACCATGACCTTCGCCCTCGCCACCTCCCGCGTCGTCACGCGCCTGCCCGTTTCCCTCGCGCGTCACGCGCGCAAAGGAACAAGGGCCGTGACCACAGCCTCGAGCGCCGACCGCCAGGTGCGCGAACCCGTAAAACCCGTGTTTCTCCCAACCCAAACGTGCCCGTGTTCCGCGACCGCGCGAAGCATCGAACGTGCCCCAAAGCACACAAAACTCGCGTCAAGGGAACATCGTCTCTACGCACGCGTTTCGCCGCGAACGTCACTGCACGAGGCGGACGCGCCCGGCACGTTTCCGACCAAAACAAAACGTGAAGCGTCGTGGCGGCGGTTTTCTCGGAACGCACTTTGTTTCTCCTTTTTTTCTCTTGGAAACGGAATCCTTTTTCTTTTTGCTAACCGGGTCATACCAGCAGCAACTGCAACAAGAGAAACAAGAGCAACCGCCTTCTGTCGCTCCGCAACCCTCGCAGCCCTCGGGCGCGCCGCGGGTTTCGATTCGCCGGCGCCCCGGGGGCGGCCTCGGCGGGTTGATGGGAAGCATGTTCTCCCCGAGCGCCGCGATGTCGCCGTTGTCGGACGTGGATTACGAAATGCAGCGCGTGATGAACGGTGCGTTTGTATTTCCCAAATCCAGGCACACTGTGACTGTTTATATTCACACGTGCTCGACGTTTGCCTCCTCACATCTTCGTGATTCAAGTTTTTTCGACCGTAAACTTAAACCTAAACCCCTGTTCACACCTAAACTAACTCACAGCCCTGTTCGTTCCCCGTCGGTTCCCCTACATAACCCCCAACGTTCGCCGGTTCCTGCGCACGATGTCGTTTGACACGGACAAAACAGAGCTGGGTTTGATGCGCGACCAGATGTTCGGCCACCCGGATGCCGTGCGAAACCTCCCCGCGAAGCTCGACTTTGCGTGTGACGTGTTGGAAAAGAAAAGCGAGTTCCTCATCACCGCCGATCTCCCCGGTTTGTCAAAAGACATGGTCAACGTCACCGTGGACGACGCCCGCAGGCTGCACATCACCGCGGAACGCGCGGAGCGACACGAAGAAGAGGTGGGCGACGACGACGAAGACGTCAAGATGCACGTGTACGAACGCACGTACGGAAGAGTGGAACGCATCTTCAAGCTCCCCGACTCGGCAGAGGACGACGGAATCAAGGCGCGCATGAAAAACGGCGTGCTAGCGGTGCGCATTCCCAAAACCCCAACCGAAGACAAGGAGGAACCCAGGGAAAGGACGATCCAAATCAACTAACTAGGGCATTGTGTGACTGACTGTGTGGCTCGAAACACGAATGTGTGACTCGAAAGATGAATGTGTGACGTGAAAGATGAATGTTGTGTGACTTGAAACATGAAAGACTTGAAGAGAGACTTCTAGAGAGACCTTGCCTTGTTTGTTTGATGGCAGAGACCTTTTGTCAATTGAAAAAAAGTACTTGTGACTTGTCCAAGGATTGCACCTCTTCCATAGACTACTTACTCCCACTCCAGTTACTCCCACTCCACCGTGCTCGGCGGCTTGGAGGTGATGTCGTACACCACTCTGTTTACGTTTTTGACTTGGTTGCAGATTTTCGCGCTGACGTTTTGCAGAAACTTGGCTTCGAACTGGTACCAATCCGCGGTCATGCCGTCGCTCGAGGTGATGGCTCGCAAACCCACCACGTGCGAGTGCGTCCTTTGGTCGCCTTGCACCCCCACCGACTTGATCGGCAGAAACACCGCGAAGGCTTGCCAGATTTCGTCGTACAACCCGGCGGCGCGAATTTCGTTGATGTAAATCTCATCCACCGCCCTGATTGTTTCAAGCGCGCCCTCCGCGCAGACGTCGCCCAGGATCCGTACGCCCAAGCCGGGCCCCGGGAACGGGTGACGCGAAATAAACTGCTTCGGCACGTCCATCAGCAGCCCCAGCTTCCGGACCTCGTCCTTGAACAACATCCGCAGCGGTTCCACCAACTCGAAACCCAGCTCTTTCGGCAAACCGCCCACGTTGTGGTGGCTCTTGATCGTGTGCGAGTGTTTCTGGCACAACAAAGTGTCAGTCGGGGTATGGCAATCAGGGAGGCGGAATGTGGTGATTGGGAAAGCCCCGCACCTGGTCGCTGCCGGGTGGGGGGCAGGATTCGATGACGTCGGGGTACAAGGTGCCTTGCACAAGGAACGTGGGCCTCACACCCGTTTTCGCCTCCACCTCGGCTTTGTACTCCTTGAACACCTCGATGAACTGCGCGCCGATGCACTTGCGTTTCTTTTCGGGGTCGGTGATGCCTTTCAGTTTCGTGAGCAAGCGCTCGCTGTCGTCCACGCACGTCACGGGAAGATGTAAGTGATCTTTGAACATCTTCATCACCCGTTCCTGTTCCTTGTACCGCAGCAACCCGTTGTCCACGAAGCAGCAGTGCAGGCGGTCGCCGATTGCTCGGTGCACCAGGGTCGCGGCGACCGCGGAATCGACGCCGCCGGACAGGGCGCAGATGACGTGCGCGTCCGGGCCGACTTTCTCCTTAACAAGCGCGATTTGCTCGTCCAGTACGTTCTGCATGGACCACCCCGCGGTGAGGCCCGCGATGTCGAACAGAAACCGCTTGATTGTTTCAAACCCCCGTTCTGAATGCGTGACTTCGGGGTGGTACTGCAGTCCGAACAGCTTCCTTGCGGGGTCTTCAATCGCCACGACCGCGCCGGCGTCGGACTTCCCCACGCATCGGAACCCGGGTGGTAACGCAGTGGCCTCGTCGCCATGGCTCATCCACACCTGCTGCGACGTTTCAGTTTCGCCCTTGTACAAAAGCGAATCGCTCACGGTGTGCACGGGCATCCTGCCGTACTCCGCGGTGGTTGCTTGTTCCACCTTGCCCCCCAAGCGCTGCACCAGGAGCTGCATGCCGTAGCAAATACCCAGCACCGGGATGTCGTGTTTTTGGCAGTGGTCGAAAAAACCGTCAGGCACCGTCGGCGCGCCCTCCACGTGCACGCTGTTCGGGCCGCCGCTTAAAATGATAACCGAAGGGTTCTGGTCCGTGATGCGTTTCTGTGTTTTTTGTGGTTGGGTTCGTGAGGCGAGGGTGGTAAAGGTGGGTAAAGGTTAGTAACGGGTACATGTTTAGACTTAACAGTAGACTTCACGTCGCGCGGGCGGCGAAACGCATCGTCATTCACAAAAAAACCACCTGCGCGCGGGGATTTCGAAAAGAAAATTGGCGCCCGAAAAGCACGTGCGATCGGCGTTTCCCACGCAGCCGCCTTCCGCGAAGGCGTGCCTTTCTCTCGCCGGGTCGGTGCGCCTGTCTGCGTCTCGCGGTCGCGCTGGGTGGTGCTCCGCGCGCGTGTGGCTTGACTATGCCACGGTGATAGATACGCGTCTTCGATCGTGCCAAGCGACGTACCATGTCCACGTCTCCGGGAAGCAAACATGAAAACACCCCGAGCTCACGCACGCGACGCGTGATGAGCTGCGTGTACTGCGAGCCGTAGTCAAGCACGACGACGGTATCGGGGCCAGTCGCGGGCCCGGACTCGCGCCGAGCCTTCTTCGCGGGGTTGGGCGACATTTCGTGCCGATGTGTAAATGCGGCGCTGCGCGAGCGTCTCTGGGGCGGCGCGCTCTCGGGAGAAACAGCGCAGTTCAAAAAGCAGAAACCCTCGACGCGCTAATCAGCAATCGTCCGCGCGTGCTGAAACGCTTGATGGCCAAAAGCCACGACACAACAACCCGCGCACAGCACCACACGCGATGTCACCCGATGACGCGCGCCCGGGAGTTGAGACTCGTGCGGGAAAGAGAAAGCGCGGGCGCGATGCTCACGCGGGCGAGGCCACCCCGTCCCTTCCCAGTGACTTCCAAGTCAGTGACCAAGTCTTCAGATCTGACGCTCTTCCTGACCCCGCGAGCCTCAGCCTGTTACCCGAGTGGACGTGCGCGTCCGCGGCGGAGAGTGGGAGGCTTGACGCGCTGCGTTGGTTGCGGGAACACGGATCGCCGTGGAACGAGCGGACGTGCGCATGGGCGGCGCGGGAAGGGCACTTCGAGGTGCTCCGGTGGGCACACACACACGGGTGTCCGTGGGACGCGCGCGCGTGCGCGGCGGCGGCGAACCGCGGCGACGTGACTATGTTGCGGTGGTTGTTCCGGAATGGTTGCCCGGCCGTGGATAAGACGGCGTGCGAACAAGCCGCGGGGCGTGGTAGTTTGGACGTGCTGCGGTGTTTGCGTTTGAACGGCACGCCGTGGGACGCGATGACGTGCGCCGCCGCGGCGCAGGGCGGGCAACTTGAGTTTTTGAAGTGGGCGCGCGCGAACGGGTGCGACGAGGTGTACCGGTGGGCGCTCAAACACGGATGCCGGGAAGGGTATTACCCCGAATATACGAATTCCGGGGAATGGATGGTCCGACTTGTGTGAAGACGGACAATTTACGACAGCGCG
>Ga0302138_10000193_pt1 | contig 37307 bp, 53 predicted proteins | sample CBN3_321_MG_FD_203110 | JGI IMG/M metagenome (GOLD analysis project Ga0302138, IMG submission 203110) | Marine microbial communities from Western Arctic Ocean, Canada - CBN3_surface | ecosystem: Environmental > Aquatic > Marine > Oceanic | place: Canada: Western Arctic Ocean | collected 2017-09-15 | reverse complement strand
TTACCAAATTTTTATTCGATCGATACGAGAGTCGCCAAGAAGGTTTCCTCACGAAAGCTCGTACAAAGCTCGTTCGCGGTGAAACCCTAGCTAATATCGCAAAATCCCTCAATTTGAATACTATGGTCATCATGGACGAGAAGGGTATGCGAAATGGGTGGAATAATAACCCCAAAATTCTAGAAGATGTTTTTGAGGCAATCATTGGGGCTATCTATATGGATCTAGGACTCCTTCATGCGAAGGAGTTTGTCCTCAGGATTTACACCAATCCAGAACTCATCGATTTGAATTCTATAATGGTGGATGACAACTACAAGGATCATCTGATGCGTTATTGCCAGGTTAACAATCACCAACTCCCGGAATATCGGGTGGCGAACCATCAAGATGGTAATTTCTTCATCGATGTGTACATCGACAATAACTTTGTGAGTCGGGGTATCGCAAAAAGTAAAAAACAAGCTGAACAACTTGGTGCACAACTTTTTTTTCAAGGAATTGAATATTTGAAGAAAAATGGACACATCCCATCTACTTAAAAGAATGGTTCCTTAGATAATTAAGATGCATCCTAACGTCAAAGCTCTCCTAGAACGTGAATATGCCGCACAGAAGTCAGAAGAATGGCTCGCTCTCCGTGGTAATATGTTGACTGCGAGTGATGCAGCTACAGCCATCGGTGTGAATAAATATGAAACACCCGCCGATCTGCTACTAAAAAAATGTGGTCTCGGTGAAAAGTTTACGGGTAACGCAGCCACACGACACGGAGAGAAGTATGAGGATGAAGCGCGTATTTTATATGAAGAGCGACATGGGGAGGTTGTACACGAACTCGGTTTATGCCCACACCCCGAACTTTCTTGGCTCGGTGGGAGTCCCGATGGTGTATCCGAATCTGGTAAACTCGTGGAGATTAAATGCCCCCCAATGAGACAGATTATACCTGGGGAAGTCCCCATCCACTACATGCCCCAACTTCAATTGTGTATGGAGATTTTAGACTTAGAAGAGGCAGATTTTATTCAATACAAACCAGCTGAAACAAATTGGCCCAAACCTGAGGAATTCGACGTTGTGAACGTGAAGCGTGATCGTGAGTGGTGGACGACTTATCTCCCAGTTATGAGGGAATTTTGGGACAAAGTCCTCTATTTTAGAGAACACATTGATGAACTTCCCAAACCTAAGTTGAAGAAAACCCGTGTGAAAAAGGAAGTTGAACCAGTTGTCTGTAACATCGAGCCGCTTTCTGACGAGGACCCCTATGAGGATGATTGACGACCAGTATGCACTGGCGACAAAGACCCTAAATGGGCGTCTATTTGCCCCATACCAAAAGGAGGGGGTGATGTGGATGCTTAATATGGAAAATCAAGAAACTGGTCCCAAGGGTGGATTCTTATGTGACGAAATGGGTCTGGGTAAGACCGTGCAGCTTATTTCTACTCTCCTAGGGAATAAGAAAAAGCGCACACTCCTCATCGTACCCAAATCTATAATCACCCAATGGTGTGAGGAAATTGTAAAATTTGCACCCGATCTCAAGGTGAATATTTTCGATGGATCTGCACGCAAAATTGATCACACTTGTGATATTACCATTGCACCGTACACTGTCATCACCGTCAAGGGTGCTGAGAATGGAGGTGTCACCCCCCTACACTATGTCAAATGGGACCGCATCATTCTAGATGAGGCTCATGAAATCAGAAATAAAAGTTCAAAACTCTATAAGAGTGTGTGTCGTTTGAAATCCGACATCAAGTGGGTTGTCACAGGTACCCCTGTATTCAATTCAATGAATGACTTTGTGTCCCTGTGTGTATTCTTTGGTTTTGAAAAGTCGAGTGTTCAGGCGATGACCAAGGATATCAAGGATATCTACATTCTTCGACGAACGAAGGATGATTTGGCAAAAATCAGTGAGCGTTTGCGATTACCCGACTGTCACTTTGAAAATGTCGAGCTTGATATGTTTCCAGATGAAAAGGCCCTCTATGAGTTTGTCTTTCTGGAAGCACAGGGTGTGATTAAAGATGCTTTCAAAAATGCCCAAAGTCTCAATTCCAAGAACATGATAATTTTGGAGTGTCTTCTTCGTGCGAGGCAGTGTATGATTTGGCCACAGATGTATCTCGATGGGGTGGCTTCAAAGAATGGAGTTGTACCCACGAAGTGGGAGGGTGTCTCCAATAAAATGGAAACCCTCATTCGTTTGATTGATGAGCACCCCACTGAAAAGAGTTTGGTATTCTGTCAATTCCGTGGTGAAATGAATTACATTCAGTCACGGATGAAATGTCCCGTATTCCGAATCGACGGGTCTGTACCCAAGGATGAGAGGGTCAGGCAGATCAACTCTTTCAAACAATTTTCGAGTGGGGCTGTTTTCATCATCCAGATCAAAAGTGGTGGCCAAGGTCTCAATCTTCAGGAGGCAACGCGTGTATATATCACAGCCCCCTCATGGAATCCTGCCACTGAACTCCAAGCGATTGGTCGGAGTCATCGCACAGGACAACATCACCAGGTGTATGTTAAAAAGCTAGTTTACAAAGAATGTCCGCGTTTTGTCAGTGTGGAGGAAGAGATGATGGCTCTCCAGGGGCATAAATCTGTTGTGTGTTCACAGGTGCTGAATGATGAGCGCGTGAAGACACAAATCCCAGTGAACAGAACTACAGACAAAATATCTATATTGGACATCAAAAAAATTTTCAGAGCGTAAGATAAATGACTGTTGGTTCCCGCGCTGAAGTATTCCATGGCAATGCTAAACAAACGAGTGGTGGTCTCACCAAGAAAGACCTCAAGATGAAGGATGGTAGGATCATCTCCAAGGCGGCGAGTAAGGCTTCCAAGAAGTCCTACAAGAAGACCGCGTTCAAGGCTTTCGTCGATTTGGCGAAGAAGAAGTCCAAGGATGGTAGCTTCCACAGGGTTCCCAAGGCTGGGACCAAGGCGTACGAAAAGATGGTAGCGTAAAAAATCTAGGTACTAAATAAGAATGACTGTAGAGTTATGGAATTATTCTGTCCGTAAGGCGAAAGAGCGGTTAAATGTCGATAGATCCAAATTTATGAGAATCCAGGGAAAACTTCTCAAGGAAGCTCAGGGTATTTATCATATTTTATTGACCAAGCCCAAACGCCGAGTGAAATCCAAGGCGACTAAAAAATAGTTTGTAATAAAAAAAATATCAGTAAATACTAAATGGCCCCAGCCAAGAAAACTAAATCTGCGGGCGGATCTTTTATGAACAAGATGAAGTCACAGGGTGCTGCCATGGCAAAGAAAGCACAGTCTCAAGGACAGGCTTTAGCTGCGAAGGCCAAAGCCCAAGGACCCGGTATGATGGCTCAAATACAAGCGAAGGCGAAGGCCGCGGCTAATAAGGTCAAGGCACAAGGTCCCGGGCTACTCGCCCAAGCGAAGGCCATGGCTAACAAGGCAAAGGCTGCCGCCCCCGGTTTGGCTGCCCAAGCGAAGGGTATGGTTAACAAGGCGAAGGCTGCCGCTCCCGGTTTGGCTAACAAGGCGAAGGGTGCCGCCACTGGTTTGGCTGCCATAGCTAAAGGAAACAACGCGACAACCAATGGTGCTGGCGCGGTGTCACCCAACAAAGTGAATGGTAACAAAAATAAGATAACTAATGGACGAGCCAATCAAAAGGGTAAAGCGATAGCTAATAAGGTGCAAGCTGATGGTCGCAAGATGGCTGAGAATACGACGACTCAGGCACTTGCCGCCATCGAGAAGGGTCGCAATATGGCCAAGAAAGCGCACCGACAAGCTATGAACATGGCTCAACAAGCTCACAACCAAGCCCTTGAGAAGGCTCGTATAGAGGCCCAAGGGAATGGCTTACAATATGGTGAGGAAATGCCAATGAACTATATGGATAACTCTGGGCGACGTATCATGCAAGGACCCAATGGAGGTGCTTACGTGAACATGCCCAATGGTATGCGCAATTACAAACCAAACGCGGCGTTTATGAACCAGGTTGGTTCCGGTATGGTTTCACCTGTGGGAGGTCAGGGTACCCTCCCCCAAAATCTCCGTTATTAAATGATAAACTGGAACCCCTTTAGATTTTGCGGCTCATACACAACGAGCTGGTGAAGTTTCCAAGTACATCCGAACTTCTTGTTCAAGAAATACACACTATTCAGTTCAGCAATAGCATGACCCGAATTTCTTGAATAGAGACCGTTATGAACCTCACTCTTAATGGGAAGTTTATCAGAGTTGTAAACACCCGCCTTAATAAGTCCTTGATGATCTGTGTCAACCTTGACCCTAAATTTTGGTTCCCTATCTGGGGACTCTTTGATGTTTGAATTAAACATAGGCATCAATTCCTCCTTAGTCATAGGACTTCCGAAAATCTTATCACTTTGACGAACCACATCGTCAATGATCTTACCCTCGATTTCCCGAATTCCATCGTAAAATTTTTTAATGTAACTCTCTTCTTCATCACACCCCTTTAGGGCAAAGTCAATATTGTATTTGGTCAAACCCACTTCGGGTGTGAAACCGGATACACCGAAAGGCATATATAATCTCGGAAACTGAATACGCAGGGGTGTACCGTGCTTAGTGGACAACACAATCTTTCTGTTGTTATATTCGGCGATTTCGAGGTTACTGATTGCTTCATTTATTTTTGCCATGTCGTATCTATTTGTACATTAGTACTAAAACTTTAAGCTGAACACGCGACACAATCTGGTTCTAAACTAAATTGGATGGGGCGGGCTTTAGCCTTTGAGCGTAGATAATACATTCCAGTTTTGAGACCCGACTTCCATGCGTACATATGCATAGACGAAAGCTTTGATAGGGTAGGGCTTTCGATGAAGAGATTCATAGATTGTGACTGATCGATAAACCTCCCCCTATCGGCCGCCATATCGATTATACACTTCTGACTGATTTCCCATACGGTTTTATACAGCTGCTTGATGTCATCTGGGATGTCTACAATATTCTGAATTGACCCACCAGCTTTCACCATGATATCCTTCATTTCCTTTGACCAAAGTCCCACCTTTTTTAGATCGTCGACGAGATGTTTGTTCACCACAACAAATTCTCCCGCGAGGGTGCGTCTCAAGTAGATATTAGTCGTGTAGGGTTCGAAACACTCATTGTTACCCAAAATTTGGGCTGTTGAGGCTGTTGGCATAGGTGCCATCAGAAGACTGTTACGTAGACCATCCTTCTTGATACGCGCCGACATTTCAACCCAATCATATCTGTACGGGTATTTTGCTTCACCACTCCACATCTGGGGTTGAAGAATACCTTGGGACGCGGGTGAACCCTCAAAGGTTTCATACGAACCATCCACTTGGGCCAGTTCAGAACTCGATTCGAGGGAGGCGTGGTACATAGTCTCGAAGATTTGGGCGTTTAGTAAACGCGCCTCTTCGGAATCGAATGCGAGACCACACAAAATAAACACATCCGCGAGACCTTGGACACCGAGACCGATCGGGCGATGTCTCATATTGGAGCGCTTGGCTGTCTCCACTGGGTAGAAGTTTCGATCGATAACTCGATTCAGGTTTTTGGTCACAATTTTTGTCACTTCGTGTAGTTTGTCAAAGTCGAATGTCTTTGCCTCCCTATTTACATACTTTGGGAGGGCGATTGAAGCCAGGTTACACACCGAGGTTTCATCCTTATCCGTATACTCAATGATCTCTGTGCACAGGTTAGAACTCTTAATCACACCCAAGTTCTTCTGGTTACTCTTTTCGTTACACGCATCTTTGTAGAGCATGTAAGGAGTCCCAGTCTCCGTTTGACTCTTCAGGATGGCCTTCCATAAATCAGTCGCGGGAATGGTAGCGTTGGCCCGACCATCTTTTTCATACTCCGTGTAGAGTTTCTCAAACTCTTCACCGTAACAATCGGATAGACCAGGGGCCCTATCTGGGCAGAATAGGGACCAATCCCCACCCTCCTCAACCCTCTTCATGAATAAATCGGGGATCCAGAGACCCGAAAAGAGATCCCTGCAGCGCGCTTCCTCGTCACCTTGGTTAAGACGAATTTCGAGAAAATCCAAAATGTCTGCGTGCCAAGGCTCAATATACACGGCGATAGACCCCTTGCGACGACCAGCCTGGTTTACATAACGAGCTGTGGCATTGAAAACCCTCAGCATTGGAATGATACCATCCGACTGACCGTTTGTACCCCTGATACGAGACTTGTTTGAACGAACGTTGTGGACGTGCATACCGATACCACCCGCCCATTTACTGATTTGTGCACACTCCGTTAGGGTACCGTAAATACCATCGATGGAATCTTCCTTGTTGGCGATCAGGAAACAAGAGGACATTTGGGGGCGGGGTGTACCAGCATTGAAAAGTGTTGGTGTGGCGTGGATGAAAAACCCTTGTGACATTTTGTCATAGGTATCCATAACCGATGGGATATCTTTACCGTGAATACCGATAGAAACCCTCATAAACAGGTATTGGGGGGTTTCAACGAGTTTACCCTCAACCCTTTGTAAATAACTCTTTTCTAAGGTTTTCAGCCCAAAATAACCGAAATCAAAGTCTCGGTCGGGTTTAAGTATATCTTTTACCTGCTGGGCAACTTCCACAACCTCGTCTGTGATAACACCAGCTTTATGGAGCTTCCTCATGGCGAGATGGAAATTGTTGGGGCATACCTTTTGAATGTTACTGGCAATGATACGTGTAGCCAGGACTTCATAATCTGGGTCGGAGGTGATCATACCGACACAGATTTCAGCTGAAAGTATGTCGATTTCTTGGGTGGTAATGTTATCATACATGGACGAAAAAACCTGTTGGGCTACCTTAGATGAATCGCAATTGTTAGAGAGTTCATTGGTTAAATTCTTGATCCTATTGGTGACATTGTCAAATTTCATATCCTCAATACGACCTGAGCGTTTAATTACTTTCATATACATACTGTTAAATTTTTATTTTTAACTTACTTATTACATTTCAGATCTTTACCAAGATCCCTACTCCGGACAGAGACCGACCCGGCCACTTCGAGCTTACGGTTGGGTTGAAGAAGGTACGTGTTCACGAAGAAGGGCCCAGTCTCACCAGCCTTGGCAACTGGGGCATAAGATCCCACGAAACATTCTGGGGATTTACAGCTAATCTCGGCCTCCTTACCTAAAGTGGGGTGCTGGGCATACGCTTGATCGAAGTCAGAGAACTCAGTAGTGTTCAGCATTTACTATTTACATATAATTTTTTTCGGCGAGTATATTAAATGGGTGACAATCTTCATCTCAATTCTATGAAACAGACTAAGACTCCGCTGAACTCCCTCTTTTTTTCAGAGTTTAACATCGATCTTCTTCAGCGTGGAATTCGCCAGGCCTTTAAGAATCGAAGTGGTATCGCCATCGACTACCAGAACCCCGATGATTTGTACAGTATCATGCGGGTCGTTTTCATTAACAACTCGGGTGACCATAGCGTCCAAGTCAAAAAGCAGGTTAAGTACATGAACGAGCGCGTGATTGAGACGGCCCTGAAGCAGATCCAGACCGGTGTCTCTCAATATATGGCGTACGCGAAGGAAATTGATACAACTCGTACAATTATGGATAGGGCTGTAAATACCAGTACCGTTGGTAATAAACTTGGTCCAAATAACAAAATAGGTATCAACTAGTATAAAGTTACGAAACCCTTGTAGTATAAGTATGAGCCTGAACTACTACAAAACTGAGACTGAGAAGGTATGTAAACAGAAAGGGTGGGATCGAGCAAACGTGGATACAGTATGGCTTCTTCTCACTGAGGAGTTTGGTGAATTGGCCTCAGCTATTCGTCAATATAAGAGAACATTCAAAAAGATGAACTTGAAGAAGGAGAGGGGTACAGATGTGATGATGGAAATGGGGGATGTATTTAGTTATCTTTTTCAGTTAGCCCACATGCTAAATGTAGATTTGGATCAGATGTGGTGTGAACATCGAACTAAAATGAAGAGTAAAAAATATAATCTGAACTAATATTAATTATGAGTTCCCATATGCTCAACGATGAAGATGCGATCAATAAGGTGAACCCGTTTGTCACACACGGTTTCTCCCTTCCAGGGGGTGTGAGACAGACTGGTGATTTTGAAGAATTTTCAGAGTTAAAAACTGGTGTATGTAGCCCGATCACTGAAGACCAAAAAAGTGTATTTTGTGATTTCGGACTATGTGGAGAGCAAATTAAACCCACTATTGGTGAGGGTACCCTGCACCCCAAAAGAAATATAGATACGGGATTCACATGCCCATCAAAAAAGAAAACAGTGAAGGTTGGGGTTGCTAAACAAAAGCGAACGCCTTATTTTGGGGTTTTCCTCATTTTACTATTCATACTCCTGATTGTATTATATTCAGGACGCTAGAGAAGTATTCTAGACGACTGAGGTCAGTACACTCTTGAATAACATCTTGAAGATGTTTTTTACAAAATTTCTTGATAACATCTACTTGCCAAGCACTGTTCATATTAATAATCGGTGGCTGGAATGTAGGATCCAAAATTTTGCTAGAATGCGCGACACGGACGTAGGTATTGGTCTCATAGTCACTCAATAAGAAATTCTCGAGTGTGAGTTCAGCTATCTTTTGTTGAACCTCTACCGTCTTTTTCACCATCGTGTCCAAAAACTTGACATAAGAGATCGTTCTCTTGTGGGACTTGATTTGTTGCCAATCACCACTGGGTTCAGTAGAGATGTAATCAACGTAGGTTTCGTAGCACTTCCCCTTCTTAATGTAACGATCATATACGATTTCAACGTAAGACACCTTAGATTCTACGTCATAAACAGAAAGTGCACTCTTCAAAAAAGCGGTCGCCATTCTTTATAATACCAATTTCTTCTTTAAACACCTAAGTAGTCGATTATCATGTTGATAAGTATGCTTATATACGAACTGGATCACAGCAATGTATTCATCGATTGCAAATAACAGCTTTTCCTACCTATTGACGCTCGATGATTTCCGTGAAGCTCTACCCGCAGAACTCAAGCCGTCGTGGATCAAGATTACAACTATCACCATGATTTCACGGTTTGTGCAGCAGATTGATATCAAACGACTTCGTGCAATATTTGAGGATCTCGGTTCTTATACAATGAGACGATGCGGCACTAACAACGACGGGGGGTTTCAATGGAAATTGAAACCGACAACATTCTACAACCAGGTCACCCTTACCTACCACGACACCTACAGTACCAAGTCTGTGAAGGTGTTTCCAAATGGGAGTATTCAAGTTGCCGGGTGCTGTGATATATTTGACTGTAAACGTGTCATCACCCAACTTACCTACATTTTCAAGACCTTTCTGGACATTGAACATCATATCCCAGACGACTCATTTCGTGTCGTGATGATCAACTCCAATTTCAGTTTGAATTACAACGTCAATCTGATGAAAGTATCTGAATGGTTTGAAGAGTATAGTGACATTTTCAAGGTTTCATTCGAACCTGATCGCTATTCCGCTGTTAAAATCAAGTTCAAACCCGCGAATGATATGAAAGAAATCACTTGCAGTATTTTCAGTACTGGTAAAATTATCATTACTGGGGCTGAAACCCTCAAAGAGATTGCATTTGCCTACAATATTATCAATCAACACATCAACGAAAATGAGTCTATCCGGGTGTCCCGGACACAGGAAACGGATGTTTTTGACATTTACCTTGGGTACCGATGCGATCCATTCGTTAAACTTCTCAGAGAAAAAGGTTTCAAATCTTGGGTACAGACGATTACGAATAGGCAAATTAATTTCTAATTTTATAGTAACAATATGTCGCAGCGACTTGGAATGGCGGACGGACGGTGTTTCACTGTTAACTCCTCAGCCCAATTGTTTAACAACTATGTTATGAAGCAGAACAATATCACTTACGAAGACAACTACTCCTACAGGCAACTTCTCCAGAAGTCGGGACCCGAACTCTTTGACAAGATTCGATCGGATACCCAAGGTGTGGGCCCATGCACCAACTGCAACAAGCCCATGGTTGATACATCCAAAATTTACTAAATTATGTGAGCTAAATCACGGAAAAAACTTTATACACACTACTGTAGAATGCCAACATGCTCTATATGTCTGGGGGAAGTCCGATCAACGAGATCGAACCCCCCAATCCGATGCGGACATATATTTCATTCCCACTGTCTACAAGGGTGGAAAAATAAAGGTAAGAATACGTGCCCAGTATGTCGGAAAATTTTCGATGTTAATCAATTTAAGGTTGTTGTGTCAATACAGAACAATCACACAGCAGTATCTAACTCTGTGTCATTGATGGGTGAGTCTGTATTTGACATTCTCGATTTATTCGATATTAACTTCGATGTCCAGAATCAATTGGATTTAGACAGTATTCTTAACGATCTTGGGGTGGGTCTTGCCGACTTTGATCCCTCTATTCTTGACGCAGAATGAACTGCAGTACAACTTGTAATTTAGGGATGTATAATCCCGTGACGCTTTGCGAGGATCCTTTATCAACTTACCCTTGGCGTCCGTCAGTAGGGGTCCTGTCGCCCACCCACGTTTATGACTGAAAACATTAGCCCTAAATACAATACGCTTCCCTAATTCAAATTTACCAGCTTTATTGATTTTTGAAATAGGAACTTTAAAGAAGTTCGCTACAGACTGAACAGTGTCACCACTTTTAATTTTATATTCAACAACACCATGTTGTTTATAAAAATGGAAATCCCCATGTCGAATATAATTTGTAGGTCTCCCAGGTGAAACAAACATCATGACCTTGTAGTACCCCTTTTTGCATTTTTCGTTAGCCTTGGCAATGTACACCTTCTTGGGATTATCAGAAACAACCCTCTTAGGTAAATTTTTACACGTGGTGTAGTTGTGTTTTCCATTTGCTAAACCAGAACGATCCCCAGGGATGGATTTTTGCCAACGATACGCTTCGTAGTCACCTACAGCGTATGCGTAACAATTATTACTCGTGACACCAGTCTTACTCGACCATCGTCGGTTAGTGTACCGAGGCTCCGAACCACTCAAGGGGAGTCCACTCATCTTACAGTCTGTGTAGAAAAAAATATTAACATGTAATAAATGACGAACCACATCAAGGAAATGGCCATGTCCGAGACTCGCACTGACGCACTCAGGGAATTTTTGTTATTTCTTTTGACACTTCTCATCAGCACCTTCCTCATCCGTGTACTGTGGAACCGCTCCCTCGCGAAGCACATCTCCGTCCTACGACCTATCAGCACACTCGGTGATGCCTTCTTCCTCTCCGTAGCTCTCAGTGCTATCCGTGGCCTTTAAAACTCGGTATATCCGATACTGGTCTCGCCATTAGGATGGATCATATAAGGGAATCCAGCTATATCCTCACACGATTCTTCATTACAGTTGATGAAGAGGTAATGTCTTTTCGTTTTATTTAAGTATTCCAATTGTTTACGAGTCCATTCACAGGTCATTGTCCCGTAAACAGTCCACTTCTTAATCGTATTAACATTTCCATTGATTACTTTCTTTTTCCCCGTCTGACTGAGAAGATAGAGATCGGCGATGAGAAGGATGATGAAGAGTATCATTTTTATAATATGCATATATTATTTATTATCTAGCAATCCCCGGTCTCTTCTTGGGTACCACCCCAGTTTTCATCACAGCAACTGCACGTGCATACGCTTTAGCCTTATTTACTGGTGTCTTTGGTTGTACAGGGGCAAGAACAACCCGTGTTACTGTTTTCGGTGGGAGTTTTGGTATAGCTCTCGATAATTGAGTCTCTCCAGTGAAAAAAGAAGACCCTAAGACCTTTTCAAAACCCGGTAAATAGAGAGTGTGTGCAGCATTACGATTCCCACGTAATCGGGCATTTTTTAGGTAGGTGGGACTGTTGTTTTTCATATACTCATCGGGAAACAACTTACGAATAAATTGGTACACCCGCCTCTCCTCCATATTGGAGGGTTGTTTTATTTGATGGAATATATCCTTCAAGAAAAAGTGTACATCATACAACTTGTGGGACTTTCTAGAAATTCCTATACTTTTGTAATTGTTCTCATTAATCAAAGGGTTTTTGACACGAGGGAAGAGGGCGAATCCAAAATCAATCATTACTGGTTCGACACCCCCATTAGAAATTGTGTATGATTTGTTATTCAATCTAATTTTAATATCCTTTTTGGGAACTTTCCGCACTAAAACATTTTCACCATGAAGATCGTGATGTCTAAATTTTGGGTGTTTTTTGTGAATCCTATACAAATTGTAAATGGTTTGGACTATCACAGATTTCATCGCATCGAGGGATGGTTTAGTTTTCAGCCATTTACGCAGATCTGTACCATCGATGACTTCAGTGTAGACAATCTGTTTATCTGGACACTCTTTATACAAATATGTCTCTGGTACACCAAACCCTTGTAATTTTTTAGCGATTGTATACTCCATTTTAGCTGGGTTCGATTTGAGAGATTTACGCAAATCCGCGAGTGTCACATTGTTACTGAGTTTGGGGGTCTCGATTTCTTTGTAAGCTACGTATCTTTTACCCTCATCATTGATACTCCCACGGTACACTTTTCCATACGACCCTTCACCAAGTTTTTTACCCTTCGACCCCTTCATGAAGGTTTTTGTTTTATTCATCAATGTATACAAGTGATCCTGTGGGCTACAGCCTTTCTTACCTCTTAAAATTTTTTTCAAGTTACTCTCTATGTTTTTATTGGACATACTTACTTATTGGTAAGAAGTTTTTTCTTCAACTTACCAAGAAGGATATAATTATTTTACTTTTTTTTCAGAAACATCTTTTATAAAAGATCATGTTCTATTTATTTACTCATCAACTTCTTCAATTTCATCTTCCTCATCAACCTCAACCTCCTCCTCATCGGGTAAATCGAGACCCTGGAAGGCAAATGACGGAAGTTTCACGGACTGTTCCAGGAGACATTGTTGGAGACGGATAGTCACACCAAACTTGTTATCAATGAACCAGATCTGGTTGAAGTCTACGATGGCACAGACCTTCTGACCCTTCTCGACAGTGTCAAGGGTAACCTTTTCTCGTTGCATGGAATATGACTCTGGTACAAAAGTCCCGTCAGGCTTAGCCAAAACCTTCAGTTTGATTGTAGAGGGGTACTGCTCCTTTCCAGGGCGCACGATGGGCTTGTAGAGAGCTTCCTTGAGTACAGCCACATTGAAGTCCTTACCGAGCCACTCCTTGGAGTTCTTGGCGACTGTGTTCACGATGATATCGTCGAGCTCCTTGAGCTTGGCGTGAAGATCCATAGCTTCGGCGTTATCAGGGTCGAATGAGAGGTCAAGGGAATATGATGTGCGTCCCGTACCCTCATCAGTGAAAGAACTCAAACCGTAAGGAGAGCGCAGGAAGGGGAACTGTACGTATAGCTTTTTGTTGTCGCCGGCGTTAAGGTAGACAGCTTTGCCGCCATTCTTGTTTTTACGAAGTTTCGAAAAGTTTACAGAAGAAGTAGTGAAATCGGAGGAGCGTTGGATAGTGAGCGACATTTTGTATTTGGTTATATCTATATTATGTGGTCAAACTTTAAGTAGATTTTTTTTGTTAAATTACAGTAAAGACGAACATGGGTTTATTTAAAGATTGTGGCTGTGGTTGCAACGGTAAGAAACAACAGGATAAATTGACAATTTCCATCATTTCCGCTCTCACATTCTTTGTGATTGCCAACCCCGAGACTTTCCGCGTCGTGAGGAAATTCTTGGGTTCCCGTATCGCATCACCCACAGGGTGTCCCACCGCGGTCGGATTAGCCGTGCATTCGGTTGTATTCATGCTCGTTGTATGGGGTATGATGAACATAAAGAAGGACTCTGAATCCCCTTGTTCCAAGAAATCTAGGAAGGGTTCCAAGACTGTGTTAGCCCCAACAGTGCCTATGGTTGATGCACCCGCCGCAGAACCCGATTTCTCTGAACCCCAAATTGAACTGACCGACAGTGGTGTCGTGTTGGAACCCCAAGGACTTGAATCTGAGGGTACCTTATTTAAGTAAAATCAATAAAATGAAAAACCCCATCACATTTTACAATTGGTTAGAGCCAATTGTAAAAGGTTGAACGCGTGTATATGAAGGTTTAGAACTCCTCATCGAAACCAATGTCATCATTAGTATCGTCTAATTTACCGTAATCACCGACTCGTTTTTCGAAGAAGTTTGTTTTGCCATCTAAGCTTATATTTTCCATGAAATCGAATGGGTTTTTAGACCCCCATATGATTGGGACACCAATTTGTTTAAGAAGTCGGTCAGATACATACTCGATGTATTCAGACATTTTTTCAGAATTCATACCAATGAGGTTGCAAGGGAGGGCATCTATAATAAACCCCTTCTCGATCTCCACGGCTTCCTTGACTATAGAGTGAATTGTCTCAGTGGATGGTTTGTTACGCAGAAGCTTGAAGAGTTCAACGGCAAATTCTTGGTGGAGACCCTCGTCTCTAGAAATCAGTTCGTTACTGAAACAGAGACCAGGCATCAACCCTCGTTTCTTCAACCAGTAGATGGCACAAAAACTACCAGAGAAGAAGATACCCTCAACACAGGCGAATGCGAATAGTCGCTCAGCAAACGACTTGGATTTTGTATCAAACCACTTTAGTGCCCAGTTCGCTTTCTTCTCTATACAGGGGACTGTTTGGATAGCCTCAAATAGATGTTTCTTTTCCGATTCATCCTTAATATACTTATCAATAAGCTTTGAGTAGGTCTCCCCATGAACCATTTCATTGTGGCACTGGTAGGCATAGAATGACCTCGCCTCTGAGAGTTGCACCTCATCAGCAAAATTGTTATTGATATTCTCAAAAACAATTCCATCGGAACCGGCAAAAAATGCCAGGATGTATTTTATAAATTTTCGCTCATTGTCAGTGAGGTTTTTCCAATCTTCCAAGTCCCTCGACAGATCTACTTCCTCAGCAGTCCAATTGGACATCTGGGCCTTCTTGTAAAGCTCCCATAGAGCGGGATGCTCCAGGGGAAATACAGTGAATCTGTTCAGTGTAGGGGTTAGAATGGGCTCGTACTCACCTTCAATGAAGTCCTGGAAATCAAAGTAGGTTCCGACGTGACGATCGTCAATAAATATTTGGGGGTAGGCTGCCACCACTCCATTGCATATCTCTTTTAGTTTGTCCTTTTCAATCATAATTTTTTCATGTTGCAAACCCTCCGATTCGCATAGAGATACCGCGTGGTCACAATATTGACACCCCTCCTTGGAATAAATAGTAACTTTCATCTGTGATATTATCCTTGATTATTTTTTGTCTGAAAACTCTAAGCATGATTGTGCCCTCTGAGATAAATCAAGATGATATAGTAAAAGTTTTAGTAAACGAAGACGGTATTGAAGATACGATGTACGCCGTGGTTGCGATGAATACGGGAAAGACCTTAGGTCTCCACTATCTCAACCCAACTGAATCCGTGTACAAGTCGGCCTGTGTGTATAAGGTTGATGAGGGTGACATGTGCCCTGCCCCATATGACAGCCTAATGGAACACTACCCACAAGGGACCACATTTGAAGACCTAGAAATGAAACGTGTCGATGTAGATATGTTTTCATTCTATTCTGAAATTGACGTGGAAGACACGGATAGTGATATCCATGAACTAAATGTAGACACCGAAACCGACTCTGAGATGGAGGGCTTCATTGTCTCAGACTCTGAAATGGAGGGTCAAGATATAGCACCCCCAGGGTTTGCGGAGATTGATAAACAGTGGGATGAATGGAAGCCATCAACTCCAGGAGCTAGCAGTTTCAAAGAAACGATCGATTTGATTGAAAATCGTATCAGACGCCTAAGTGCATGATGCGTTCTTTAAAAGTAATAAAAAGGATTGCCAATCATACCAAGATGCTGGCTGCTATATGGTCTGATATAGACCGTTTATTAAAAAAAACTAACGAAAATGAAGAAAAGCCAGTGAATATAAATATTTGTAAGGATTGTTCGGGTGTAAAGATCTTCTCTCGAGAGGGTCTACCCGTTTGTAGTGAATGTGGTCTCGTGGAAGATCGCTTTATTGATGATAGTGCGGAATGGACGAGTGGTATTACAGACGATGGGAAGGTGAATGATCCATCTAGATGTGGTAACCCCAATGCCAATCCACAATTATTCTCACAAAATTGGGGGAAGGGTACAGTTATTTCTACACAAAGATCCTCGACATACGAAAACAAGCGGATGGCTAAGATTAATTTCCACATGTCTATGAATCACAGGGATCGTTCCCTATTTCACGCGTATAGAGATATTGACGAGGCGTGTCACACCCTCCCAGATATGGTATTGAAGGATGCAAAGATGATGTACAGGAAATTTAATGAAGGTAAACTTACCCGGGGTGCGGTAAGATTGGGGGTAAAAGCTAACTGTGTTTTATACGCATGTCGACTCGCTCAATTTCCTAGGACAACCAAAGAAATCGCGGATATGTTTGGAATTATGTCGAAGGATGTGAGTCGTACTACACAGATGTTCAAGGATACTATAATGGGGGCAACTAAAAAGAATTATGTGACGAAAGCTTTCGATGTGATGAGTAGATTATTGAATTCTTTCGAGGTTTCCCGCGAAGAGCGTCTCGCGTGTATCCAGATGTGTAACAAAACGGAGAGTTGTATAGACTTGATGAGTAAAACCCCGAATAGCGTAGCTTCGGCTATCATTTTCATGGTTCTCAAATACAAAGTTACAAAAACAGAAATGTGTGAAAAATGTTCAGTGTCAATCCCGACATTGAATAAGATTGAGGGTATTATAAAAAAACACTTAGAGGTTAGCAGTTAATTTTAATTATATGACTAAACTATTTCTCTCAACCCCCTGTTATGGGGGGATGTGCCTAGAAAAATATATGTCTAGTATGATCAAGCTTCAGCTCCTTCTCGTAAAAGAAGGAATTCAGATGTATCTTGATACTACAGAAAATGAATCCCTCGTGCATAGGGCACGTAACGTCTCAGTTGGTCGTTTCATGCAAAAGACTGACTGTGACTATTTTATGTTTATAGATGCGGATGTTCATTTTGACCCTGCAGCTGTCGTGAGACTTATCAAATCTGGTCACGATCTCTCGGTAGCGTGTTATCCCAAGAAGGTTGTGATGTGGGATCAAGCTGCAGCGGCCGTAAAAAGTGGTGATGAACGTGATATGTCGATGCTGTCTTCAAGTCTTGTGATCAATTTCGGTGCAAAAAATAGACCCATCCAAGATGGATTCATAGAAATTCTCGATGGACCAACTGGGTTTATGATGATTAAGCGTTCCGTATTTAAAACGATCGAGGATAAGTTCCCGGATCTTTGGTGTAAGAATGATCACCAGAATCGAGACTTTGATGATTATCACGCCGCATTCGATTGTATGATTGACCCCACAAATCGTAGGTACCTTTCAGAGGATTACGCATTTTGCCGTCGATGGCAACAAGCTGGTGGTAAAATATACGCTGATGTGAATACGACATTGGGGCATGTAGGTAATTTACCATTCGGTGGATGCCTAAACGATAGGCTTAAGGCTTAGACGAGACATACAATCATGAATCTTGTTACCATCATAGTTACGCGATCAAAGTCTTGCTCGGTGAAGACATTACATGCCATTCTCCGTCTAAATATGAGATGTCTCCAGAAGAATGTGAATAACGAGATTGTTTATACTATAGATGACCCGTACGCTAAAGCTGAAGTTGTACAAAAATACATGAAGTCACATGATCGTATTCTTTTTATTGATTTTGGTATTGGCATAGATGATGGTACGTTAGATCAATGCTTTGAACCACACGAGGGCGTGGGTTGTGTTGTTTTCCCGGGTGTAAAGGAGGGTATAGATTGGGAAATGTTTAAAAATAAAGTTAAATCTGAATCCACAGAACCTATTCCACAAATGGGTCTCCACTTCGATACAGATGTTAACAAACAGATTTCAGAAAATATCTATCAAGTTGTACGCACCGATGCTAAGGTGTGGATTATGAATACAAAAAATATTATCAAGACTATCAAAGATAAAAAGTCCGGGAACTATAAAATATTTCCAAAAATGTTTGAGAAATTCAAAGAACAGAACGTTCGCATAAATGCATTTACCGCATCTAAGTTGACTCAAACATACACACATGAGTGTGTGAGTAATATTCTAAACGCAGCGGGTGTGAAAATCAGTTAAAGTTTTCCACCCAATTTTAAACATGTCTATAAAGTCGGACTCCCCGCTTTACAAATATGTCGTGGGGTTTATTCATCATTCGTGGGGTAGTAAAGAATACTTTCCGGGTCCCCAACCTATTTCCGTTGAGTATAAACACTTTCCGATTATAAAGAAGGGTGACTATGTCGTATGTGAAAAGACGGACGGTGAGAGATATATGATGGTTGCCCTCTATTTTGAAGGCAAGAAGAAGTGTATTTTCGTAAACCGTGCGTTCAATATGTTCCAAGTTCCGATTAATCTCCGGAAAGATGCATACGATGGGACAATTTTGGACGGTGAACTCTACGAAAATACCTTATTTGTGTATGATGCTCTCTCCGTAAATGGGAAGCCTGTGTGGGAGCAAGACCTTCTCAAACGACTCGGTCACGCACTAAGTGTAATTGACCCTGTCATATATATGAAATTTGATAAGTATCGTCTCAAATTGAAAGACTTTCATGCGATGAAGGATTTTGGGATTTTTATGGATGAGTATCTCCCAACAGTTCAGCAAAAGGTTGATGGATTGGTTTTTACACCAATCAATGCGCCACTCCAAATTGGCACACACGAGACTATGTTTAAATGGAAACCCCAAGATAAGAATACGATTGACTTTCTAATGAAGAGGGAACCTTCTCGTGAGACACCCGGTTGTGTACCCGGGATTCCCACTTGGCGGTTGTACATACAGGAAAAGGGGAAGCTTCTATTTGAATCCGAAATTCCACATAACCGGATGTCGGATGAACCTTGGTTTGAGGATGGTGCCATCGTGGAGTGTAAGTATATACATTGGGAAGAACCGATGTGGTGGAAACCCATCAAGAGGAGACACGATAAAACGTACCCCAATAATCGACGAACCTTCTATAGGACTATCGTTAACATCAAGGAGAACATTCAGATGAAGGAGTTTTTAGATTGTAAACCATGAAGTAGTACCCAGCCTCGTCGGGTAATTCGTGTTCTTTTATAGTTTCATCATTAATAAGAAACCATTTATTCTTTCGTTTAGCGAATGTCACATAGTGACCATCATCCTGTTCACCCATATGGACAGCACTAGAAACTAGGTTATATTCATATTTATCGATAAGTATATTTTCAATTATCTGTATATGACTTTTACTGTCAAATGAAATCATAAGCACTTGAGGGAGTTTCGAAAATACCATACGAGTCGTAGCGACATTATGTACTTTACCCGTGGTATCTTCGAAGTTGTCTATAACATCCCAATCTGTACTCTTTTTTAACATTTCACCCATATCATTACCACTCGATCTAATTAGATGAACACTAAAATCCTCCTCTTTAGAGGTTTTTCCACCCGGCCATATAGTTTCCTGTGTCTTCTTACCATAGAACCAATGCTTGATATCAGGGCGAGCGCGTTCTAGTATATCAATAATACAAAGGATAGCCTCCTGTGTGTCGTGTTGTTCATTCGTTTTGAATCGCGGGAATTGCTTCTTGAAGGAATTTAGGAGGGGGGTGACATTTACATTCTCTTCACCCTTTTTCCAATAAACGGCAACTAAGTGAGAATATAATTGTGTAAATTCACAAGCTTCCTGATAAGGAATCTTTAAAAAGTAGTTTGAGAGAACTGGGATATACAAAAGGCATTGTAGAGCCGTATTAAAGTAACAGGTGTTTCCGTTATTTAACAAACCTTTCATTACATTTTACATACAAAAAACACTTAAGGGAAAGTCGCGTTGAGATAATGACAACGATGAACATTCAATCTATTTTTGACAAAGTTAAGCCCCTCTTCGATACACTGAAGGGTGAGGAAAACATTGAGGTTGAGATGCGCCTCGGTAAACACAATGGTTCACTATTTGATACCAATGTTGGTAAAGACGCTTGGGAGAAGGTTCTCAAGGGCCTGAGGAAGTACAAGGGGTGGGAAAGCACAAAATCCACTGTGGCAGATGTCTATTACAACGATGCCAATAGTATCCGAATTACAACTGACGAGGATTCAGGGGAACAGACAATGGTGCAAAAGATCAATGTCGTGAAGGAAGATTTCAAATGTGAACCCCTCGACGTTCGTTTTAGTATTTCCAGGGAAATCCCAAGTTTCGGACAATACGAGATGGATCGGAAGCGTACAAAGACACGCCACTCATTTGTACGCAAAAATGTGAGCATTGACATGACCATCTCATCTGGTGACAACGTTGATATGGACTCAGAGGATGAGGCATCCTATCAGATTGAACTGGAAATCTCAAATCCTCAGGATGTCAAGAATGACAACGAATTTTACAATATCATCCACAAGATCTCAGACCTCGTTAAAATTTTCTAAGTTAATAATAAAAATGTCTGTCCAACCAATGGCCAGTGCCATGAACCTCACCGCCCCCACCCCCACTTTCATGAACAAGGTTAGGGCTGGCAACCGGCCCACCTTGATGAAGGTAGGTGCTGTGGTTGCGGTCTTGATTGCGATTGTTTTATATATGCGTCGCAGTGGTTCCAAGGAGAAGAAGGAGAAATACTTGATGAAGAAGATGAGGAAGATGATGAGATAATTTCTCAGTATATAATAAAAATGAAGACGAACCGCCCCACTTTGATAAAGATCGGTATTGTAGCCGCGGTTTTGGTTGCCGTAGTTTTGTATCTCAGGCAACAAAAGGAAAAGGAAACTGAGGGGTTCAGGATGAAGAAGATGAGCAAGAGGATGAGAAAGGCGGGGAGGAGGGCCTCGAAGAGCATGAAGAAATGGAGGTAGTGCTCGTGTCAGCTGTTAATAATTAAATAGAAGTATACTATATGATATTCTTGATCATTCTAGTAGTACTTCTTCTTGTAATGGAAAGAAATCACCATTCAGATGAAATTGGAAACTCGAAGTACTTCCATCTGAGTGACGGTAAGTCTAAAGAGACTTATCTCATTATGCGTAATAACGGGGTGAGTGATGAAGGATTGAAGAAATTTATTGAAATGGAGGATAAATTCTTGGAGCTTGAGTATGTCTCTGTGCGATCAGGTATCACACGTATAGTTCATGCGAGTCTCCTATCGAATAAAATAAAGGATTCGTTTCCCACCTACAACTTCAATTATCACACGATTCACTTGAAACAAATTGCAGAACCTGTGAAAAATGTATAATACTTAAACAGTAAAATGGTATTCTTGTTAAGTAGATGCGTCATCAAGTAGTGGAAGGACCGGATGGGTCTGTTGCGATAGCTTTTAACCAAGAAATTTCACCTGAAGAACCCCCACCTGCACCCACAATATCAAGATCTACAGATGTGGTGGCTGTAAAATACAATAAATATATACAATTATCTTTTGATTGTTTTTTTTTGGTGTCTTTGTTTAAGTTAGTCTATTTATTTAGAATAATCGATATAATAAATTTCATTTTTATTATATTGAGTACATTTGCAGTCCACACCGAACTACCTATATCTGTCGCCCCTATATTGGGTCACGTGGTGTATGCCGTTACAATAGCTCCGGTATATTGTTTTATCTCTGGATGGTTGGACTTTGCCTACTTAGTGACCTGTATCATATTATGCTCCACCTCAATTCTCACCGCTGAAAAGATTAGAGTTTAACATATTTAACAAATTCCATAGGAGCATCTTATGTTGTGGACTCTCTATAGCCCCCCATTCATCAATTATCGACATGATGAGCTTGTTATCATCAGGCTCATCAGTTTGACACAATTGTGGAGACACTCTAATATAGTCCGCTACAATGTAAATAACAGAATCTAGCAGTGCTTCCTTTACCCTATTTCTAGTATCATCACATCTTGGTAACCCGAGCTTTAACCGCCCGGTTAATTCCTCTCGGACGTGCATCTGCATTAACATTGGATCTAAACTTTAACCAATATTTTCGGTAGTTTTCGATTCCCTTCTTAGAAATCTTTCCATTTTTATTGAGAATGTGATTCGCCATAGCTTTTTTGTAATTGGTTCGTAAGTTGTACGGTACCCCTGTTACATTCACATTGTTCATCAGGTATTTCTTCTCGAGTTCGCGACGTCTCTCCCTCTTCCATCGTTGCACTAACACCTTCTTGATGGCGTTAATATCGCGTTTGAAAGGGACCCCCAATTTATTCGTCTTATTAATGTTACGAATATTAGCTTGTATATTTTTGATATCATTGTTCAGATTGGGTTTGTACCTATTCATCCAAGTAGAACCGTAGAGCTTGGAAAGATCGTTACGAATAGAATTTTCATTCATCCTTCTTTTCAGTTCCACATTATTTGTCTTCATTGCTCGGTTTATATTCCGGCTAATATCCTTAGCACTCCTCTTATTGTCTGATACCTTTTTCTTTATGGCACGAGGGGAAAGTACCACTGGGGTGGGTTTAGCTGCGATATTGTTTCGCGCTTTTTCAATCAGTTTACAGAGAGTATCTTTAGTTTCTTTCCCATTCCGTTTGATTTTCAAGACATCACATATTCTAACGAGTTCAGGTTTAGGTAACTGTGCGCACATTTTACTACCAACTCGAAATTTAGTGGATGTTCCAGTGAGGGAAACATTCTTTTTCTTGGTGGTATTTTTAAATGTGACTGCTTTATTGGGTGACAAGTCTCTTATTTTTTCACATATTTCTTTTCTGGTGGAGGCTCGTGTAGAATTACCATTTTTAGTTCTAAAGTTGACAACGCCCATTTTCCTAGCTAGATCAATAAGTTCAGCTTTGGGCATGCGTTCACATTTCTTACTGTCAATTCGTAATACAGATAATTGAGTGTTATTGATAGCACGCGTTTTAGTTTTGGTTTTTCTCGATTTCAATAGATTTTGTAAGGCTGTATTCTTCTTAGTCTTCTTTTTGGTAATTTTTTTCAGTTTTCCAGATATCACAATTTGGCCATCTGCATGCAGTTCACGAATTACTCGGGATATACTTTTGAATGCATTTTGTAACACTTCGGGAGATTTGGCGCCAATAATTTGTACATTACCAGATTTGTTAATGTTGAGGGTGTAAAACTTTGTAATCCCATCCGCACTCTCCTTGTGTGCGTAAAGCATGGGAGTAATTTCAACTTCATATGAAGTTCTATACGTATCAGATAATTTCCTCTGTAACATGTTCATATCCCTAAATCCCCCATTTATATTGAATTGACCACTGAGATTGTTGAATTCAAATTCATTGGAGAGGAACGATTGATTGTCCGTATATTTCTCAACAACAAATTTACGAATGAGCTCTGGTTGGTTGGCAATGTCAGTACCGATAAACCCACCAGAGAATCGAACTTTACCATTTCTAAAAAAACTCACTGTAGCACCTTTAGTCTCTACATTGTTAGAAACCTCTAAACCAAACTGTACGGTACTAAATGGTTTCCTAATATCACCCTGTGGACCAGCTTCCTTCGTATGAGAAAAACCCGGTTGAAACTGACCATACTTACCTCGAATGTCCAATGTGTCTATATAAAGACCTTCACCAATAGGTGTTTTATCGAGGGGTCGTTTTAAAAGAAGGGGTTTGAGATCTAAGATTGGTGTTTTACCGAAATTCTTATTGACGAGTGCGTTAAACATACCAAGTTTTAACTCACTGATTTGAAGGTTAGACGCGGGCGCGACACCAAGGAATTCATCGGTGAATGTATCATTAAATTCTTCAGCTAATAGATTATTTACCATTTTTTTGTTATTAGAACTGAGATTGACATCCTTCTCAAATCCATTAGCTAATAGTCTATTTATCATTTTTTTGTTATTAGAACTGAGATTGACATCCTCAAATTCATTAGCTAATGGTGAATTCGCCTCAAATTGTTCGAAAGTACCCCGCTTAGGAGACTCTCGTCGCCTCTCTTGATTCTGGGTTCTGATGTAATTATTCACTACAGGTCTCGATGGCGGGATGACGCGCCTCTGAGGGCTGGGAGTCTCTACTCTGATACCAGATTTTTCAATGAATTCTTGAAATTCCCGATTCATTACTACCATTTACCAGTATTTTTTTTTAAAACTCGTCTGTGAAAGCGAGCGTTTCTTCAATCACATCGAGACCATAAATGATAGGCTGTCTGGGATATAACCGACCCTTGTAGGTAACACTCTCGTTCCTGACCTCAATATCCCGCGTACTGAAGGGTCCCATATAGAAATCTGGGTGAAACTTGTGCTTCCCCAGGTTATTGGATTGACAGTGCTGATTGAATACTGGCACAAAGAGCTTCTGGGGTACAAACAACTCTGTACCATACTCAATGTTCGTAGACTCTAGGAAGTTGGTTAGGGTACTCGCAACCATGGCAACCTGCTTTTGGATAAGTTTGAAGTAGGGTGGTACCACGTTCCAAATGTCTCGATCTCTGTATTTATTCGAATAGTCTAGGTATCCACGGATACATTTGAGTAGGATGGTAGGGAGTTCCTTCTCCAATTTCTTCTCGAGGTTGGGGTCCGCCTCCTGTACTTGTTTGGTGAAGTTCCAAGGGAGGATACGACGCAAGACGGAACCAGAGTTATCTTTCCAGTTGGGGATTTCGTTACCACCGAGAACACCGGGCACTTTCCAGTCAATAGAAACCGCAGTCTTATTCTTTACTGCGATTGATACACTCTCACCTGAAACGATCGACTGGAACTCCGCCTGTTCGAGAGCTAGGTCACCCTTGATCTCTGGTGCAATGAACATGAAACTGTCTTTTAGCGCAGAGAGACCGAATTTTCTCTCGATATTGTTTCCCAAAACTCCAACATCCTGGCTCTCGTAGAACCGTTTAAATACACTATTGATGAGTGTAGACTTACCTGATCTCGCAATACCCTTAAAAAATGGGATAATTTGCCAGGAATCGAGATCACCGATATCATAACAGAGACGACCACCCATCACGTATGCCCAATTACACACTTCCTGATCAAACTTTTGATAGTTCAAAACTTTATCAAAGTTGGGGGTGGGGATGTCTTGCCAGTTCTCAATGTGTGAGTAATCATCAAACTGTTGATCGAAGTACTTGCACGAGATGATAGTCGGGTCGAGGCATCGAAATTCCTTACTGTCATAGGGGTAGAAACGACAGTCGTACACACCCCTATCGGGAATCCACTCCTTTCCCACGAACACACCATTCTTGAAAGACCATACGTTACGTCTCTTTTCAATCTCGGGGAATTGGGGGTCGATACACTTTGAAATATAATCAATCACCTCGCGGTAGATAGACCCCTTACTTGTAAAGTTCTTCCAGTTCAAAAACTCATCATCCTTTGGGGCAATATTACGCACAAATGTTTGAATCTCATACTTTAGAACCCAGGCACGAGTACCATACCCCTCGATTGTCTTGATTTCTTCGCAACAGTGATCTTTGTATCGGCGATACCCACATTTAGAAGCTTCGTCGAGGGTGTACAGAAGACACTTCTGGTAAGGAATACAATCCTCCATAGAATCTTCATCCATTGTGGATGGATCAGAACTCGATAAAACTTGGGGAACTGCCATGGGGTTAACAACACGCTCGTACGATATGAAATGACGCCTGATGTTTTCATACCCATCCTTGAGTTGTTTGATGACATTGTTGACACGTTTCCATACAGTGATCCCGTCATCATTTACATCCTTTGATTCAATCTTGAGATCCGCGATACGATTCTTCAGTTCCACTAGAAAGCGTCTCTGCCTTTCCCTTATACCCTTGATTGCCAGAATATCTATTTTACCCGGGAGTGGGTTGTTACCTTCATCCCAATTGTCACTGTGGATAAATTGCCTGTACCCCAATTCTCGGGCATTTCTATAATCCTGGGTCTGGAGATCCCAGTATATTTCAAATTTTCTTACGATATCAATTATTTGTTCTTCATTCATCGATTGGATTTGCTCCTTTTGCAACTCCGCCAGTGCCTCATACCTATTAGGTTCCTTATCGATGAAATGAGTGTTCTCCATTTAATATCATTATGACTTTTTCTTTTAACTAATTTACTCAAGCTTCTAATTTTTGAGTTTTGCCAAAATCTTTATAAGGATTTTGTTTTGCACTTGCATTTGTGTAGAAATCTCGACGAGAGCTGAGCACACAGTGTCCCCATCTGGGGTTGCCATGAGGGAAGTCATCAACCCGATAATATCAGTATCCTCTTCATCAAATTCATCCTCTTCGTCATTGACGGACATTTCTTCCTCTTCTTCAGTCATTTCGTCGTCTGTGATAATTTCACCCTCCTCGATTTCTTCAGGATGATTAGAAGCGGACATTTAATTTAGACCAAGAAAAATTCAAAACGGAATATGCGCGTTTGACCAGAATTAATTTCTCTGCCTATAGTACAACAACTCTCAAAATGGCCGGTGGTCTCATGCAACTCGTAGCTTACGGCGCTCAAGACGTCTACCTTACCGGTAACCCCGAAGTTACCTTCTACCAGGCCAAATACAAGCGCCACACTAACTTCGCGATGGAGAACATCGAGCAGACCGTCAACGGTACTGCCGCCAACTCCGGTCGCGTGTCCGTGACTGTCGCCCGTAACGGTGATCTCGTCGGTGACATGTACATCGAACTCGAGTCGGCTATCGCGGCTACCAAGACTGTCACCGCGGGTGACTGCAACTGGGTCGCGGAGCGTGCGGTCTCTTCCGTCGAGCTTTCCATCGGTGGTCAGCGCATCGACAAACACTACCAGAAATGGTGGCGTTTGTACTCGGAACTCTACCTCGATGAGGCCAAGAAGGCCACTTGGGGTAAGATGACCACTGCCGCGGATACCGGTGCCGGCACTGGTGCGGTGTACCTCCCCCTCGTCTTCTTCTTCAACAGGAACCCCGGTTTGTACTTGCCTCTCATTGCCCTGCAATACCACGAAGTCCGCATCGATTTCGATCTGGCTGCCGACATGGAGACCTTCCTTAACAAGTCCGTCTTCCGCGTGTGGGCCAACTACATCTACCTGGACACCGAGGAGCGTCGCCGCTTCGCCCAGAAGGGTCACGAATACCTGATCGAGCAGTGCCAGCACACTGGTACCGACACTGTTGATGCGTCTGCCACCAAGCAGGTCCGTCTGTCGTACAACCACCCCGTTAAGGAACTGGTGTGGTGCTTCTCCAACACCGCCGCGAAGTCTTCCCTGTGGAACTTCACCGCGAAGAACCTCGCCGCCGAGATTGTCCTCGAGTCCGACCAGAGCGCGATCGAGGCTTCCAACGCGTTCGTCTCCACCTCATCCGCGGGTGTCCCTATGGTGCAAGTTGGTACCGGTGGTGGCTCCTCCGCCTTCACTGAAGAGGCGGCGGGTCAGCTCGACACCTTCAAACTTGTCCTCAACGGCCAAGACCGCTTCAAGGAGCAGAAGGCTAAGTACTTCAACCAGGTCCAGGCGTACAACCACCACAGTGGCTGCCCCTACCCCGGTGTGTACTCGTACTCTTTCGCGCTCAAGCCCGAAGAGCATCAGCCCACCGGTACCTGCAACTTCTCGCGCATCGATAACGCGCAGGTTGCCGTCAAGATGGGTGCCGGTACCGCGACTGCCATGCACATGTTCGCCACCAACTACAACGTCCTCCGCATCCAATCTGGCATGGGAGGCCTCGCCTTCTCCAACTAATTTGTTGGTTTCGGTACAGTAATAAATTAAATCATAAATCATTTTTAAAATGCACAAATAATGCTATTTAAAAACGACGAGGCATACTCAACTAGTATGTCTACCCTTGCCACTTGTCAAATTATGTCCCCCATTGTACCACGATCTCGTTTTCACAAAAAAAAGTCTCGTGTAGCCGTACGTGCAAATTATAAAATTATACTCATTACACCCGAAGGTGATGAAACATTCGAGTGTGATGATGATACCTATATCCTAGATGCAGCTGAAGTGGAGGGTCTCGACCTCCCCTATTCTTGTCGTGCGGGTACGTGTTCTACTTGTGCAGCGAGATTGGTGTGGGGTGATATTGATCAAAGTGATCAATCTTTCCTTAGTGAGGAACAGGTGGAAGCGAACTATGTGATGTTATGTGTGGCTTACCCGAAAGATGATTGTAAACTTAAAATCGAAGTTGAAGATGAACTCTTCTAAATTCTAATTCCCATTTAAAAAAGAGAGTCGTATATTTTTAAATGACAATGTTCAAGAAGATAATGGATATTATGTTTAAAACCGAGAAAAAGATGTTAGGACGTTGGAATTTGAAGTCTTGTAACGAAATTTCAACATCTATTAATTCGATTTATCAGAATCGGGATCATTGTGGGGATACTATATGTAAGACACCCAAACAGGCTTCGGAATACGTCAAAGTAGATCCCAAAACTAAATAATTATTTTTCAAAGAAAATGAAGTACTCTTCACTTCCTTGATCATGTATACCCACAATACCCTTGGTTGGATTTTTATACACGTTAGTGAAACCTATGTTACGGCCAATTTCCATAATACGCGAAGGTGGTAATAAATATAAACTATGTCCATTTCTTATCAAATTACCAGATTTTGTTATACCCAATGGAACATTCTCGTTCGTTTTTTTACTCACATCCCAATCTAAAGGCCACTCATTTCCATGAATTTTATAAAATGTCTCATTGTATCTTACCCAATTAGAAAAATTGCTTGTAGACCACCAAGAACTGTATATTAAAGTGGGATATAATACATTACAGTGACCCTTGGCATCCGATCTTATGGGTAATGATGTATTTGATGCAGTTTGCTCACACCCATCACAAAGTCGAGTGGAGTCTATACCATGAAATATGAATACTCCACCAGGTTTGAGCCATTCATATACATTTTGAATAAGAATGTGGGTTTCATCCGTATACTGCCCCGCACCATACATACAAGCGATCATATCAAATTTATTATTTCCCAATACATTACGATCTAGATAACTCCCTTGCACGAAGTTTACCAATGGATGTTTCATACGCGCTTTAGATAGTTGACCGTGTGAAAGATCAAGTCCCGTGACATCTGAATCAGGCCATAATTTTTTCCACATCTCAATATGATTCCCTGTACCACACCCAAGATCTAAAATAGAAATGGGTTCTTTACCGTCCATATTTTGTGAAATATACTCAACCTCGGCTTTATATCTATCCTCATCGTACCATACAGTGTCATATAGTTCAGAATACTCCACATTGTACGTATTTGTAACGGTTTGATGGTTATAATACCGACCCCATATATGACACCGTATCAAATAAATACAAAGTAACGAGAGTAACAGTAACCACATCATCTGAGATAGATAGATATTTAATAATATTTTTTATGACGCTATATATATAGAATGTATATATCACTTTTAATAATTCTGGCCTGTTTGTTTCTTCTATTATCAAAACGGCGGCATCAATCACGGTCGATAAGTGAAAATTGGTTGTTAAATGCATACACAATTTATAATAATCAAGTGTATCCTTTTCATAACAAAATTTCTATGGACGAGCAAAAGTATATCTCCATGATAATGAATAATTATGACCCCGAAAAGGAGTTTAAACATACCCATCACATTTCTCCATATAGTTTCGGTATTTCGATTGAAAAGGGTTCAGGTAAAGTAAATTTATCAAGGTTTAATATTGGATCGGTTGAACAAGATATTCGTGTCCACATAGAGCAATTATTGCAGGATATCAATTTAGATGATTCAATTTGTGCACCTGGTTATAAATATTATGGCGTGGGATGGGATTTGGAAGATGGTATTATTAAATTTTATACCATAAATAAACATAAAAGTAAGATCGAGTGTCACGTGTATAAAGTACAACGAAATAGACGAAATGAAGTTATCGAAGTGATATTCAAAACAAAGAAAATTTATGATGTAGGAATTGATGAGACGATCATGTATAAAGATGGTAAAAATATAGAACAAACAAATCAATCGAGATCAAATAGAGACATCACACATAATTACACCGCTAATAATTGGATAAGAAAGTTTCGACGCTTAGAATTTATACTTGATACAGTGAGTGAATATGACGGTAAGATCATATTATATTTTGATTGAAAAAAACCGGTTAATGATCGGTGGTGATTTTCGAACAAATATATTCTAGTTTTACTTACATTTTTTATAAAAGATTATCTTCCCAATCCCAAAACGTAAACTCCCCAATTGGGATTGTGTGATCACTTGTCACGAGACAACATAATTCATCATCAACTGTATCCAGTTTTTCAGATTTATCAAAATCACGGACAAGTACATATTTATCTCCATTTTGTATGTGATGAGAACCTGTTACGTAGATATAGTCTTTAATTTCTTCACTATATATTTTATAAAATGGATCATCTTGACTACTTTGTATTTGCATAGTTGCTTGAACCGTGACTCCATTTATAAGCACATCCCCTATTTTAATATCCTTCATGAGAATCACCCTTCCATCAAGAAGTTTAATTGGTGTATTTCTAGAGAAACAAAAGAAGTTCCCCACCGATCTCACACCCGACCCTACAGCATTCGCAGCCTCCCGTGCCCTCCTCGCCACAGCCTCTGCCGCCTCCCTTGCAGCCCTCGCCGCAGCCTCTGCCGCCTCCCTTGCAGCCCTCGCCGCAGCCTCTGCCGCCGCCCTTGCAGCCCTCGCCGCTGCGAGAGCCTGTTCCCTTGCCCACCTCGCCGCTGCGAGAGCTGCATCTCTCACAGCATAGGCTGCCTTTTTGATTGCTTCGAATGCTTTATTGAAAAGTTCCCTCACCTTGTTTATAGCGTCTGTGGCGAATTTCCCAACTTTTCGAATTGCTTCGTTTACTTTACGTTTAATATCATTGAAAATCTTTTCACCGGCTCGCCCAATATCCCTAATCATAGCTTTTCCTCCATTGGTGATGCTATTGATAACCTGCTTACCCGCGCCAGCAACTTTTTTAACAGCCCCATTTACAGCCCCACCAATCTTCCTAATGACCTTTTTCCCACCACGGTCTATGTCTCTTATGACCTTTTGACCACCCTTTTTAATCGATTTTATAGCCCCCTTGACCCCTTTTTCAATTTTTCTGATCACCATCAAGAAACCCGCTTTCAGTTTTCGTATAATATCTTCACCCACTTTCTTGATCTTACCCCCAACTCCCTTGATCATCTTCCACAACTTCTTGAGTCCCCGGAAAATTTCTTTAAATAGCCACATGAAAAGTCTCTTCATTTTCCCGGGTAAGGTTTTTAGCCAATTCTCAATCCATCTCAATGGTTGGAATTTCTGGTACGCTGTATACCCTGATGCAGCGAGAGATACAGACATCCCTAATAAAACAACAATATCGTAAAGCATATTGTTGTTTTATTATTACAAAATATAAAAATTCGATATCAGTTATCTCATGCTAAACATTTTCTTGAAAGCTTTTCGAGCCTCTGCCGCCCCCCGTGCCGGAGCATCCCTAATAGCTTTACCCGCAGCTCCAGACATCTTATTAAACCCACCCTCAACCTCTTTAACGGCTCGTTTACCCGACCCCGCTATGTCATTAACAATCTTTTTACCTGAATTACCAACGGTCGTTATAACCTTTTTACCGGCACCAGCAACTTTATTCACAATCTTTTTACCTGCGTTCGTTATTTGTTTGGGTATTTTCTTGACACCGTTCGATATGGTGCTTATAATTTTCGTAAAAGCTCTCTTAATTTTATTGAACATATCCGTAAAAGCTTTCTCAATTTTTTTGATCACCATCATGAAACCTTTAGCTATTTTCTTCGCTATACCCTCAATCTGATTCTTTATCAATTTAAAACCAGCTTTGATAGCATTCCAAATCGTAGTGAGAATTTTCAATAGCGCCTTCTTTATAGCCTTGAGGGCGTCGAAAATCAATTTTATAAATAAATTAAAAAGTTGTTCAAGCTTTCTGGGTAAGAATTTTGTGAAAAACCATTTGACCCATTGGGCTGGTTTAAATTGTGTATATGTGACATACCCTGATGCAGCCAGTGACGATGACTGTGCCATCACAACAGCAAGTTTGACAACAAAACTTGACATACCTATCTATAATAGGGTAGCAAAAAAAAATGATTAGAACTTTGAGATTTGTTTTCCAATTTCCTTCACCACCTTCTTACCGGCACCCGCCACCTCATTTACAGCCTTCTTACCGGCACCTGCCACATCATTGCCAATTTTCCGACCAGCACCAGCAACTTTATTCACAATTTGCTTACCAGCACCAGCAACTTTTTTAACGGCACTTTTACCAAACTTAGCTACATCCTTGACAACCTTCTTACCCGCACCAGCAACCTGCTTGACAACCTTTTTACCCGCACCAGCGACATCCTTAACCACCTTCTTACCAGTGCTCGCAACTTTTCTGATCGCCTGCTTTACAAAATTAGCAATCTTCTTTATAACCCCCTTGACGATTTCTTTTATTTTGTTACCAATATTCTTGGCGAACTTTGCAATATCTTTGACCGCTTTCAATAAACCCTTGATCGCCTCCTGAAACAACCACTTAAAAAATGCGATAGGATTAAATCTATAAGCCCCATATGATATTGCGCCACAAGATGACGACGACATACAACTCAACGTGCACACTGGTAGAAGCATATCAACTATCATCCCCATGACGGAGGCTCTTGCTTTTTACAAAGAAAAATATTCTCACCGTAAAATCGTCTCGAGTGTTCTCGATCGGGGTACAGGAATACCGAAGGGTGATAAAAGTGTCCGTAAAATTCCGGTGATAATCTTATAGAGATTCATGTTGAAACTCGCGTAGACAGACGCGGCTAGACAACCGATAACGCACATCCATCCTGCTAATATACTTCCTATCAATCTCAATATCATCGGTATATATATATACATTCTTCTGAGAAAATAATATAAAAACACGGTACTCTATATAGATATGTATGAGATTTACACTGATGGAAGTTGTCTCGGAAATCCTGGACGTGGTGGCTGGGGTGTGGTTAGTGATAACTTTAAACTCTCTGCTGGACAACCTAATACCACAAATAACCAGATGGAGATGACCGCAATCCTCAAAGCCCTGGAGGAATGCTCAAAGAGAGATATCCAAGAAGTCCGCATATTTACAGATAGTAATTATGTGAAGAATGGAATAAATGTATGGATCATAAACTGGAAAAAGAATGGGTGGAGGACTTCTACGGGTACACCAGTTAAAAATAAAGAGTTATGGATGGCTATTGATGAAGCGCGTAATAAATTGGGACTTGTTGAATGGAAATGGGTAAAAGCCCACAATGGAAACCCTAAAAATGAGGAAGTTGACAAATTAGCCAGGGACAGTGCGAATAAAGTCTCCGTGTAAAATAGACCATGAGTGTTAAACAAGACGAACAGGGTGAATGGTGTGAAAAACAAGAAAAGTTGCTTATAAAATGGGCGGAAAAGGCGGCTGGGTATCGCTGGCTGCATAATCACGCACGCCTATTCTATAAGAAACAAAACGACTGGTTAGCCTACCCGAGTATAATTATAGCGAGTATAACAGGTGTTGGTGGTTTTGCAGTGTTAAATCCGAGTGGGAATGCCGATGTTTCCAATGATACCAAAAATAAAATTATGATAGTCCAATACTTTTTTGCATTTCTCAATGTACTCGGTGGGATACTCACCTCTATTAGTAAATTTAGTCAAAGTTTAAGTCTCTCAGAGGCGCACTCAGCCCAATGTGTACAATGGTCTAAATTCTATAGAAGTATAGACATGGAACTTTCACTTGAGGTTAGACACAGGGGTAGTGTGCTTGAATTTATTATGAAATCGAGGGAAGAGTACGACAAACTTCTCGACGATTCACCGGATATTCCAGCTATTACTATCCAAGCGTTCTTAGTACAGTTCCCGGATAAAGAGAATAAACCGGATGTATGTAATGGTCTAAGTATTATTGTAAATGACGATGCTGCATCTCTTACGGGTTCTAGACGCGCGGTATCACGGTGGTTAAATGCATTAAAAAATACATCAACCACCAGGCGGAAAAGTAGTGAAATGGACCGAACCGACTCCGTGTAAAAAATATTTATGTATATTAATTAAAAACAATGGCTGCCCTTGAAGCATTCTCTAAAATGTTCATTCTAGCTGGTATCACTGCATTTTTTGGTTTCATTTACATGGTCTATGATAAAATGAACCCCAATGCATTCGGTTTTCCTCGGGGTAAGAAGAAGAGTCTCCTCGACCCATTCTACTTTTCCTTCACTACCATGAGTACCGTGGGGTATGGTGATTTCAGCCCCAAGGACAATACGTCTAAGATGCTCGTGATGGCCCAACAAGCCGTTCTCCTCTTTGAGGTTGTATCTTGGATTTCCGACCGTGACTCTGTTGTCAAGGTGGTTAACGGTGCTTTAGCAGCCAATTCTCTAAAGACTGTCTAAACCTACTTAAAGTTGATGTTTCTATATAATAGGTGGGGGGGGGGTCCCACCGTTCCTATAGCTCAGTTGGTTAGAGCGTGGTGCTTATAAAACGTTATATATGAGTAGGGTAATACCTATACAAGGCACGCCAAGGTCACGGGTTCGAGCCCCGTTTGGAACATCTTTTACAATCAGTTTTCCTCATTGTAAAATATGTGTTAAAGATAGTATCCGTTTGTAAAACAATGTTAGTTATTAAACCTATTATCGTCAGACCCCACATTCACCTTCGCGCTAAAAGCACCGACCTAGATGACTTCCCGATACCATCGGAAGCCCCTGGTGAGGGAAAGAGACGATTCCCAACTTGGGATGAAAGAGATCCCGTAGAGGATCCACCAAAGAAAGTGAACCCCATTAAGAAGTTTCTCATGGACATGTTCAAAATTGATCACGAGAAGTTCCGTGAAGATGATAAATGGGCGAGTAGAATAAAGAATAAAACCTCTAATTAATAAATGTCCCTCACTCTCACATTTTTTATTCCCCACCCACGAAACATCCGAACCCGCACATTTACAGAGACTCCGCACAATACGACAAAGAAATCAATACCGATTGACCCCGATCAATATGATACCGAGGAAAATCTAGAGCGACACGTACTATACCCTAAACGATGAGTATTTTGAGTTTACAATTTTTGTCAAATCCATTTATACGAATCTTCCCCTCGTCAACAAGACGTTTAATCTTGCGACCAACCTCTAGGTTGTCGTCATACGCCTTGTCGTGTTCAGGACTAGTTGGTAAATTTGGTATGAACATATTAAATGCCACCATCTTTTGGGCCATTGAGAGTTCTTTATCTTGAAGTATGTGTAAAACGTTTTTGGGAACACTAGAAGTGTTCATTTGAATTGTCATCGTTTGTGTTCTTTAAATACCTAAGTGAATCCTATTCCAACTGATACTCAACACTCAAAATGTCTTTCACTTTCGATGACGAACCTGTGTACAAGATTGGTGACTCTTTCACCATGAGGAACATCCTCAACATCGTCGATAAGATGAATGCCGCCATGCCCCACTACGAGTTCGAACCTGAACCCGTTTGTGAAGGTGGTATTCGCGTGAAACAAGATGGACACGGATACAAGACGTTTCGTCTCAATTTTAACAACTGGCCTTATTTTGGTCGCCATGGTGTGAAAATGGAGGATATCGATACAAAGTTAATTGCATATGACTTTACTGGTAAGGGGAAAATGTATACCAGATTCAAAACTTTACAGGATGCACCTGAATGGACGAAAGAGGAAGTTAAATGTGTCGATACAATCGTCCGTGGAGAGGGGATGAAGAGAGTTAGGGCTTAGAATTATTTTTAGTTGAAAATAAAAAATGTCAACTGTTAATATATGAATCACTCATCTGCGGTCGCCCTTTCTGTAATTTTAGGTTCAGCATTCTATGTGTTGATGGAGAAATCCATTCCAAGGGAAGCAAACTGTAGTTATCTCGCGTCACCAGTGACAGATGTTCTCGCATTTATATGGGGTTTTATTGTCATGTGGTACGGTGTGTATATATATGATAATCCTATACTGACAGGTTTAGGTTCGACTGTTGTCATTGAACACCTATGGCAATTGAAACATAAAGGAATCAAAAAGTTGCGCATGTCAAAAATATCTTAAATCTTTTTTCACCACTACCACAGCCGGAACAGAACCCTTTGGTGGTTTCTTACAGAAAATCTTACAATCACAACAATCCCTTACAGACACGAGTTGCTTTTTAGTCGCGTAACATCGTGTCGGTAACATAATATCTTTGGAGAGGTAACGAACTATCTGGTCTATGAGTATCATCCTACTTACTTTTAGGTTTTTATTTATTGCGTAAAATCTCAGACTGTAGATTAGGATTAAAATTATAAATTAATACTAATGCTCAGTATAGTCATTATTCCGGTTGCGTTTTTCACGTTCACCTCCATTTATTGGATTTGCGTATGTGCGAACGCACGTGATGACGTTGATACAAGGAAATGTACTCTCATTCCGGGGTAATTAAAGAATTGCCAGTGGTTTTCTAGAGAGAAGAAATGAAAATGGTAAATGTGTAATTCAATAAATATTACACCTTTAACGCCGATGATGATACTTATCGGTAAGTCGTATAAAGATGTGGAGTACATATTTAATTAGATGAATACAGAAATTGTTGTTGTGGATTTTCACAATGATACACACATGAAAGATATAGAGTATCTAAGTGTACGCAACAATTTCCATGTTGATGATATTTGTACCGCTATATGTGATAGTAAGGATATGTGGTCGAAAACTACATTAGATAATCTGTTGTTACAGGGGATGGATCCAGATGAGGCAGTAAAAATATCAAGTGATCCTAATATCATTAACATACTCCGCTTGCAATTTGAACCAGAACTTCACAAAAACCGTGATAATCACCACTGTCTGTTAATGTATGAAGTTGGACCTCTAGAATCATGTAAACCTGTAGGATTTTTATCATACTGTATTTGTGATGAAGAGGAAGAAATTGAGATACTG
>Ga0302138_10000186_pt1 | contig 38470 bp, 38 predicted proteins | sample CBN3_321_MG_FD_203110 | JGI IMG/M metagenome (GOLD analysis project Ga0302138, IMG submission 203110) | Marine microbial communities from Western Arctic Ocean, Canada - CBN3_surface | ecosystem: Environmental > Aquatic > Marine > Oceanic | place: Canada: Western Arctic Ocean | collected 2017-09-15 | reverse complement strand
TGCGGGATTTGGGTTGGGAAATACGTACTTGAGGCTTGTTTGTCTTTTGTCAACACGTCGCACCCGTTTACAAAAAACGCCTTGCGAATGATGTTCGTGAACGTCTCGACTTCCAGGGTTTCAGTCAGCGCAACAGAGGCACTAGACGGGTCCATCCCCGCATTAACTGCGGCTCGCAGCGCCCTGGACACGGAAGGCGCGGACATGTGCAGGGTTGGAATTTTCTGCCCGAAGAACATCTGCTGCGAAAATATTTCCCGCCGCGTGGCGTGGTGAAGAAGCACTTCGGTTAAACTAGGGTCCTCGAACAAGTCCTCCTTGGTGACGCCTAAATTAACAAGCATCGCATACCAAGCACGGTTCGTGGGTACGAAAACCGTGTAAGGCCCGTCCCCGTCGAACAGCCTTGTGGAAAAGAAAAGTGTCAATCTTGTACGGGCAAACGGCGCGTTGATGGATTTGGGAAAGGATGAAGACGTACCGTAACAAACCAGTCGCTTTCAACGCGTCCGCGAAGAACCCGGTTTCGCGGTTGAGTTTCGGTGAGGAAACCGTCTCGGCGATCGTGGGGAGGCCGGGGATTTTGCGTCGCGTCGGTATCGCGAAAGGCGGCGGCGACCCGAAGTCGCTCCTTATTTGCGGCGCGGGCGGGGGTATGCTTAGCTGCGGGGCTGCGCCGGGCGTGCCGAAGGGAGGAGGAGAGGGGGATGGAGGTGGCGCGTTTGGAGGAGGAGGTGGTGGAGGCGACGCCGGCGGGAACGGCGCGAACGGTGTCGGCGGCGGTAACGCTTCGGGTAACGTTTCGGGGACCTCTCCGGGTAACGCCTGGTTTTCGTCCGCGGACGCGGGGGGGAAGCCGGGCACCGTGCCTTCTTGTTGGCCGGGTAACACGTTGCTTACTGGCGGAGGAATCAGACCTGGCGTATCCGTCACCGGTGCCGTATCGCCATCCCCGGCTTCGTACTCGTAATCCTCCTGGGGGGTCTCGACACTAGGCACCTGCGTCGCCTGCACCGGCCTCAACACTTGCTGCGCCGCCCCGAAGTTTCCGTTTCCTTCGCGCACACCCGAATTCGCGAAACACGCGTCGTTTTCCGTGAGCCTCGTGCCGCACCTTTCCAGCGCGAACTGCCTGAAGAAGTTCAACCCTTGTTCGCCAATCACGGAGGACACCAGGGTGACCAGCTCGGCGTCGCAGAAACACCGGTTTTGCTCCGCGCCCCGAAGCGTGGCGCAGCACGCCAGTTCCGACCCGGCGCCGTTCAAGTTGCAGTCCACCGCGAGGCCGGCGAAGACGGTTTGCCGACACGAGGCCCCCGCGGTTTCGGGTCGACCGCTCGTGGCTCTTTGCGCCACCGCTGTGTGCGTGGACAACGCCAGGGTTGCAAACACCGTGACCAACCTGCGAGAACAGCGGAGGCGTGACCGCCCCGAAAGGAGCCGCATCGCGCCGCGCCGCGGAGTGAACCCGACTCTCCCGGAAAGCAACGTTCGCAAAGCAGGTCGCCTCGAAAAGCACGAAAACGTTTTTACGAACGATTTTCCAAAAAGGACAAAAAGTTAATGATGAGTCTCTTCGATACAACACACAACCCTACTTGGACATCCAGTATATCAGTGTGAACGCGGTACAGAACGCGCAGACGGCGGACAGTATCATGGTGTCTTTGGATTTTTTCCGTCCAATCGCGTTTAAAAGGTTGTGCACCGTGCCGAACTGCGATCCCGCGTTTCCCAAATTGCGCGCCACGTTACTGAACATTCCGCGCTGGCTCACCAGCGCCGCCGCCGTGGCCGCCGCCGCGCCGATCACGTCATCCACGGCGCTTGTGGAGGAGTGTACTTTTGACCTTTCGCGCATTAACAATTCAGCCTGCGTGCCATCTGAGGGGCCCCCTATAGCACTGTCACTCCTTCCCACTCGTCCGCCGAGCAGCAGGTCCCGATCTCTTGAAACTGTAACTGCGTCCCCGACTCTTTTGAACTCATTTGTAAATTCGCTCAACACGTCCCGGTGCCTGGCCAACGTGTACGACCGCGCCTCGCCTCCCGCGGTGCCCCCGGCAACGGCTCCGGTCATCGCGCTGTTCACGTCACTTAATTTTTGAAGAAGACTTTCAATCGCAACCGCCTGCGCGTCCGCCCCCGCGCCGAGGAGTAGCCCGTCGCCCGTGTCCCTGGAAACGCCACTCGCGGTTTTCACAAACGACGAAAGCTTCCCGTCGATCTCGGACTCGAGCTTACGCGCCTGGTCATGGAAGGGGGCAGGGGAAGGGGTCAGGGTTGTTGTAAGGCGAGCAGTGACAATGGGAAAATGCAGGTAAAAAAGAGGCAGGGACCGCCCACACCACGAGCGGCGAACCGCAAAGATGGATGGGGCCCGGGGACGCGGATGAGATCCCGCGGAGTGCGAAAAACGCAAGAAAGCGCGCGGATGGGATGGGCCCGCCGGTTCCTACTGTTTCCTCGGTGTGAATCACCGGGCGGCTGGTTCCCCTACCTCTCGTCGCAAGTCCTCCCACGCCCCCGCAGGCACGGACATCTGACTCATGGTTCCGCCTCCGCGCGAGTACTGCATGCTCGCGCGCGAGGGAGTGGGTGCTTTTTGACAACGGGTCTCATCTTGTATCCGACTGGAGTACTTCTTTTTTGCTGTCCAGGTAACTTTCCATTTCGTCCCATTCGCTCGCGCGTCCCTCACGCGTCGTGTACGCCCATGCTCGCGCGGGCGGTTCCCTTTCCCGTCGCCGTCGCGCCGGTTGTCGCGTCGTCTCGCGTTTCTGTTCCAAACGCTGTGTTCGTCTCGCTGCACACACCCCGCGCTACCAGCGTGCGAGCGCGACTTCGAAGCCTTCTTCCGGGTCTCGGAGATCGCGCGCGTCTCGGTGCGTGCGCTGGGAGAAGTGCTCTCAGGTGCACGCTTCCGCGCGTCCCTGTCTCCCAGCGGCGTGTCGCGAGGTCCGCATCAATTACAATGATAAACACAACCCTAGCCAACGACGACTCTCTGTTCATCGGCCTGGATTTCGGCACGAGCGGCGCGCGGTGTGTCGTGATCGATGCGGATTGTAACGTGGTCGCCGAAACGAGCGCGAAGTACCCGCCAATCGCGGACGGCGGTTTGGCCGGCGACGGCATCCCGGTTGGGGGTTGGGCAGAAGCTTGGCAAGGCGCGCTTTGGGAATTAATCGATGCACTTCCAGATCACATTCGAAACAAAGTCAAAGCAATCGCGGTGGACGGCACGAGCGGCACGGCGCTCGTCGTGGACGGCGCGTCGAACGAGGTAAGTATTTCCCATTTACCACATTCCGCCGACTGAATGCCCATACGAGACTGACACTTTCTTTTTTATCTCTCAGTGCGTGTACCCGCCCATGCTGTACAACGAAAAAAGAGACGACGCGGTGGCTGGGATTTGCGCCATCGCACCGGAAGGACACACGGTAAGGTCAGCCTCGTCCGCGCTGTGTAAGCTGCACAGCTGGTGGTTCGAAACCGATGGAGGACGGGAGTTTGGCAAGCGCGGTTGCGTCGACTCGCAAAAAACGGAAAACCCGAAACTGGCGCACCACGCGGATTGGCTCGCGTCGCTGCTGCACGGTTTGTCAGGCGTTTCCGACCACAACAACGCCCTGAAACTGGGGTTCGACCCCGGGCTTGATGCTGGTGACGGTGAGAATGGTCCCGGTGGAGGGTTCCCTGATTGGATTTTGAATCAGCCGTACGGGGATATGATCCCGACCAAGGTGTACGAGCCGGGTCGCAAAGTCGGCGTCGTGGCCACCGAAGGTACGTATTTTATTTACCAAATCCCGCAGACTGTTTGCCCATACAAGACTGACACTTTCTTTTGTTTATCGTAAGACGCGCTGAAGAGGTTCCCAAAAAGCGTCGTCGTCGTCGCCGGCACCACCGATTCCGTCGCCGCGTTCGCAGCGGCGATGGTACGTGACCCTGGTGACTGCGTCACGAGCCTCGGCAGCTCGCTGGCGCTGAAGATGATATCGGAAACCCGAATAGACGACGCGGCGAGTGGTGTTTACTCGCATCGCCTGGCAGGGAAGTGGCTGGTGGGCGGCGCGAGTAACTTGGGCGGGTGGTTGCTGCGGTCACATTTTTCGAACAAAGAGTTGGTCGACCTGAGTTTGCAGTTGGAAGACACACTGACGCGGGAAGCCAATGAAGGTAATTTGGCATCGAAAGAAACGGTAACCGACTACTTCCCTAGTGTATTAATGGGTTTCGGGTTATCGGTGCAAGACGCTGCGTCTGCGCTGGCCGCGAACCGACCGACAAGCGACGTCGCGTTTCTTCGCAACATCCTTCACTCCATCGCGAACGTGGAGGCGCGGTCGTACGCGAAGTTCGTGGAAATGGGCGCGTCGCACGAGGTGACGAAAGTTTTGACCGCTGGAGGAGGTGCCCAGAACGAAGTGTGGAGCGGGATTCGATCAACCGAATTGGGTGGCGTGTTCGTGGGGAAAGCTCTCCACATCGAAGCCGCGTTCGGCACCGCGCTGCTGGCGCGGATGGGACACTACGGGCTGGAGACTTACGTGCCGGTGATTGAATTACGGAAAGAAGATTGACCGACTGCACGGTCAGAAGGTGCACCACTGGTCCAAGTCGCTTATCATGGTATCAAGAGGCACGGGTATCACAAGAGACACAGGTAATATCAATCAACTCATTATTACTCATCGTCGATCGTCGCTATCCAATCCAAAAGAAATACTCCCTACTTCCCCTCTCCTTCCTTCCCCGTGCCGTACGGGTTCATGAACTTATTGATTTTTTCCATCATCGTGGGTTCCGGGGGGGCGCCTGTTCCGTCCAATGGTACTTCCAACAACCGGACGTCTTCGAACGGGTTCAACGTACCCGCGGCGGCGCGAATCTGTTCCTCCGTTATTTTCTTAGAGTCGTCCCGTTCCCGGTACCCGTACTCCACCTTCCCGAAACAAGGCGCGTTCATCAGCGCGGGGTACATCTTGAACCCCGCTTTTTTCATGTCACTCTCTGCTTTCCACATTTCAGGAACGATCATCCAGTCCTGTTTCACCGCCATCGGGCCTAGCGGGAACCACTGGTTCGGGCCCTTCGCGCGCACGAAACACTCGTACACCTTTCCTCCATCCTCCACCATGGCGTCGTACTTCGCGGACGCCCTTAACTCCTGTTCCGTTGGTGGGAGGTCGGCTTTCTTCTCCCCGCTGGTGGGCTTGCGCCGCTTGGGTTTCTGTAACGGGGCCGCGGTGGCGGTGGATTTCTTCGCGGTCTTCTCCGCCTTCTTCGCCGCTTTCTTCGCGTCCTTGTTTTTCAAGGAACCGACATCGGGCGCGGGCGCGGAGACGAACGGGTCATCGGAGGCGCGAGTCACGACGCGACGCGCGCCGGAAAAAGACGACGCGCGGCGAGGCACCACGACGGGACGGGACGCGATGGGGGCGAGCGCGGCGAACATGGTACGAACACGGTGTTGGTGCGCCGCGATGTGTCGATGATTTCTACGTCAGCCACAACGCCAAGTGGCAACCAACGTGGCGGGTCGAGGTGCTCACCTCGACCTGCCACGTGGATCGGCACCTGCAGTCAAATTCTCCCGACCCGGCCTCTTTAGCGCCGTCGGTTTGCGCGCCGACGCCGACACAAGAAGCGGCTTTTTTCGAACCGACGCGTGATGGTGTATTGCCATTCCTCGGAGTCACTCCTTCCCCCCCCAGGTCGGTCGCGTCACCGCGAGTGGTACTCCACAAGGCACACGCACGCCACGGTTGGGTCACGGTCGCGTACGCTGCGCCGCGTCGCATCAACAGTGGACCGTACGAAACACCCAGTTTTCGTCGTTCACTTTTTTGGCGACCCTCCCTTCGATCGATTCGCCGCCGCGCATCATGCCCAAGACCGCGCGCGAACCCTCCGTGGCCGAGGTGAAGTTCGCCATTGAGCCTTCCGCGAAACGAACTAAGGATAAAATCGATACCCCAGGGAAGGATGGGGGGGAGAAACACCCCCTGAAATCCATCCAGCGAGGTGCGTGGGTGTCTTTTTATGCGATCCGCGACGTACATTGTCCGACGGCACCCACGCCGTTTTCGACGCGGTTTGGTACCCGCGTACTGCCTCCCCCAAACCCACCCTGGTTTCCGACTGCCTTGGCGGACACTCGGTATCTCGCTCTCACTGCTGACACTCGATTCACGCTCACTCAACCCAAAACTGCCACCCACCCTTCAGGCAACTCCGTGCTTGACCTGTGCGTGTACAAGGGCGATTTCGACCACGCCAAGCTGGATCCTTCCCAGACCGGGCTTTTAAAATCGTTGGAGTACCGCATCAACTTCTCGCACCGGGAGAAGAAAATCTCGCCGTGGCACGACATCCCATACAGAGCGTCTCCGGACACGTTCCACATGATGTGCGAGATCCCGAAATGGACACGCGCGAAGTTTGAAATCGCCACGAAGGAGCCGGGGAACCCTATTAAACAAGACACGAAAAAAGGCGTGTTGAGGGAGTACAAGCACGGCGACATGCTGTTCAACTACGGGTTCATGCCTCAAACGTGGGAGGACCCATGTCACGTTTCGGAAGACACGGGCTTCAAGGGCGACGACGACCCGCTCGATATGGTGGAAATCGGGTGCAGACAGATGCGATGCGGCCAGGTTTGCGAAGTTAAGGTCCTAGGCGTATTAGCTATGATCGACGACGACGAAACGGATTGGAAAGTCTTCTGCATCCGCACGGATGACCCGCTCGCGCCGCAAATCAACGACGTGGAGGACATCGACAAAGAGCTCCCCGGGCTTATAAACACGATGCGGGAGTGGTTCCGGGAGTACAAAGTAGCGGAAGGCAAGCCCCTGAACAAGTTCGCGCTCGGCGAAAAGTGCATGGACCGCGAATACACGGAGAAGGTGATCGAAGAGACGCACGGGTTTTGGAAAGCCGCGGAGGCCAGGTTGCGGAGCCACGAATAATAAGGAGACTAAGTACGCTGTAAGTACTCGCTATCGAGTGGTTAGACGTCCAAAAGGACTGGACAGTTTTATTACAAAGAAATATTCTTTCCGTGACTATTACTCAGTCTATCAGTGCGTCACCCGCTGCAGCGCCTCCACCTGATGGTGCGCCGTTCGCTTTCGCCCATTCTAGGATAGCATCGTGTCCTACATGCTCCGCGTATTCGCACGTACGCTCGTCCCACGGACAGCCGTTCGCGCGTGCCAACTGCAGCACCTCGAGGTGCCCACCGTGCCCCGCATTCGTGCACGTTCTCTCGTCCCACGGGCAGCCGTTCGCATGCGCCCACTGCAGCACCTCGAGGTGTCCGCCCTTCGCCGCCTGCGTGCACGTTGTCTCGTCCCACGGGCAGCCGTTCGCGCGCGCCCACTGCAGCACTTCGAGGTGTCCGCCCTTCGCCGCCTGCGTGCAAGTTGTCTCGTCCCACGGGCAGCCGTTCGCGCGCGCCCACTGCAGCACCTCGAGCTGCCCGCCCTCCGCCGCCTGCGTGCACGTTGTCTCGTCCCACAGGCATCCGTTCGCGCGCGCCCACTGAAGTATGCAGGGGTGTCCGCCATACGCGGCCGCCGAGCACGTCCTCTCGTCCCACGGGCAGCCGTTCGCGCGCGCCCACTGAAGTATGCAGGGGTGTCCGCTGTACGTTGCTGCAGCAGCGCACGTCATCCAGTCCCACGGGCAGCCATTCACGCGCAACCACTGTAGCACCTCAAAGTGCCTGCTGGTTGCCGCCATCGCGCACGTTTGCGTGTTCCACGGTGTGTTGTTCTCGCGCAACAGCCTCAACTTCTCGAGCTGTCCGCTCCTCGCCGCTGCATGGCACAGGTATACTTGATTCTGCAGTTGACCTGTCCGTTGCAGGCGTTCGATCGCGCTTAAACACCCGAGCACCACGGCAGAATGTTCATCAAGCTCCTCAAACTGAAGCCCTGTCGCCGTCACCGCGTCGTTCATCGCACGGCTCACCGCTCGGAGCCGTGCGAGATCGGCGGGATCGTCGAAATGTTCAGATCTGAGAACGTGCGAGACGACGATGTCGTTGAGAAGGCCGGGGATGGCATCGCCCGCGTTAGCATCGCGTTCGCGCTTTCTCTTACACGCGCGAGTTTCCACACCGAGTGTGGTGTTGGAGGACATGGCGATACGAGTGGGTGACGTGCGCGCGTCGTTGTGTCGTGGCTTCCGAGAAAAATGCGTTACGACTGAAATATTCGTTCGTTCAAAAACTACTTCAATGCGTCGCTCGCTGCAGCGCCTCCACCGCGCGCGTCACGTCGCGAACCGTCATTTTCATTTCCCTCGCCACCTCCCCCGCCTTCGCTTCTTTCAAATCCAGAAACCGCTCCACCAAGTCCCCATCCACGAACGAACTACAGGGCCGGGTTTGGTGTTCGTTGTGGAACGACCGCCACGCCGCGTGCGACATCCCGCCTATTCCGCCCACGACTTTGCGATGGTGAACAAAAAAAGGAGTCAGTCTTGAGTCTTACTGTATATCTCGATGTATGGACAAACAGTCACCATCTTCGGTAAAACAGTGCGTATGTGATGTATCTAATGCACTTCCTTTTAATGACGACCGTGGACGTCACGAACGGGGCTTGAAATAGGGGGGCGGGATTTGGGAAACGCGCAAGGCCGTACCTTTGTTCATCGCGGCTTCCACGGCGAGCGCGAAGGCGAAGTCGTGCTTGGTGAGCTGCGCGATCACGCCAATCACGCCGTTGACCGTGCCGAACAAGGTTGTGTTTCGCACCGCGGTTTGCGAGGACGCGTCGCTCGTCCCGCGCGTGACGCCGCCCGCGCTAGACTCGCGCGTTTTCGCCACAAGCGACCCCGCGCGAAACCGGTTGATGAACTCCCCGGAGTGGAACTCGCCCACCACGTCTAGCCTACTGGCGTCTTCGTCGCTGGTGGCGTGTTCGTCCCCCCCCCCGTTGCGCCGTAACGTGAACAAGTTAAACGAGTTCTCCGCGCCCAAAAACGCGTCGCGGTCCAAAACCGCCACACTCGTCATCCAGTTTGGGTTGAAATCCCTGGCGATTTCCGTTATGGAGCTTTGGAGTTTTGCGAACGAAAAGTGTCAGGGCCTTGTACAGGCAAACAAGTCGTCTATAATTTGGGAAAGCCTGACACGCGTACCTCTCCTCGCTTGAGTAACGTAAAAGACTCACGCTCTTCATCAAGTCCCCAACCACGATCAGGTTGTCCTTCACCGCGACGTAAAGCGCCACGATGTGCCCGTGGTGAGAACACTCGCCGATGAGCGAGCCGGCGAGTTCGGCGGGGGCGGGTAACCGCGCGGTACCTCGCGTACCTTGCGTACCTCCGATTGAACCGGAGATTCCTCCCCAATCTCCCTCGCCACCCCCCATCACCCACTTGAACAGCTGCACCTTGCTGTTAATGCCCGCCAGCACCTTCCCGTCCAGCGCGGAGAGCGCGTAAACTGCGCCTTTGACGGCTTTTTCTGACACCAGTACCAACTTGTGATTCGCGACTCGGAACACCAGTAGACGCCCGCGCGACGGTTCCACTTCCTCCGGAACGGTGAACGCGGTGCCCACGACGTAGTAATGGCCTTGGCTTTGTGATTTTTTACTCCCGTTGTTGCTACCGCCGCCCTGTCCGTCGGGGCCGAAGGAAAGAGACACGACCGCGCCGTCGTTTTCGTCCGCCCCGAGCGCGAACGAATCCAAAACCTCAAACGTCCGCGCGTCCAGCAACTTACGATACGTAAAAGAAAGTGTCAGTCTCGTATGGGCAATCAGGGAGGCGGAACGTGGTGGGTGGGAAATACGTACCTTGACAAAGTGCGCGTCCCTCCCCGTCCTTGCTTCTTTTTGCGTCAACACAACGAAAGTTTGCGTGGTTACTTGGTGCGCTATCCTCCGAGGTTGTTCGCCGAGTGAAACGCAGCGGACGTGCAGCTTTTGAATCGCATCCACGCCGCCTATCGTGAGCCCGGCGTCCGTAACGAGCGCCAGCGAGTCCGGAAACCCAACCGCGTTGAACGCGCACGCCAAGCGCGTGGCGCCGACGTTTACGTTTGAGTACGCGAGCTTGGGAGGGAAAAGATTTGGTAAGTCGGTCGTGATGTGTAGGAACTTGTTGGGAAGGTTATAGTAGTGTGACTTCAGGTAAATTGACACAGCACTAGTACTGTGTCAATGAGTAAAAACAGTCGCCCGTGATCGAGCCGAACAGTCGGGCGGGTAATCGGGCGCATCGTGGGCGCGGTGCGTGGTGATTGGGAAAGCCCCGCACCTTGGCGTTGTTGCCATAAATCACGGTGGGGCGGTCGCTTGCTGCGAAGACGTGGTTCGTGGCTTTCGAAACGAACGCGCGCAGCGTTATGGGTTTCGTGCCGAGGGTCATGCGGGTCGATTCTTTGAAATCGAGTTTCCCTGAATGTAAAAAAAAGAAATGTCAGTCGTGTATGGGCAATCAGTCAGTGGAATATGGTAAATGGGAAATACTTGCCGCTTGTCGCGTCGCTCAACGCGAACGTCACCAAACCGCCGTCCCCGAGGCCCACTAACAGGTAGTGCGACTCGTGGAGCGACACGAACAGCACCGCCCGCGGGACGGAGCTTTGGGTAGGGCTTTCGTCTTCCCGGACCGGCAACGCACCCCCGACGCCGACGGGAGACTCGTCGCTCAATTCGGTTCTCGAAATCAAAACCAAGCCGGGCATCGTCAACGTCACCACCTCGCCGCTCCACAAACCGACCGCGCACGTCGCGGCGGTACGTGAGCCCCCCGCGCCGTCACCCAAGGGCGAGCAATCGCAGCAGGAAACATCGCCGCCCACGTCACACGAGTTAACAAGGGTTATGAGGGATGCATCGTCCATGTCCATGTCCATGGCTTCGTCGTTTCCGGAACCGACACCGACACCACCGAGCGCGAGACTTATGAGCGCGCCGTTCGCGCAGGCGAGCAAAACGTTTGTCGAGTCGCCGGCGGCGCACACGATCATGTCGCCTTCCGGGGAATTCGCAACAGACCAAACGCACCGCGCGTCGCCTGTTTTCGCGCACACAACCCGTACCCCCGAAGACGTTACTTGTGCGATTAAATTTCCAACCACGTTACCGCACCAAAGCGTTTGTTCGTTTTTCGAAAACCTTGTTGTGAAAGAAAAAGTGTCAGTCTCGTATGGGCAATCAGGGAGGCGGAATGTGGTGATTGGGAAAGCCCCTTACCCAACAAACTCCACCTCGCCCAGTTGCGTTTCGTCCTCCGCGCCGTCCTCCGCGCCGTTCTCGTCCACCGCTAAGACGCGCGTTTCCCGCATGAACGTGGTGACTAAAAACGCGTCAAAAACCGCGTCATCCCGGTTCCTCAAGTTCCACAACCCCTTTATCCCCGGAAGCTCCACAGCCGCTCTTTCGTTGATCCCCACGCCATTCCTCACCACCCTTAAACTCCCATCCTTCCCCACCCCAGAACAGGTCACCACCTCGCTCGCGCCGTGCCGGTCAAGGTCCACCACCGCGAAGTCGACGATGGGCCCGAGGTTGGGGAAGTGCTCCAGGATCTCCACGAACGATACGGTAGTGTGGGTTGGGGTGTTGGCATCGGTCGTAACTGTTTGCGCGTGCGCCGTGTTGTCCGGAACCTCAATCGGGGTGGCGTGTAGCTTAACCAGCTGCGAGTCGCCGTACGCGCTTCCCACGAACGCGACGCCGTTGTCCAGGTACGAAACGGTGGACGCAATGGAGGTGGTGCCTAGTTTCTCCAGCTTCAGGGCTTTCACGTTACGGCCGTCGTGTTGCAACACCAGCAGGTGCAGCACGCCGGTTCCGTCGGATAGCAAAATGCGACTCCCGTCCGAATCCACGAACCCGTGCGCCATGAACGGCGCCGCTTGGTTCGTCGCGAGCGCTTTCATTTTCAGCTTCGTTTGCGCGGGTTGGTTTTGAGTGGTTGCCGCTTGTTGGTCAACACCAACCGGTTCCTTTCCTTTTTCACTCACGTCGCCGGTAGAGCTTACGTACACCACAACCGTTTCGCCCACCAGCACCGCGCCCCCGAGCGGGCCCGGAACCGCAACGATCGTCGAAGTTCCGCCTTCCAAGTCGTTGAGGTGCCACGGCCCGGGAAGCAGGTCCTTTCGTTGTTAAAAGAAAGTGTCAGTCTTGTGTAATGTGTATCACGTAATTAAGGGCGGACAACCGGAAAACAGGGAGGCGGAATTTGGTGAAAGCCCCAAGGCCGTACCTTTGTTTTTACACAAATCTCGTACGTCTTGACGTGTCTCGTTTCTTTCTGGTCCTGGTAAAGCACCGCAATCGTGGGCCGGGTTTGGCACGCAAACAGAAACGCGATATCCACAACCTGCAGCTCGTCCAGCCGAAGATTGAACGCCTCCCTGAGTTGGCCTTTTTTGTCCATCGGGATGACTTTGGAGTTGTAAAGAAAAGAAAAGTGTCAGTCTTTCGTATTGTGAGTGCGTAATTACGGGCGGACAACCGGCAAAACAGGGAGGGGGGATTCGATGAAAGCCCCAAGGCCGTACCTTTGAACAACCCGTCGTAAAGATGCGCGCCTAACACGCGGCAGTCGGGGTCCACCACCCCGATTTGCCCGCACTCCGCGGGTCGTCCTATACGGTCGGTTAAGTCACCCGAGGCCAGGGTTAGTAACTCGCCTTTTTCGGTGTCGTAACCCAGCACGCAGAACAAGTTCCTCTCGGTGACCAGAAACAGCAGGTTTCGCGAACCGAGCTGCGGCTTGAACAATCGCAGCGTCGCGATACGGCCGTACACCGGCGCGTCGACCACCCGACGCAGCCCGTCGGGAGTCAGCAGGTGGATCTCCAGGCGCGTGCATTTACTGTGTTTAGGGTTGTCCGGGTTGTCCGGGTTGTCCGGGTTGTCCGGGTTAGGGTTAGTGTGTCATGGACGTGGACGGGTACGTGGTTGTTCGGTTGTGAAAGGGTCGTGAAACACGTCGGATGCCTTTAAATACCAAATCGTCGAAGGAAAACATTCGCGGCGGTGGATCGATCGATGACGGGTTACGTAGTCGAGTACTTGAAAAGTAGTGGAGAAGTACGTACGCCACGATCAAGTTCAGCTCGTTGTCGTGCGTGAAGTTGCCCACCACGCTGTGCGTCGCGCTGGTGGGTTTGTGCGCCTGCGGTGTGACACCGACGATGGGAGGGTGGTCAGATCGTGGAAGCCGGAAACAACACCAAAACGCGATCCTGGTGAAAAAGAAGCGCGCGAAGTGCGTACCGTCACGACGTAGTTGTACGCGCCGGGCGCCTCACTGAGCGTCGGCGCCATATCGGCAGGCACGCGTGGGGGCTCCGCGCGCGAGTGATCGGCACGCGGGCGCGCGAGACGTGTGGGAGTGCTGCCGTGGGAGCGCCCTTAGCCAAAAAGGAGTTCTCGTCAGTGTGCTCCAAAAAACGAAAATCAACTTCGAAGGCTGAATGAAGTGCCTAAATTAGGATTCAGTCAAAGCGACTACACCTCGCCGCGCGCGCTCGGCCCTACGCTGTCGAGTCGCCCGCCTGCGGAACGGAACCGGGTGGTTGTTGTGAAGCGCGGTCCGTGAGGAGACAGGAAAACGATGGCGCCGAAGAAGGTGCGGTTTGCGTCGCGGTTGCCTTTTTCCGGCATCCATTGAGACGCATTTTTTCACCCGCGAGTTCCCGCGAACGCGATGGCGCAAACGCACCGTCCCTCGGTTCCACCCGGACTCGCCCCGCTGTGGTGGCGAGTCCGCTCGTGGACCGACACTACGGCTGTAGACGCGATGGACGGTAGTTGCACGAGCGCTTGTTTCGATCCAAGGTGTTGTGTTTGGCTCGCGTCGCAGGCGCGTTCGCGAACCCGGCGTTGACGGCACGCGCGTTGCGAACACGTCGAACGGCAACAACACATTCGGTCGAATGCGCTGGGCGTGAAAATCGTGACGACCGCGCACGTGGTACCACCGCACCCGTTGCTTGCCTTTTCCTTCACACCGCGGACGCTGACCACCCCTTCCGTATCCCCCGCAACGACCCGACGAACCACGCTTGCCGGCTACCCCCACCTCCAAAATCATCAGGATGTCGATCCCCAAGCTGCCAAAAAAACCAAGAAAAAGGCTTCCTCGAAAAAGCCGGATCCCGCGCCGAACGACGCCTTCGACGACCCCGTGGATATTCTCCTGCGCCCCGCGAACCAGCTCGATTTGTCCGAAAAGCAACTCGAGGAGGAAATCACGAAACAGCTCACCGCGAACAACCCGAACGCGCCGTCCAACATCGCGCGTTACAACACGGCGGAAAAGGCGTTCAAGTTTGAACCCATGGTGGATCAGCTCGTGATGCACTACGCGACGAACGGTTTCCTGTTGCACAACGAAAGCGACGAAGCCACGCGGCAAGTCGCGCTCGTGGAGCTGGAAACGAAAACCATGGCGGACTGGGTGTTGTCAATAGACCCGGCGGCGGCGAAGAAGGCGGACGGGGCGGACGGAGGTTCGGGGGATGGCGAGAAAGCGGATGGCGATACAAAAGGCGACGGCGACGACGCCAAAGAGGAGCGTGACGACGACCGGGATGACGCGGATGCCGGCGAGCGCGTTGACGAACCGGGTAAAGACGTGGAGCATTCCGGTGACGACAGCAAACAGCTTCGGAACCAGTTCAACTTCGCGGACCGGGCGAGCCAGGTACGGCCTTGTGCGCGTTTCCCAAATCCGGGGACGCCGTTTCTGCCGCCCCTCTTTGAGGGGCCAGCAGAAGGAGATCTACACATACAGCACATACGCACTTTTTTACCTCTAACGCTGGTGACTGTTCGGACCGATTACCCCTCCATGTTGTCCATACATCGTCCAATACACGCCCAGCACAGTACTGCCGATTGTCCGCCCGTAATTACTCATACAAGTTACGGTCCCGACTGACGCTTTGTTTTCCGTATCTCACGCAGACCGTGAACCACCCGGCGCGGGACCGGAGTTCCGAAACAGAGCCGCCTGCGACGAGCGACTTCGGCGGCGCGGCGACGCAGTGGAACATCTACGACGCGTACATGGAGGACCAGCACCGTTTGGCGCTTCAAAAGGAAATGCAGAAGAAACAGAAACAGCAGGCGAAGGATGCGGCGCAGGGCGGGGACGAGTCTGGGAAAAACGCAAACGCCGGCGATGCCGCGGACGCGCGGTTAAAAAAGAAACCCGAGCTCATGGCGAGTTTGCCGATGACCAAAGCCGTGCGCGTGATGGAGCGCATGGTGAACCAGAACTCGTACGACGACATCGCGCAAGACTTCAAGTACTGGGAGGACCAGAGCGACCAGTTCCGGGAAGGCGAGGGGACGCTGTTACCGCTGTGGAAGGTGAGTAAATACCGCCTCCCAAATCAGGAGCCTGCGCATTTCCCGCGCTGCGCGTCCGTCCAGGGCCGGACCCCTTTCCAGTCCCGGATTCACACATGATGGCCTTCAAGACTGACACGTTCGTTTCACCCGTCGTAAGTTCTACAACGAAAAAGCCAAGCGACGGCACGTCACCGCGATTTGCTGGAACCCGGAGTACCACGATTTGTTCGCGGTGGGGTACGGGAGTTTCGATTTCGTGAAACAAATGAGCGGGTTGATTTGCTGGTACGCGTTTTTCGGCTTTCCCAAATCCGGGCACAAGGTTTTTATCTCTCAGCTGGTGACTTTTTCCATACATCGCGATACACAACACGTTAACCCCTTTCCTTGTACAAACCGCAGCTACTCCCTGAAAAACCCGTCGCACCCGGAGTACGCGTTCACCACGGACAGCGGCGTGATGTGCCTCGATTTCCACCCGCAGCACAGCTCTTTATTATGCGTCGGGCTTTACGACGGAAGCGTGTTGGTGTACGACGTGAGGAACAAAGGTGCGGCCTTGGGGCTTCCCCAAATCCAGGCACACTGTTTTATCTCTCAGCTGGTGACTGTTCGGACCGATTACTCTGACTGTTTGTCCATACATCGTCCAATACACGTCCAATACGCGACTGACACTTTTTTTATACAACGCAAAGCCAACCGCCCGATTCGGCGGTGCGACGTGAAGACGGGCAAGCACACCGACCCGGTGTGGCAAGTCAAGTGGGCGCCCCTTGATTTAAGCGAGAAGGACTTGAAGTTCTACTCGGTTTCTTCGGACGGGAGGGTCACGCGGTGGCAGATGAGCAAAAGCGAGCTCGTGTTTCAGGACGTGATGGAGCTAAAGCTTGTGTCTGACACGGGGGGCGAGGGTGACGACGTTTCTGTGAAAGGCGAGCTCGACGAAAACGACACTTATGCGGGCGAAAACGACGCCTCACTCGGCGCCCTCGCCGGCGGGTGCTGCGTGGATTTCAACAAACAACAGGACCACCTGTTTATTGTGGGCACGGAGGAAGGAAGGATACACAAGTGCTCAACCGCGTACAACAGCCAGTACATCGAAACTTACAGGGGGCACCACATGGCGGTGTACACCACGAAGTGGAACGAACACGCTCCGAACGGTGCGTGCCCGCGCGTTTCCCAAATCCAACGACCGCGTACTTTGCGTTTCCCAAATCTGACGCGACTGCTTGATGGCCGTCTTTGACTTCACCGCCGGGTGTCCATAGGAAGTGCACCACACACAGCACAAGTGCACTGTTTACTGCCCCTCTGTGACTTCAGTACTAGTAAAATTTACCAGTAGTGACAACTGTTACGAACCCATACTCGAGACTCTCTGACTGACCCTTTTCTTCCCTTTTTCTTCCCCAAACGCAGTGTTCATCAGCGCCAGCGCGGATTGGACGGTGAAGCTTTGGGACCACCTCTTTTCGAAACCCGCGATGTCGTTCGACTTGAACGCCGCGGTTGGCGACGTGGCGTGGTCAACAACAAGCAACACCACGTTCGCCGCGGTAACCAGCGACGGTAAGGTGTTCGTGTACGACTTGCACGAAAACAAACACGAGCCGATGTGTGAGCAGGTACGTATTGGACCTTTACCAAATCCCGACACTGTTTGCACATACAAGACTGACACTTTTCTTTCACATTCGCAGAAAATCGTGCGCAAAGCGAAACTCACGAAAATCGCGTTCAACCCAAAGCACCCGATCATTTTGGTCGGGGACGACCGCGGGTGCGTCACGTCCCTGAAACTCTCACCGAACCTGCGGAAGGGGAACAACGACCCGTCCCGGTTAGAGGCGCTGGTGGAAGTGGCGCTGAAGGGGGAGGAGTAAGCTAGCCACTCCGGGGAAGTAGAAAAGGAATATACGTGACGAATGGAATAGATAGCTTTCGCTCACAAACAATTAACATCATCTCCCCCCAACGGGGCTCCCCGCGGTTTCCCGCTGTTCCACTTCCCTGCCCCCGGTCTCGTGGCCCACACCTCCGTGCTCTTCGAGCGCGTCTCGCAACCTATGCACCTTCGTAACGCTCGCGCTGAACCCGGCGACCTTGCCCGCCTTGCCTTTGTACATATGGAAAAACGGCAGCACCTTGACCCCCATTGAGCGGCACAAGTCTTTGTTGTCGTCAAACTCTACTTTCAGAAACACCACCTCCGGGTTGAGCACCGCGAGCTTGCACAGTTTCGGGTACAAAGCACGGCACGCGCCGCACCACCGGGCGTAGAAATCCACCACCACCAACGAATCCCCCGCGCTCTGTAACTCGCGGAGAAACTGATCCATGGAATCGCAACTCCGGATGTTGTCTGGGGTTCCTTTGGTCCACCACTGGTCGGACGGGTCAACACGGCCGGCGTTGCGACGCACGTCTCGGGAGCGCGGTGCCCGAGTAACAGAAACGCCTCTTGACGGGGCCACGGTTGGACGTAACCCGCCAACGCGCGTGGTACCCGTTCCGGGCACCGCGCCGCTGGCGCTAGGGGACCCTCGAGGCGCCACGGAACACGGCCAACGATTGCACCCACGCGCGGCGGTGGTTTGTGTCCCCGGCGCCGGCGCCACCGCGAAGGCGGAGACAAACGCGAGCAGCATGGTGGCCATGACGCACACGCGAGCGCAATAAAAGCCCGTGCGATGAGGCGTCGGCGTGAGACGCGCGCGGCGAGGTTTGGCAACCGACGCTTCGAGGACGTCATTTTCGAAGCGTCGGCTGGCAAAACGAAAGACGCAGAAGAGATCAAGAGACGGCTCGCATTCCTCGTCTCTCGGCTTCTCTCTGCGCCTTTCAGAGTATCGAAGTTCACCCCGACGGTTTGACCCACCGCGCCCGGTGAACGACCGCGACATAATTTGTCTCGCGAGAAATCTTTGCATTTGACAAGGGCGGCGGCTTCCCCTGTCCAGTGCCCGACACGCGCCTGGGTGGTTGGGTGGAAAAAGATTAAGCGCGCACTGCCTGTTGCAGTACACGGGCTTTCCAGAGCTGCGCGGGGGCAGCGTTTAGCGGAATCACGAGCGTCGGTTCGTCACTCGCGCGACCGTGTCGAAAAGTACACGATGGGTCGAGGCGAGGACGGCGCCGAGACCACTTCTTCCCGGCATGTTCCGTTACCCGCGACGCGCTGGGACGGCGGCCCAGCTGGTGTGGACTCGCACCGGCTTTCCGTGGCCCCGATGTTGGACTGCACGGACTCGCACTTCCGGCGTCTGTGCCGTCTTCTTAGCAAGCGAACGCATCTGTGGAGTGAGATGGTGAACCAAGACGCGGTGCTGTACGCGCACAAAACGAGGCCCGCGCTGTTGTCGCACGGCACCGAGGAACACCCGGTGACGTGTCAGCTCGGTGGGGCGAGTCCATCCCGACTCGCCCTGGCGAGTCAAATCGTGGTGGACGAGTACGGGTACGACGAGGTGAACTTGAACTGCGGGTGTCCCAGCGCGAAGGTACGTGATTGATGTATTTCCCACATCCAGCCAGACACACCGTTTGCTGATTGTTGTCCGCCCGTAAGTACTCACTCACGTAGCAAAACAAGACTGACCCTTTTTTTTACAAAAACAAAACCAGGTTGTGAACAAACCTGACGCGGATAAGCGGTTCGGGGCGGCGCTGATGAAAGACGCGGAGCTCGTGGGCGAGTGTTTGCGCCGGATGAAGGAAGCGGTGGATGTGCCTGTTACGCTGAAGCACAGGCTTGGTGTCCGGAGCGGGTCGGGCGGGCTACACGACGCCCGTGGGTACGACAAGGAAAGTGACACGGACGGATACCACTTCGTATCGAACTTCGTGGACACGGTGCACGAGTTAAGTGGGGTCGAGCACTTCATAGCGCACGCGCGGTGCGCCGTGCTTGGGGGTTTGTCTACTACCGGTAACAGAATGGTTCCGCCGTTGCGGCACGAAGAGGTACACCAACTGGCGTTGGATTTTCCAAAGCTCGGGTTCTCCCTGAACGGGGGGGTGGAGACCGTCGACGACGCGCTTTCGCATTTGCGGCGAGGCACGGTGCGCGGCGTGATGCTCGGCCGCGCGGTTTACAAAAACCCGGCGGTGCTGGCGACGGTGGACCGGCTCATTTACGGCGACTGTGACGGTGACAGAAAGGAACGCATGGCGGGTGAACACGAGCGACTGGCCGTCGCGGCTTGGCCCACGGACGGGTGGCGCGTGGACGACCGTTGGCGCGAACGGCGTTCGTATTTCTCGCTGCACGACGACGGCGCCGCGGACGCCGCGGCGTGCGTGACTCGTGAGCGGGTGTTACGAAGGTTCGCGGGGTACGGCGACGCCGTGCTTCGGCAACGCGTGGGTGAGCTGGAGAAACACCCCAAGGCCCTGGGGGAGGCTCGCGGGCTTTGCAAAGCCCTGGGCGGGATGTCCTACGGCGTGCGCGCCGGGAACCGGTTCAAACGCGACTTGGAATTCGGGTTGCAGGGGTGGACGAAGCGGTTGCTGGCGGGCGAGGACGCCGGGGGTTTGTCGTTTTCGGGGCTCATTACGAGCTGCGTCGCGGGGCTCGGGGAACAGGGGGTCGAGGATATGCGCAAGGACATGGAAAACGTTTTGGAAAGCGAACAACGAAGAAGGAGTCTGGCGCGCGGGCGGAAAGGGGGGGAGGACGGAAACGACGGAGACGACGAAACTCTCGACGCCGAAACGTGCGCGGCGGAGGAGTACTGAATGACAAAAGGAACGCTTATCTTAGGAGAGTAGCGCCTTAGTGTTGCGCAGGAGAGTAGAGTAGAGGTTTAGTCGTTGACGCGTAGTCGTCATGGAAGCAAAAAGCATAGTCCGTCGGGAGTCATCCCAGTCCATCATACTCGTCTCTACGTATCGATCGTGGAATTAAAGAATGGAACGCGCTACTCGTCGTCAAGGAACATCTCTTCTGGCGGCGTTTTCGGATCATCCGTTTAGGCTTCGATGATGGCGTCCACGGCGTGGATAATCGCGTTGTCCACCTTGATGTCGTTCTTCTTGAACTTGGCGCCGTTCACCGCGCCGCCCTTGATCGTGATCGTGGTGCCGCCGATCGTGGTGAGCGTGGTGCCGTCCGGCATGTTTTCAAGGCGGTGCGCGCCTTGCACGATGTGGTTCTTGATCATGGCGGGCAGGTTGGGGTGGTCCATGATTTCCATCTTGGTTTTGCCGATCTTTTTAAGAAACACGGAAAACGCGTCGTCGTTGGGGGCGAACACGGTGATTGGGCCGGGGGAGGTCATGATGGCTTGGTTGCCGGACTGTGTTGGAGGCGATGAGGTGGGGTGAACCAAGGGTGGGACGGTCAGCGAAATCGCAACAGACTGGGTCTAGCTAGACACACTAGACGTCGCCAAAAGGCCAAAAAATTGCCAAAAACAGGCGCTATCCAAGTTTGGACGTCTCGGTGACTCGGCGCGATTGCGATTGCGGTCAATCGGAGACGCGGTGGTTCGCGTGGATCCGTGGCGTTCGCGCGAGCGGAACTTCCGTTTGATTCGAAACGACTGCTCGTCTTTGTCGTGGCGATTACCAACCCACCGCGACGCGACCGGGGTTGGTCGTGGGGCCCGACCCGGAACGGCGCGGTCCGGTGCCATCGGCGGTCTCGGGAAAAAAAAACAAGAGGGTGCGAGAGGACCGATCGTTTTCCCGGGATTTCGCGTACTCGTCCGGCCACGACGCCACCGCGCTTCCCAGGACTGTTCGTAAAACCCTAAAATCGATCGATCGGGTCTAGACACCAGCGTGCGCAACCAGTACGACGTACCTTGGTCACCGCGGTGGCAAAGAGCATGTAGTTGGCGTTCTTGGCGACCATGCCGAACGCGTCGTTGTTGAAGGAGGCACCGCCTTCTTCGCCACCCTTGCCGTGCGCGACAGCGGCGCGCACGTTGAGGGACCCGCGGCTCTTCGTGGAGCGGCCGACGGCGGGGGCGGCGAAAGCCTTGGCGGAGGTCATGGTGAAAGCAGACATGATGTGTGCGTGTGGAAGGAACAATGCCGGCGCGGAGACGCGTGACGGGAAAAACAATGCCTGAAGCGCCAGCTGGCCGTGGATAGCGTTCGGCACACGGTTTAGGGTTTACAGTTCAGGGTCGGGGTTCTAGGGCTGTTGGCGTGGTTTCCGAAAACTCTTAGTTTACACAGACAGATCCGCTTCATTTGTGAGATTCGCAAAGACGCCCTGCGTCTCGTCCGCAGTGTGCTCCGCGTTTCCGCCGGTGTCGTCCCGGGCTCGGTTCGGAACGGGACGCGTTTCCGTCGGGTTGGTGCGCGGTACGTCGCGCCGCGCACCATGCGTTTCAAAACACAGTTCAACGGGTACTCCCTCGCGTTCTCGCCTTTTTTCGAGGGGAGGCTGGCGGTCACGACCTCCCAGAATTTCGGTATCATCGGCAACGGCCAGCAGTACGTTTTGGACCAGGCGCCTGGTGGCGAGCTTGTTGAGGTCGCTCGGTTCGAAACCGCGGACGGTCTGTACGACTGCTGCTGGAGCGAACAAAACGAAAACATCCTGGTAAGCGCCTCGGGTGATGGGTCCGTGAAGGTGTGGGACGTGACCGCCCCAGCACACGCAAACCCGCTCCGGTCGTTCGAGGAACACACGCACGAGGTGTACGCGGTGCACTGGAACCAAGTCCGACGGGACGTGTTTCTCAGCGCGAGCTGGGACGACACGGTGAAGCTATGGTCGCTGGAGCAAGGAGCGCCTCAAATGAGACCGGGCAGCGGCCCGGGCGGCGGTTCAGCTCCAGGCGGCGGCGGAAGTTTGCGCACGTTCGCGGAGCACGCGTATTGCGTGTACGCGGCGGTGTGGTCGCCGCAGCACGCGGAGGTCTTCGCTACTGCGAGTGGGGACTGCACGTTGAAGATCTGGGACACCAGGCACAACCACAGCAGCCTCACGATTCCCGCGCACGAGTACGAGATCCTGTGCTGCGACTGGAACAAGTACAACGACTGCGTCGTCGCGACTGGGAGCGTGGATAAAACCGTCAAGCTGTGGGACGTGCGGAACCCGAGCCGGGAGCTGGCGGTGGTGAGGGGGCACCAGGTACGTGTTGTATTTCCCACCCCGAGTCCAACGATGATTATTTTGTTTGGAGGCGCGTATGGACTGACACCTTTTCTTTCTTTCTTTTCGCAATCGCAGTACGCCGTGCGCCGAGTGAAGTGCTCGCCGCACGCGGAGAACGTCGTGTACACCGCGTCGTATGACATGTCAATCGGGATGTTCGACTGGCAGGTCGCGGCGAACGGCGGGGACCCGACCGTGAAGCGGTGGGGACACCACACCGAGTTCGCGGTGGGGCTGGACGCGTCGTGTTTGCGGGAAGGTTTGTTGGGGAGCTGCGGGTGGGACGAAATGGCGTACGTGTGGCCCGTGAGTGGCGAACCAGGGGCGATGGGACCGCCGGGGAACGGACGCACGCCGTTTTAATCAACACAGAAATAGCTCTTGACAAAAAATCGCATGTAAGACTCTTAAAAACAGTCACGGAACACCCGCGGAAGAGTCTACGCGCGGGACGGCGATTGGTTTTTACCGTCGAGACGCAGACGGCACGCGCGACACTTAGCAAATCCGCAAATTAGCACCACTGGAACTTGGGCACGCCAGGGCACTTGCATCCGGATTCCTGGATGATCGCGTTGGCGCCGTAGTTCCCGCCCCTGACGCACTCCGGGATGTCTTTCCCCACCACGAGCTGCGAAAGGAACCCGCCCACGAAGGCGTCGCCGGCGCCGTTGGTGTCCACCAGTTTCTCGGCCGCGAGGGGAATCACGGGGTACTCGTAGACCTTGCCTTCCTTCGCCACGATCGTGGGGAGCACGCCTTGCGTGAACACCACGGTTCGCGCGCGGTGCCCGGACTGTTTCGGCATCTTACTGATCCGCATGGCGATCTCGGCCACGTCTTTGGTGGCCCACCCTTCCGTTTCCGCGAAAGTCACCGCTTCGCTTTCGTTGCCAAACAGGATGTCCACCAGCGGCATGAGCTCCATCATCGCCGTTTTGAACGGAGGGACCTGCATCAGAAACGGAGCAGACAGGTTGAAGCAGTAGCACTTGCCTTCCTCGGCGCTGTGCTTGGCGACTTTCATCATGGAATCGGGCGACACGGTGAGGAAAAAACCCGCGCTGTAAAAGAAACGCGCGGCCTCCACGAGCTGCCAGTTTTCCGGTTTCTCGAGGTGGTCAATCTTGTAGTTGTTCGCCGCGTTCAGCGCCGCAACGAGCGAGCGCTCGCCGCCATTCACCAGGACGCCGCAGGTACCCGTGGGCGTCTGCTCGTCCACCATGTAGTTGGCGTTGACGCCATCCGCCAAGCACGCCGCGGTCATCTCCGCCGCGAAAGAATCAGCGCCGACGCAGCCCATGTACGCCGTGGCGAAAGGCACCTGCAGCATCCACTGCGCCACCCTGATGCTGTTCTGCGTAGCGCCGCCCGCGATGTACTCCACCTCGAACTGCTTCGTCATGTCCTCGTACATAGGCGCGTGCTTGTCCTCGGCGAGAATCGCGTCGTTGAGCTTCACGCCGTACTTCTCCAGGAACTCAGAAGGGACGACCGCGGAGATGTCCAGAAGGGGGTTGCCCATGCCCAGAAGCACGCCCGCGATGCCGCCGGATTCGAAGTTAGCCTGGTAGTATGTACGGTTAGTGGGTTGGTTGGTTAAAGGGAGGGGAGGTGTTGGTGGTGTCTCGTGGAAGCTTTCCACGACCGCGATCGATCCGATCGAAAGAAAAAGGAACACGCACTCGGCGCGGGTTCGTGACGCTTTTGCGTTTCGATCGGTTCTCGATCGCGATCGACGACCGGGGTGGATGACTTGTTTGGAGGCTGGCGAGAAGAGCCACTCGAATCGATACGCACCATTGTGTGGGTTTGTGGGGGGAAGGGGAAGGTGTGCGGAAAAGTGCCGGGGCGGACGGCGAAGGCGTTGATAACGACAGATGATGGACACCGATTCTCTGAAGCGGCGGGCGCTTCTCTGTCAGCCACAAATCACGTCGAAGGATTTGAGTCTGAAAACACACCTTTCTTGGAAAACGAAGCATCGGCCACCGACAGATCGTGGTGCGCAGGCGCGAAAGGGCGAACCGGAAAGCGAAGGGGGGGACGCGCGCGAGTCATGTGGAAGAAGCGGTGTTCGCACGGGAAGCAGAAGGCAGGCTGCGTGCAGTGCAACCCATGTCCCCACGGCAAACTGAAACGCATCTGCGCGGCGTGCAATCTGTGTGCTCACGGCAAGCGGAAACACGACTGCACGGTCTGCAACCCCTGCTCTCACGGCAAGGTGAAACGCCGGTGCGCGGCGTGCAACCCCTGCTCGCATGGCATGCTGAAAAGCAAGTGCGCGGCGTGCACCCCCTGCCCCCACGGCAAGCGGAAGAGCAGCTGCGCGGAGTGCAACCCCTGCTCTCACGGCAAGCGGAAATACGACTGCGCGGAGTGCAGCCCCTGCTCTCACGGCAAGCTGAAACGCATGTTCACGGCGTGCACCCTGTGCCCGCACGGCATGCTGAAAGGCTCCTGCGCGGCGTGCACCCCCTGCCCCCACGGCAAGGTGAAACGCCGGTGCGCGGCGTGCAACCCCTGCCCTCACGGCAAGCTGAAACACATGTGCGCGGAGTGCACCCCCTGCCCTCACGGCAAATGGAAATATAGCTGTCTGGAGTGCAACCCCTGCCCCCACGGCAAACTGAAACCCGTGCCCGCACGGCATGCTGAAAGGCTCCTGCGCGGCGTGCAACCCCTGCCCTCACGGCAAGGTGAAAAACAACTGCGCAGAGTGCAACCCCTGTCCCCACGGCAAGTTGAAGAGCCACTGCGCGGACTGCAACCCTTGCCCCCACGGCAAGCTGAAGAGCGACTGCGCGAAGTGCAACCCCTGCTCTCACGGCAAGCTGAAACGCATGTTCACGGCGTGCACCCTGTGCCCGCACGGCATGCTGAAAGGCTCCTGCGCGGCGTGCACCCCCTGCCCCCACGGCAAGGTGAAACGCCGGTGCGCGGCGTGCAACCCCTGCCCTCACGGCAAGCTGAAACACATGTGCGCGGAGTGCACCCCCTGCCCTCACGGCAAATGGAAATATAGCTGTCTGGAGTGCAACCCCTGCCCCCACGGCAAACTGAAACCCGTGCCCGCACGGCATGCTGAAAGGCTCCTGCGCGGCGTGCAACCCCTGCCCTCACGGCAAGGTGAAAAACAACTGCGCAGAGTGCAACCCCTGTCCCCACGGCAAGTTGAAGAGCCACTGCGCGGACTGCAACCCTTGCCCCCACGGCAAGCTGAAGAGCGACTGCGCGAAGTGCAACCCCTGCTCTCACGGCAAGCGGAAACGCATCTGCGCGGAGTGCAATCCCCTGCCCACACGGCATGCTGAAAGGCTCCTGCGCGGCGTGCACCCCCTGCCCCCACGGCAAGGTGAAACGCCGGTGCGCGGCGTGCAACCCCTGCCCGCATGGCATGCTGAAAAGCAAGTGCGCGGCGTGCACCCCCTGCCCCCACGGCAAGCGGAAGAGCAGCTGCGCGGAGTGCAACCCCTGCTCTCACGGCAAGCGGAAATACGACTGCGCGGAGTGCAGCCCCTGCTCTCACGGCAAGCTGAAACGCATGTTCACGGCGTGCAAGTCATCACGCACGGAACGTTCGGTTTCACCGCAGATCAAGCCCGAACCCGAGATCAAGGAAGAGCCGTTCAAGATTCACGACATGGGCGAAAACCACGAGTGATACGTACGCGCTTGCAAAACATCTCGTCGGGCGTTGTGACTCGAATCGAAAGGAGAAGCATAGACAGTCCGTCCGTGCGTGTTACAAATCACGCCCACCTAATTTTCACGTAAAAGTATTTCAGTACGGTCTATGCCGGTCGCCGCCGTACCCACGCCCTCCCCCGCCGCGGTCGTCGTACCCCCGCCCTCCCCCGTGTGAAGGCCTGTCGTACCCGCGACCGCCGCCTCGGTCGTTGCTTCCTCCGCCGCCGCCGCCACCGTACCCGCCGCCCCCGTTCCGGTCCCCTTCCCCTTCCCTCCCCCCCCCCTCTCGGTCCTCCCGCGACGTCGCGATCGTGACGCTCAGCGTTTTGCCATTCAGCACGTGTCCGTCGTAAAACCCCGGCGCGCTTTGCGCCGCCATCGGGTCGTCGTACTTGATCACGGCTTCGTCTTTGTTCGCGCCCGTCGCGTTGTCCTTGTAGATCTTCACCGCATGCGGCCACTGGTCGGGGAACCCAAACTTCTGCCGGACCCTGGCGATGATTCCAATACCGCTGAACAGTTCGTTTAGGTCAGACTCGGTGGTCGTGCTGGGGTCGAACCCTTTGACGAAAATGCGGTTGCTGGTATCCCTCAAACCCACGTGAAGCCACCCCGCCGCGGTTTTTTGCTCCGCGTCCTTCACCGCTTTCGATTTCTGCGCGCCGCAACGCTTGCAGCTTTTGCGCCAGTTGAAATTGGAGTTACCGCACCCGTCGCACTGCCAGTCATCGGACACGGGTTGCGCTGCGGGTGGGGGGGCGCGACCGCCACCGCCGGGACGCCCGTATTCGGAACCGCCGCCGCCGCGCGCGGGTTCAGACGGCCCACCGATGTGCGAGTACCGGCATTGATCACCCCGGGTACACGTCCCCCTTTGGAAGTCACCGCACGCGCCTCGCGTGCCCGCGCCCGCGCCCGCGGTGGCAGCCCCGCCGCCGTAACCGCCTCCGCCGGTTGAAGGAGGCGGCGGCGGGGGCTGCCCAGCTGCTGCAGGTGGCGGGGGCGCGGATCGCGACGGGGGAGGTGGCGGGGGCACGCGGTCATCACCGGGACCGCTCATGATCGCGTTTGTTTACGTGCGCTTTGGGGAAACTTAAGGTCGGGAAAGGGGTCCGCGCGCGTGCACTGGACAAGCCGAAACGGGACACACCGCCGCCGCGTGAACAACACTGGAAGCGACGAGGCGGATGATCGATCGGCTAGCACGAGAATTTGTTGGACCCCAAAAGAACGAAGTTTTTTTAGAAAGGTCTTGAGTTTTATTAATATTCATAATCCGGTTTTCGAAACCACTTCAAAACGTGCAAGGCGTTTCGTTGTAAAAACACGCATGCTGACGCGACCTTCGCAAAGGTGGTCGTCACGCACCCCACGCAGCAACAATGTCGGTTTCGTTGCTGTGCCAGAACGTGGTCACCTCCGCGTCGTTGTCGGCTCGCCACTCCATTGTCGTCACCGGCACCCGCGTCGTCAAGCAACCCGGGTTGTCGCATCGTGGTGGACGAGGGAAACACATTGTTATCCGCCCTCGTGCTGGTTTTCTGGACAACCTGCTGGGCGTAAACAACGGTAACGACGGAGACAAGAAGGTGACGCGACCGAAGCCGGGCACGAAAACCGTCCTGATGTGCTCGTGCTGCAGCAACAAGGGATTCGAGAAGTGTCCGGGGTGCAACGGCACGGGCAAGGTGAGAGCCTCGTTTGTCGTTTTACGTCAAGATTTCCATTTCCACAAGAAACACCTGTCCTCCGACGCAGCGCATACCGCCGTGACTGCCGCGATCGGTGATATCGCGACCGTCACTACTCCCCACCACCAAGAACCAACTCCCACTCACCAACCTCCTTTCCCTCTCTCCCATCCACAGAGCAAGGTGAACGGAAACGTGATGGAGCGCTTCAAGTGCATGGTGTGCCAGGGCATGGGTGGCATTTCATGCACCAACTGCAACCGGGGGGGCAAGGGTTTGACGCCGGAACAGAGGGGGGAGAGATAAACGCGAGCGGGGCGAGAACAGAAGAACAGAAGAACAGTAAGAACAGTAAGAACAGTAAGAACAGTATCCGGATACAAGAACTTGTAAAGAACAAAAGGACAGTATGACAGTAAAAGTAAAGTATAAAACTGATAATGCAACCGTCGACCGCGCGTCTCGATTTCCGGCGTACCTTCCAGGTATCGCGAAGGTATTTAACAGTGCGTCTCACTAGCGTTCCGTAGTGCGCATGCTCCCCTTACGACGATTCGTCGTGCGTCAGCTCCAGCACTTTCACCGCGCCGCACGAGTTCGCCGCTAAAACGCGCTCGCCACATGGCGACCACGCCACCGCGCTGACGAACAACCCGGGTTTCTCGGCGGGCGTTTGTTGTTGACTCGTTTGGTGACCCCACGCCGCGGTGAGTGAAAGCGAGGTCATCGCGACCGGCGTGGGGACGGACTTGGAGAACAAACAAACCGTGTTGTCCTCGGAGCCGCACACGATCCGGCCATCTTTACTAACGTCCATCCCAACAAAGTTGCGCTTGTTCTGGTGCCCGCCGAACGTCCGGACGCACGGATCGCACGCCGCGCCGTTGACTCCATCAAACCCTCTTGTAACGTCCCACAGCTTCAGGGTGTTGTCCGTTGAGGCGGTGATGAGCTGGTGCGCGCCGAGCCACTTTACATAAGAAACCGCTCTTTTGTGCCCCGCCAGCACCACCAGCGGCCGCTGCGTTCGGCGCAAGTCGTACACGTGCGTCTGGTGCGCCGCCGACGAAAACGCCACGACGTTCGCGTTGACGGGTGAGAACTGCACCGAACACACGTTCGCCCTGCACTTAATCGTCGCCGCGCTTTGCCGTTGCGACGTGCTCCACACCTTGACCAATCCGTCGTCTGAGCCTGAACAAAGAAGCGTGGGATCGAGGGTTGAGAAATCCAGACTCCACACCCGCTTTTCGTGTTCCTTCAGCTCGCAACTCACCGACCCCGCGTTCGCGTCGAACAGCGAAATCGCGCCGTCGTAATCCGCAAAGGAAATGACCTGCCGCGCGTACGGGTTCCACGCCAGGGAGCTTGGGATGGGTAAAACGGTAAATAGGTAAAACGGTAAATAGGTAAAACGGTAAATAGGTAAAACGGTAAATAGGTAAAACGGCAAATAGGTAAAAAGGCAAATAGGTAAAACGGTAAATAGGTAAATAGGTAAAACAGTAAAACGAAGCGTCAGTCGTTTGTGGTGTGTGTGTCCGGGATTGCCAAGGATACACCGTACTCCGTACAGCGCAGGACACCGGGAGGCGGGATTTGGTTTGGAAGGGTATTACCTTAGCTTGCTCGCCACCCGGGTTTCCGCGACAGGGCACTGCACCGCCGCGCCCAGCGACACCAAGGCTTTGGTTTCGAAAATCCGTAACCGTTTGGAAATCCCAGCCGTCGCGACGTACTCGCCGTCGCGGTCCCACCCGACGCTGCAGATCATCTCCCCGAACGAATGCACGTCCCCGTGGCTCACGTCCGCGATGACCCGCATCTGCGTCTTGCGCACGCTCTGCGCGAGCTCGTGCCCGAAAAAAGTAAACGCGTCACTCAGCGCCGACCCCGCCGCGTTCGCCGCCTGCTCCGCCGCGCCGCGCCTGGCGGACACGGAGAGCTGCGCTGCGTTTGGGTCGACGACCGACCCTGGAGCTTGAGACGCTTCTTTTGAATTTCCCAACGCCGCGGAAACAAAGGCGTCTGTCCGCGTGGCGTGCGCGTACGCCCTCGCCACGGGCGCCACAGCCCTGGCGCAGGATTGGAAGAAATTTTCCTCAAGCGCCTCGAACGCGGCGGCGTCCAGCTCGTGTGCGCCCCTGTGGCCACCCGCCGCGGCGGCCGCCGCGGCGTCGCCCGCGTCCAGGAGGGTCAGGTCCCCGGCGCTGAAACTGCGCGCGGCGACCAAGCCCATGTTCCGACTCGGCGCCTCACTGGCTTGCAGCGCTTTGACGCGGTCAAGACTAGGCGCGGTTTGCAGAGATTTGACTCGGTCGAGGCTCGGCCGGCGCGCGTCCGCTGAGGCGGAAACCGTGCGTTCCAAACCTTCCACGGCGTTTTCGTTGAACGAGCCTTGCCGCGACGGCGGGCGGGAAACCGCCTTTGGCGACCCGCCGTCAGCACTGGAAGGCGCGCTGCTTTGCGATCTCGTCGTGTTCGCATTCACGTCGGTTTCGCTTCCGTTTGAAAGTTTTTCCAGCGCCTGTTCCAGCGTTCCGGCGGGCGCGCCACCCGGCGCGCGCCGGCGCTTCGAGGGCTTCTCCCCGGGCGGCGCGTCGCCTGGAGTGAAACCGCCGGGCGTGTGGGTACCTCGGTTCGCCCTTGACAGGTCAAACGAAACCCCCCTGCGTGAACCACGCGCCGCGTGTTCGAACGAACCCCCCGACGCTAAGCGGTCTTTCCGCGACCGCGTTTCGTTGCGTTGCGCCACGCCATCGGTAACGCCGTGCCCCGCCGAGTGATGATCGTCAACACCCAATCCGCCGAGCTGCCGAAGCGCGTGCGCCAGGAGCGCCGAGCGCACTCGGTGCGCCTGTGCCTCCCTCGCCCGCGCCTCGCGGTTGGCTCGCAAAAACCCCGCGAGCGCCACGAGCTTGGCCCTGCGTTTTTCCGACGCCATACCCCTCTCTCGTTGCGTTCGCCATCCGCTCGTGTCCGTGTCGGCACGTCTTATCTTACCCTCGGCGACGCTCACCAGAAGCGCCCTCGTTTGCGCCGCGCTCGGCCGGTTCCCGGGAACCGGCTGAAGCAGCTGCTTCGCGATGGCGGATTCCTCGGGATCTAAGGCCAGCGCAGCGGCGCCCGCGCCGTCCGGCCGGAGCGTCGCCGCGAGAAGCGCCCCGACGTCCCCGCGCGCGCCCGTTGCGATTTCAGGCCAGCACAGCTCCACCATCAGCACCCCCAGGGCGAAACACTCCGCGGGCGCGCCTGGAACGCTGGAGCCCGCTTTTTCCTCCGGGGATACGTAAAGCTGTTCGTTGCTGTTGCTGTTGCTGTTGCGCTCGTGTTTCGATTGTTTCAACCCGTTTGAGTCCGCGGCGGGTACCACCGACGCCGCCGCGGATGCGAAAAAGGAAGACGACGCCGCCGCGTCCACGCGCGTTGTCTGGTCGTCTGCCATGGCGTCGTCCTCGTCACTGGACTCGTCCCGGTCCTGGGCGTCCGCGGGAGGGGCGGTCACGCGACCGTCTGTGTGTCGCGCGCCGCGCCCCGCGGGTCGGCCGTCGACAGCGTCTCGCTCGCGTCGCGGAGGCGTCATAGGCCGCGGCGGCGCCAGCCCTATGTCGCCTTGCGGGCTCACCGTGAGCTGGGACGGCCGCATCGCCCGTAACAGCGTCCCGCCGACGTGCGCGGAGGCCATCAACCCGGCGCACCCGGTCAGGACGTGCAGGGCGTCGTCTATGTCGGGCGCGATTCCTTTGGCGTGGAGCGAGTCGAGCCAGTCGCGTATGGTGCGTTTTCCAAGCGCCAGCCCCTCGATCGGGGGCATGCTTTGCAGCCGTCGCATTTTCGTTGTGTCAGCCGGATCGAGGGTCAACAGCGGGTCCGACAAGAAAGCGGCTTCCACGCGTCCGAGCGGCGCGGCGGCAGCGTCAATTGTCAAAGCATCGTTCGTCTCCATGGCGTCGTGTACACCGGGTGCGGTCTGACGTGCCATGCCCAGCGTCGCTCGTGAATGCGCACCGCGACCCGACCCCGCCCCACCTGCCCCGCAAAACCCCTCCGCGAACCCTTCCCTGACCTTCTCCATGGGCGCACCGGGATGCGCGTTCGCGTTCGCGTGCGTCATCGGTACCGCGCTCCGCCCCGCGTCTCGCGCCAGCGTCGCGCCCGCCACGAACTCGCGCTGGTGCGTTTGGTTGTCCTCGTCGCTCAGGTCGTCGCCATCGCTGTGCTCGCCGTCCGAGCTAAACTCGTCCGGGTCCGGCACGGTCACCACGCCGTGCTCTCCTGCGCTCGCCAGGCTCCCGCGCGCCATCCGGTGGTCGAACTCGTCGTCGTCGAGCACCTCCGCGCCGTTTTCGAAGCGAGGCACCATCTGGTTGCTTTGTTTCCGTCGCCACACGTGCGCCCACATGTGCTTCACCGCTTTTTTCGTTACCGGTTTCAAAAGGTAGTCCTCCGCGCCTAGACGTAAACAGTTCAAAACCACCTCGGCGTGTTCGTTGCTGCTCATCATCACCACCGGCATCTCGTGCAAATCGGGATCTTCGCGCACCCGGTGTAACAAAGCCGGGCCGTCGACGTCCGGCATCATCACGTCCGTGAGCAGCAGGTTGAACTCGGTGCCGCTGGCTAGCATCGCCAGGGCTTCCCGGCCGGAGGACACGGAGGTGACTGCGTTTTTGGTGGAGGTGTTAGGGGAGGTCAGGATAGGGTAACTAAGAGTACACTACGAGTACGCTCGTCAGGACGATGGGAAAAAGAGAATCGTCGGTGACGTGTTCGGCGCGAAAACGCGATGGGAGAGGGACGACGTGCGGGTCGTGAACGTGCGTGTGTCACCACGCGACAGCACACACGGCGCGTACCTTGGTAGCGACACTTCCGTAACAACCCCGCGACCACGGTTCGCGTAACCCGGTCGTCGTCCACCAGCAACACGTGCACCTCATCGGGCGACGAACTCGCCATGGTCGCGGTCGCGCGACGTCACCGGCCGACGTCGACGAGTTTTGGCACCCCCGACGTCGGCGCGGTCCCGGTCCGCACGCGCCGAAACCGCACACTCTGCTAACCCTAAACGCCTCCGCGTACTCCTTGCCGGTGTCGTGCGCCACACCGAGCCGACTCCAAGAGTCAAAAGCTCGCTCGTGGCGCGCTTTTGGCGCGCGTCGCAATCGATGCCCCCACGCGAAGGAATGAGTCCCAAATACAACAAGAGCTTGGATTCGCAAAAAAGCGTTTTCGAAAGTCCACGTCGATTGGTAGATTCGACACATGTCCATCTCTGAGCCTCTGATGATTGAGCCTGACGGAAGCGAAGTGCACCGGTGCTAACACGCGCCACGAGCCAACAACAGAGTTGAGTCATGCCCATGGATTTCAGAGCTGCCAGCTCAGCTCATCATCCCACCCAACAGGTCGAAAAAAAAACCCAAAAACAGACTGGTTTGCGTACGCGATTTATCCGCGAAGGATTTGTTCGCCAGGTGTGAATGTAAAGGTTGCGATCGGCCTGTCCACCACCCTTCACTCTCGCACGCACCCGTCCACCTTTCCTTTTTAAAAGCAAGATGGCTGCCTTCGCTGCTACCACCCCCTCCCTGAAGGTACGTGGGGGGTCGTTTCTTTTGTTGGGCGGTCGACGCGCGCGTGGGTAACCGGTTTCCGATGCCAATCGCGCGCGCGAATCGGAAAAAAAGAAGCCCTATCCGCGCGCGGAGCGTTCGCCTTACCGGTCGTGCATACCGTCCGTGTGTTCCCCTCGACGTGCAAAACCCTCCGTGACCTGACCGAACCTTCCCCACGCCTGCCCGCACATCCAACAGGTTGAGTTCCGCGGCAAAACCGCCGGTCTCAAGCGCGGCAAGGCTTGCAAGGTACGTGCGGTTACGAACGCGACCGCGAGACGGAATTGAGACGAGACGAGAGCGCATCATCACATCGCACCCGTTTCCGGGTAGCACCGGACTACTCGGGCGTGCCTGCCGCGCGAACACAGCAAACACCCTAACCTCGCCAATCCACACACTCCCCATACCACCAGGCTGCCGCCGTGAACACCGTCACCGAGGCGAAGATCAAGGTTGCTATCAACGGTTTCGGCCGCATCGGTACGTACCGCGCGTGTTGCGGCATTCGCAATCCACTCCGACACAGTTTGACGTTTTTTTTCTCCTTTTTTTTCCACCCGAAACTGACCCTCTCTCGCTCCGCCACCCCCCCCAACAGGCCGCAACTTCCTCCGCTGCTGGCACGGACGCACCGATTCCCTTCTCGAGGTCGTGGCGATCAACGACAGCGGCGGTGTGAAACAGGCGTCGCACCTTGTGAAGTACGACAGCATTCTGGGGACGTTCGACGCGGAGGTCGCCATCATCGACGACACGCACATCAGCATCGACGGGAAATCCATCGAGATCGTGTCGAACAGGGACCCCACGAAGTTGCCTTGGAAGAAACTCGGCGTGCAAATCGTCATCGAAGGCACCGGTGTGTTCATCGACACCCCCGGTGCATCCAAGCACCTCGAAGCAGGCGCGGAGAAGGTGATCATCACGGCGCCCGCGAAAGGCGACGACATCCCGACCTACGTCCTTGGCGTCAACGCGGATCAGTACACGCACGCGGATAAGATCATCAGCAACGCGTCGTGCACCACCAACGGCTTGGCGCCTTTCGCCAAGGTGCTTGATGACTCATTCGGCATCGTCCGCGGGCTGATGACCACCACGCACTCCTACACCGGCGACCAGAGGATTTTGGACGCGTCGCACCGCGACCTGCGCCGCGCGCGCGCCGCCGCGCTGAACATCGTGCCCACCGGCACGGGCGCCGCGAAGGCGGTCGCCTTGGTGCTTCCCCAGCTCAAGGGCAAGCTCAACGGCATCGCCCTGCGGGTGCCCACCCCCAACGTATCCGTGGTGGACATGGTGATCCAGGTTGAAAAGAAGGTCACCGCGGAGGAGGTGAACGACGCTTTCCGCGCCGCCGCCGCCGGCCCCATGAAAGGCATCCTCGCCGTGTGCGACGAACCCCTCGTGTCCATCGACTTCAGGTGCAGCAGCGTCAGCACCACCATCGACAGCGCGCTGACCATGGTGATGGGGGACGACCTGATCAAGGTCATCGCCTGGTACGACAACGAGTGGGGCTACTCCCAAAGGGTGGTGGACCTCGCCGAGCTCGCCGCGAGCAAGTGGGGCAAATAAGCGAGGCGATTTACGACGAGACCAAGCGGGTTTTTGGCAAGGACGGGCGCCTTCTTTTCCACACACGAAACAACGGCAACGCGAGAGTATTGCGTGTATTAAAGATACAGTATCAACCGATTGTTCTGTAAATCTACTACTTGAATGACTTGAAAGTGTCTTACAAAAATGCTCCCGACGAACCCACCGGCGCCCGCGAACTTCCCCTCGCCGCGCCGCGGCGTCTTTTGCCGATTTTTTGTACTTCTCTTTCAAAAGAAAATTATCCCTGCTACACGTACCTACATTACACCGCTTACTTCGCAAAACGGTCCAGCTCGATACGCCCGGGAGTTACTTCCCGCTGGTCTTGGCGACTTGTTTCCCCACGGATGCGCTTTCGGTCCAGTTGACGCCCGGAAGAATCAACCGCTGGTCCACGTTGTCTTTGTACGTCACGACGATGTTCAGCAGGGAATCGAGCAGCGCGTCGGACATGAGGTGGGGTTCCAACCCCAGGTCCTGCAGCTTCGAGTTCTTGGCGTTGTAGTAGTGCTCCTCCAGTTCAACGCGCGGGTTCGGGACGTTGATCACCTTGGGGTCCAAGCCAATCTTCTTCCCCGCCTCAGTGATAAGCGCCGCCAGCTCGTTGACGCTGAACTGCTCCGTGAACTGGTTGTACACGCGCATCTCCCCGGGCTCCGCGGGGTTGTCGCACGCGATCTGGATGCACCGCACGGTATCCCTGATGTCAAGGAAGCCTCTTGTTTGGCCGCCCTTGCCGTACACGGTCATGGGGTGCCCGACCGCGGCCTGGCACGATAAAAAAGAAAGTGTCAGTCTCTCGTAACGTGTATTACGTAAACAGTCAGGGTAAGGGGCAGAGGTAATAACCGTCCCTTCTGGTACGAGTATGGGCAATCGCAGAGGCGGAGCGTGGTGATTGGGAAAGGCCTTACCTGGATGCAGAAGCGGTTCAGCGCGGTGCCGAACACGGCGTCGTAATCCAGGCGGTTAATAAGCGCCGGGTCCATCATGGTTTCCTCCGTCGCGACGCCGTACACCACGCCCTGGTTCAAGTCCGTGGTTTTCAGCTTCCACGTTTTCGTGCACATAAGCATGTTCGCGCTGTCGTGGCACTTGCTGAGGTGGTAGAACGAGTTGCCCTGTTTCGGGTACGGAAGCGTGTCGCTGCGTCCGTTGTGCTCGATCGTGATGTACCCCTCCTCGATGTCGATGTTGGGGGTGCCGTACTCGCCCATCGTGCCTAGTTTAATCAGGTGGCACTCCGGTGCGTATTCCTTAATAGCGTACATCAGGTTGATTGACCCCATGACGTTGTTGGTTTGCGTGAAAACCGCCTTCGTGCGGTCCATCATGCTGTAAGGCGCGCTTCTTTGTTCGCCGAAGTGCACCGCGCTCGTGGGTTCAAACGCCTGGAACGCGGCGCTTAAAAACTCGTAGTCGCAAACGTCACCCACGAACAGCTCGATTTTGTTCCCGCTCACCTCCTCCCACTTCCGCACGCGTTCGTGGATGCTCTTGATCGGCGTAAGGGAGTTGAACCCGAGCTGGTCGTCCCAGGACCGGCGGCACATGTTGTCCACGATGGCGACTTCATAGCCCCGGTTGCTAAGGTGCAGCGCCGTCGCCCACCCGCAGTACCCGTCCCCGCCGATCACCATGACTTTCTGGCCTTTCCCCGCATCCTTGGCATCCGCGCCTGAGCGGTCGGGTTTCGCGGCCGCGGCCGCGAACACCACCGTGCGCAGGGACCGCGCCTGGTGCTTCGCCTGCGTCCTGGCAGGCGCGGCGAAGGAGGCCAGGGAAACGCCACCCATGGCCACGGAGGACGCCTTGGCGGAGAACGCCGCTCTCGCGGGTGACTTCCGGGCGGACACGCGACTTACCGCGCGGGGGGCGGTGATGCCTGCGTTTGGTGGTAAAGAGTACAGGGGAAAGGTCAGTCACGATGTGAGTGTTGCGTCGTGGTGGTGACATCACGGAGTGCGTGGTCTTGACTCGATCTCGCGATCGACAGATGATGTGTGTCGACGGGGCGCGATCCGTGTCACGCCAGCGCCTGACACCACGACAAACCGTGTGTCGATCGCGCGCGTTGTGCCCCGAGACTAAGAGACGCACGCAGCGCTCGATCGAGCCCGGCGTGAACGCCGTTGAAATCACACGCAAGCCCAGACGGTGCCTCGCACCGCACGAAGACACACACGCAATAAAGACAGACCGCGGATAGAGACATCTTTGGAATATCCATTCATCGTCGCGAGAGCGATGCACGCGCGTGTGCTGGGATCGCGCTTGTAAAAACCACGCGCCGTACGTACCGACGGAGGCCATGGTGAAAGCGCTCATGTTGTGACGAGTACGGACGTGGACAGTGCGTCGACGAGAGTGGGGCGCGGCTCGGGGACCGCTCGTGTTTTTCGGCGACGACGGCTGTGAGCCAGTGATTTTTCATTTTTGGACGGCTGTGAGCCAGTTTGAGACGAAAAGAATATTTTCGGTGTTCGATCGCATCGTCGCTACTCACCCTCCTCTCCCCTACTTCCCGAGAGATGTTTTTTGATAATCGGCGCCGCGAGCTCGGCGCATCGGCGGTACGGTATTTTTTTCGGTCCCCAGGCTTGTTCCACCGCTTCTGCAATGGGCGCCCACTTGACGCGCGAAAACTCCGGCTTTTCGCCTTGCAGGCCTTTTAAATCGACAAACTCGTTTGCGTCGTCCACGGTGGGCAGGTGGAACAACGTAAACTCCAGGCGTTGGCCTGCTAAGCCTTGTCCTGCGAGCCACCCTCCCGCTTCGTAGCAAAAGGCGGCTGATGGCTCACAAGGCACCGTGGCCACGAATTCCAACCCGTCCACGCCAACTTTCATCCCCACTTCTTCATAAAGCTCCCGCACCGCCGCGGCATCAGTTGTTTCGTCAATCTCCACCCCTCCCTGTGGCATTCCCCAGCTCCCCGGCCGGTCCAGGCGCTCGCCGAGAAGCACCTCACCGTGTTTGTTGAACACCAGCGCGGCGGCACACCGGCGGTACCACTTCCCGCCAACCTCCACCCGTCCCTCGGCGGGGTACACGCGCTCGCCGTTCTTGCCAAACTTTGCCGATGCCATCGCTGGTGTGGACACACCACGCCCGGCGTCAGCGCGCAGGTGGGGCGGGACGTAGCTTCCGGCCATCGCGCGTCTTGCAGAAACGAACTTGGCGAACGCCCGACAACGAGTGGAGAGGCACACCCGCGACGCGGCGGCGAGCATCGCGCAGTGAAGCCGGCGGTGGGGCCTTTCATCTCGACAGGCGCGTTTTGCATGGGTAAATACAGGGGGTTGCTTTTACTCGTTTGCTTGTTCCCAACATGTACTCTCGTTCCGTCGACGTTGTCACAATTTCTACGAACCGGCAAACGCG
>Ga0302138_10000184_pt1 | contig 38677 bp, 44 predicted proteins | sample CBN3_321_MG_FD_203110 | JGI IMG/M metagenome (GOLD analysis project Ga0302138, IMG submission 203110) | Marine microbial communities from Western Arctic Ocean, Canada - CBN3_surface | ecosystem: Environmental > Aquatic > Marine > Oceanic | place: Canada: Western Arctic Ocean | collected 2017-09-15 | reverse complement strand
GCCCGTGGACCCCAACTTCCTCCGTGGCGACGGGTTGGTGGTGCCCAACTTCAACGCAGTTGGAAACAACCCTGTCATTGAATCGCGACAGGGTGCCCCGACACGAAACGACCGGGTGGTCGTAGGCGAGTCGTGGAGTGTTTAATTATACAAAAAAAATAATAGCCACAGTTAAAACCAACCAAATGGAGAGCACGACCAACCAAATGGAGAGCACGACCAACCAAACCCTGAGCCCGTTCAAGTGGATGACAGACACCCAGACGTACAAGACCACCACCGTTCTGGAGGCCGACACCAAGAACAAGTTCTCCAATCTACCTGTCGAGCTGGTGAGTGTCTCGAGCGACCTCTTGGGCACTTCCAAAAAGCTCACCAAGACCCTCTCCGAGGCCACGACGGTTTCTCTCCAGAAAGGCGCGGGTTTGGACCGGGTCCTGGTTGACCCAGGGGTTCGGTCAGTCGGCTCAACCGCAACGCGCAGCAACATTTCCAGTTACTACACGTTTCAGGAAGGTGGCAACGTCCGGCATAGAGACCTAGGCTACACGACGAACTCGGAGCGAACCTACGACACCATGCCTATGACTAAACCGCAATCCAGCATGTTCACCACGCGGCCGGGGGTTATGCTCCAGAAGGAGTGGGTGTCAGAGCCCCAGATCGAGCGCGGGGGAGTGAACACGCGCTACGCAGAGCGTTAGACGTGTTTTCAGACCCGATTAATATGTTTACATAGAATAAAAGATGGACCAACTAGCGATCGGTAGTATTGGTTTATTTTTAGCTCTATCGAAGTTTCTCAACAGCAAGGATGATTTCGGGTCACAGCAGCAGCTCGGTGCTCCATATGGCCCCAACACCCCGGACGAAGAGATGCTGCTCGCCATCGCTAATAAAAACAACAACAAGGTGCGGGAGCTCTTTACGAGGCTCACAAAGGCGGACGTACAGACAAAAGCTAAGGAATACATGGCCGCCAATTGCGGAGACTGCGAAAAGATGAACTGGGACAACTTTCACAAACAGGCCCTCAACCAATTCAGCGACAAGCCCCTGACGGACTACATACACAACAACTTTGTCGCATCGCAAAACGTCAAACAAAATATGGCGGGTACGGAGGTGAGATCTGGCAACTACACCCTCAGCAACTCCGGCGCCTCCGGTTCTGTCTCCGCAGGGTTCGGCAACCAGACGCCCTACGAATCCAAGCTCGGCACATTCACCGGGCGGGACCAACTCCGACCAAATAAGAGCGACGCCCACGCGCCGGGGGTCATGTTCAAGGCCAACGAGCGCAACGAAGGTAATGTTTTCGGCACACCCCTCACGCGGCCCGACACGGACAGGTTTGTGAACCCGGCAGGACGCAGACACGACCTGAAACCTTGCGAGGCGGTGCAGGTCGGGAAGGGCCTCGGCCTCGCTGCGGACGTGCCAGGGCGTTCGGGCTTCCACGAGATGCACCGCGTGGAGAACCGGGATCTCGCGGCACACACCACACGTGGCCAGGAAAACACCAACGTGGTGCCAGGAAGGGACACTACCCAATTCCAAGGACCTAGCCTGTACTCGGCGGGGCTACTGGGCGACTTCTCATCCAAGGAGGGGTTCGGTCAGAAGTCGGATGGCGGGAGGGCTTTCGTTTCCAAGAGATGCAACACCCTCGTCACTACCGACAACCGTCCCGTTGTCCCGGGGAAGCACTTTCTCCTGGGGCACTCCGAGCAAGCCGACCACGAACACCGAGGCGACACGCTTAGAGGCACGGAAAACACACACACCGCTTTCAACAGCGCCGACGTGGAGAATGCACCGATTCGCTACGAATCGTATGTCTCCGACAAGCACAACATTAAGCAGAACACGACGTACACGCTGCCGGTGCACCACGGCCATAGGGCCATAGGCATCAAGAGCAACGACGCTTATTTCAACCAAACCCAACGCGGAGAGAACAACGAGCGACTTCAGTTGGGGAGCAAGGCCGGCGGCACTGGCACCGTGCAGTACACCGATTCAGCCCGCACTACCCTCCGCCAAGGAAGCAACGCTGAGGGAATGGGGAATGCCTACGGTGGGCACACCACCCACACGCTGCGCCCGGAGGACGACATCCGTGGGACGCAGAGAGCCACGGAGGCCTCTAGGTACAACATGGGCAGTCTGGCTCAGTCCGGGCAGACGTCCGTGGGTGCGTACCACAATTCAGAGGGCACCGCGCGCATCCACGCCGAGGATAGACCGGCCCCTGGGCGCGGCAACGTGGCGGTGGATAACCGGAAACAGATGGGCACTTATCACCTCAATACCAAGGAGAGCACGAATTCGCGGAGCATGATCGCCAACACGGGCACTCGCGAGGGCGTGATTGGTCAGACCCAGTCGCGCGTGAAATTTGAAGAGCGGACAGTTAGAGACCCTGCCATTGGGCGCGTGGGAAATCAGCCGTACGAGTCTGTGCCGCTTGACACTCGCATCGGGTGCAAGGAGGACCCTATGTGATGCACGTTGTGCGAAAAAGATATAGTATCATAGGAACCGTAATCCATAGTTACGGGTCCTATACTTCTATGAGTGTCTAATGTCGATAATTGACATCTAGGTGCACTTGCGCTTGGGCGCGGGCTTCTCGAACTCAGCCAAGGCCAGCCAGGGAAACGCCTTCCTCAGAAGCTGGCTCTCTCGAGAGTGCCTCGTTCCGTGGTTGTCGACCACCCAGTCGTACATGGCGGGAGAGTGCTTCAGCACTTGCAACACCTCGGCGGGGGTGTCGTTCGAATTGAGCACCTCGGCGAGGTCGGTGAGGTCGTCGGCCTCGAAATCGACATGGTACCTGGTGGCGTCGAGCACCTCCCTGACGCCCCCCTTTTCGCAGTCACCTCCCACATCGTCGGAATCACTGTCCGACTGGCCCTCCGTTAGAATGAGAAACTCCAGTTGGGAGATGTGCATGTGCAGTTTCTCAGAGAGGGAGTCGAGTTTGTTGCACAGTGTCGAAACCGCAAGACCTCCGGCCAAACAGACAGACAGCGCTAGTGCTACACTCTGCCTGCTCAGGATAAGGCACTCGGCTCTGCTTATAGATTCAGACATAGCTCGAACGGCGACGGCGGCATTGTTGTAGTAGGAGATCATGTTTGTGTGTGTGATTGTATTATATATCCAACGTCTTAAACATCTTCGACTCGGAGTCTTCAGTCGTCTGTTTGGTTGTTTTCCCCAGACGATGTCATTCAGACCCGGTCAGGCGATGCTCAACGACGGTCCTTGTCGGGGGCGCCGCCTCAGCCGAAGCAACACTTGCCCTTGCACGACTTGCCGAACTTCCCCGGCTTGGGCTGTCCCGAATTGATGTATTTTTTGACTGGTTCGCCGAACTTGTTGACTGTCATCACGAAGGGCGCGCCGCGAGATCCGAAGTGGACTTTCGGAGGCATGTTGGGTAATTACTCTCACTTAATATTTTTTAAAGTGCTAATACTTCGGAAAAGTGCATTTGCGCTTGCCTTAGGACTGCCCGAGGTGGTAGAAGTGGAGATGCAACTACACAACCCAAAATGCCAATCACGCTCGAAACAAAAGATATAGATTCCCTGATCCAGGAGCTGGGCAGATGCACCACGATGAATCCTGACGCGGCGGCACAAATTTTCAATGCACGCGGACTCCTGGCGGGGTCTCTGCAGACCAAGTATATCCCCACAGTGATGATCAAGAAATCGGACCGATATGACAACCTGCCCAAAAGCGGGGACGATACGGACGGTCCCAGTCTCATGGGACATGCTCTGTCAAAGACGCCACCCATTCGAAAGATTTACAAGTGGGATCCTGACGGTGTCCGGACGGTGAAGCCCATATATGACGCGAGTAAGTCCGACATATACGATGAGCTGCACCGTTACGACATCGAAGGCCCAATCCCGGAAACCGCATACGAGAAGTATTCCAACGTCCAGTCATTCAAGGTCAGCGACCTCAAAGCCGAAGCCACCCGACGGGGGCTCACTTTGAAGAGCAGCGACAAAAAGGCAGACGTCATTGCGGCGCTCATTCGCGACGACAATATTGACCCGCGCATCGAAGAGCTCTGGGCGCGCCCCTACTTCGAGCTGCGAAAGGAGTGCGGCGTGGCCGGCCTGGACATTGAAACCAAGAAGTTTACCAAGCAAGCGTTTGTGGCATACCTAATAGAGAGGGCCGTGCCGATGGCTACGACCAAGGTCACTGACGACAGAGCGCGGCTTGATAAGACCAGGAGCAAAATGCTGCTCGTATGGTGCGACAGCAAGAAACTGTCCGCACCGAAAACTAAAGATAAAAACACATTGATTGAATACGTGGTTGAACACCGCGACGGAGAGTTCTGGAACCAGATGGCCACGTTAATAAAAAAGAAAGACCCGAAAAGAAAAAAAGAGAGAGATTCCAGTGATTACTGAACACTAGCAGCGGCGCTCGGGGCGTCCGACCCTTTGTGCTGGTCAGCTTTGATGCCGGTCAGCTCTGACACCCTATTCATCATACCATCGAAGAATCCTGGCAACTCTTCCTTGGCGGAGCGGTCAGGGATGTACTGCCTTATGGACAGGTATTGGCGGTAGCTGCTTGTCGGGTCGGAAGCCAACATATGCACTCTAATAAGCAAAGAAGCGATGAACCATCCATTTCTGAACCCGACCTTCCTGTATGTATCGCTTTCCCCATCCGGGGCTGAGTCTGCGAACCAGTTAGCGTAAGCACTTGCCAGTCGCCAGGGAAGGTAGTAAAACCCAACAAAGCGGTAAAATAGCTTCCACATTAGGTCCTTCGGGGGGATGGAACCTCCCCCATTGGTTGTCGGCCTATTCTTGAACTTCCAGAAGGTCCCGAATCCGTAGTCCCAAAAAAGGTGTACGAGACACTGCAGTGCGAAGAGTGCGAACAATATCCCGACGGACGCGTAGTAATTAGTGACACCAGTAGCTTTGAACACCAAATATGGAAGCGCGGCATACCATATGGTGTGCACAATGCTAAACAAAATCTCAAACGGGCTCCCGTTAGCATACTTGCCTGCCATGCCACTAAATGGCAGTGTAGACGGAACGGCTACCATAATGAAACATTGCGTGAAAACGAACAGGGACAGCAGAATTGTAAACTTCTCCTTGGTAGCGGTGAGCGACGACCATCCCGCCCAGAGAGCGTCTTCTTCGGTGAGATGCGTCCCTAGAAGTGAGTTCAAGAGGCTGCGGGTTTGTTCAAAGGCTACCAGCACGCGGTAGAGGACGAACGTCAAAAATATTGCTCCGGCTATTCCCATTTAACGTTACCAATATTTAATATTGCCTGAATGTAATCTAAAAAACATGTTCTCGTTTGACCCCGACACCAAAGAGAAAATGGAAAACTACACATCCTCGGTAGGCATGTTTGTAAAAATCCTGATGGCTTCATTCCCGATGCTGTTTGTCCCCCAACAATGCGAGGACGGCCCCTGCTCGATGGAGGACAAGATCAGTGCTTGGAGCTACCTGTTCGCGGTCAACGTCATGACCTTTGGCATGTTCGGGGGTCTCTATTTCGTGCAAACACACAGAGAAACGTTCATGATCGACAACTTCGACGAAGACGACGACAAGGCTGAAAACTACCTCACGGAGCAGATAGTCGCGTACCCCAAGATACACACCGATATCACTAACTACAACAACCGGATCCGCAAGTGTAACTACGGTGCCGCGGGGATGTACGTACTAAACACCATTTACAGTGCCGCATTCATTTTTTCGCAGCGATACCTCGACAGCACTACGTTCACCGTGCTGATGACCAACAGCCTTCTGGTTCAGGGCAAGCTCATGCAGATCCACGCGAGTTACACCAGCGACGACCTCGCCATGAGCACCGTGGCTACCCGACCCAAGGTGTTCAATGTCATTGACAAGGACGTTGTCAAACCGGCGCAGATTGACGCCATTGACATCTCTGTCGACTAACACGATTATTAGGTTAATAATACCCAGTACCGGCGTCCTTCAACGACAGTACTGGCAATTAAACGACGCGGACACTATCACAGCGGCCCCCTCGCGCGACAGGTTGGGCAAAAGTCACGAGTAATCCTCGACAGACAGTCCGTGTGAAAGCAGTGCCCACAGTTGGTGATGCGGAGGTCGGCGCCCTCTATCACATCCAGGCAGATGGGGCACTCTTTTACTGTTTCCTTGGCGGTGCTGTTCGTGTACATCACAGTGTATTCCTCAACGATGTGGGGTGGGATGCGCTCCCGGGGAGCCCTGCGCTCTACAGGACGCCTCGCCCTCGGTAGGCTGCGCGGCCTAGCGCTTGGACTGGGTAGATGCCCTAGCGAGCGAACATGCGCAAACGCCTCCATGCACATCATCCGGAGCTGGACGGAATTTCCCGCGAAGTTTTTAAGAACGAAATGGTACTGAAGCGCGAACATGAACTTGAGCTTCCGCGGCTCGACACGCCGGAAATCAGTCCTCGCGGTGAACGAGTACGTCTCATTCAGCATCGGTATCTGCCCCGGAGGTAGCGCATTCCTGAATATCCACAAAAGCACGTACCTGAGCATGTCGTAGTCCCGCAGCTGCCAGGCCGAGTTGTCGAGCCAACTGAAGGTCTCAGCGGTGACCGACGAGTCCATGTCAAGCCATATGATGTTCACGAGCGAGAACTTTCGCAGACGCTGTACGTTGCGCAGCCCCAGGCTTCTCACAATGCCCACCAGGTTTGGCTTGGACAGTCTGTAGAGCGACTCCGGCGTCCCCCACTGCGGCGACGTGACCAGTGGTCCAGACGTGATGGCCGTGAGTTGCCGAATGCCCTCATTTTCTAGAATATGTCTAACGTTATCGGGCAGTCCGTCCATTTTTACTGTGATATAATCACTTTGTTTTAAATGCGTTACCCGAACCTAGCCACTCGCGGATGGTTTCGCACCACCCCTCAAACGGGTCTAGCGTCTGGGTCTTCTTCTCGTCGCCGTGTATCACAAGGACTCCAGGTTGGTCGAGCCAACGGGTGTGGTAAGCGCCGCACTCCTGTAGGTACTTGAGCGGGATGGATTGTTCGCCGGCGCGCTGACGGGAATGCACGCGCTCGAAGCACTCCTCCGGGCAGGTGTTGACGTAGACCATCTTGGTATCGGGAATGTCTTTGAGAAAGTAGTTGAACCATTTCAAGTATATCTTGTAGGATATTTCATCGATCATCCCTTCGTCGTGCATCATCTTGGCGAACACGTGCCTGTCGGTGAGCACCGAGCGCTCGGTCACTATCACCTTGTCGGGGTGAGCGGCGACTGCATCCTTCAGCATCGCCAGGCGCGAGATGTAGGCCATCATCTGGAAGGGAAAGGCGAACTTGGCTTGGTCCTCGTAAAAGCGGGTCAGAATGTCAACACCCTGCTCGTCGACAACGGAACTCCACGACTCGACGGGCTCGGCCACAAAGTAGTACTCGGAGGTGGGTAGGACTTGGCGCAAACGCTCGACCAGCGTGCTCTTCCCAGAGCCGATGTTTCCCTCGATTGATATGACACGCGTCATTGCGGGGTTCTGTCTGGATTGTGTTAAACAGTAGCGGCGTGTCTTTATTACATTTGTTTGGGATCAAAAAAAATATTGAGTACGTGAAAGATGCACCTCATGTCCGGTACAGAAGATTTCGCAGAGCAAGAGACGGTCGTCGACGAAACGCCTCCAGAAACCGACATGTGGAGCAGCGTCGGCACTACACTGTTGGCTCAGACTATAATGTTGTCTGTTCTGGGCATAATTGGCCTGTTGGGATACAATGTCAAATACACCAAGATCACACAGGGTCTGAGTACAAGGGTTCTGTCGTCCTTTGCTAGCTGGTGGAGGTCTCTCAAGCCGTACGCGGGTTCTGCCGTACTTGCCTGTATCGCGGCTTTCTCGCAGCTCTGGGCTTCCAAAGACACAGCCCACTCTGTGGGTGTTATTTCCAATCTCGTAATAAGTATCTGTGTCGCTTTGTTATATGGTCTATGGGCTACTCGGTATATCAGGACCGGAACGCTCAACACAGGGATGTTTGTCCTGCTCACGTTGGCTCTGTTGGGTGGCGCGGCCACGTGGGTGTTTCTCTCAGTAGAGTTGGGCAAGGACAGTACCAAGAACGAAGCCAAGAAGAAGCAGTGGCTTGACACAACCATCGCAGCTGTCTCTACAGCTTTGGCAGTGGTGGTGCTTATGCAGTGCATAACATGGCTTTACCCCCTCACCGTGATAAACGAGAACAACTTTCTAGCCTCTCTAAGCGCGTAAGCACACCGCGGCGACCAGAACCACCAGCACAGCGCCGAGCAGCTTCCAGAAGCAGATGTCGGGATACACCACAACGGCGCTCTTGAGCTTGAACCCACTGAGCGGAATGGTGCAGCCCGTTTGGCTGCCTTTCTTGCACTTGGCCCGGTAGGCTTCGTACTTCCTGCGCACTGCCCCGAAAGCCTTGCCCTTGGTGCCCAGCTTGGCGTTAACCTTGTTGTGAATGTCCCAGAGCCAATGCGTGAGGGCGTCCCGACTGGCGAGCACGTCGGTAGTCATGGGCAGCTCCTTGATGTATTGGTTGTACGAGTTCCTGCAAAACTTACAGGGCAGCACGTGTCCCATGTTCGCGAAGACGGTGCGGTATCTCTCCGCCGTTGTCCCGGGCACCAGTTCGTTGGCTATGTCAAAATCGTTTGGGTTCACTGGGTATCCCGCAGCCACGACGTGGAGGAAAAACCACCCCGGTGGCCCCCAGACCTTAGTCATCATGCCGTTGCCCGCGTCTGTAGCCATTTGTTTGTAGGTAACATTTTTAAAATTGATAATCTTCCAGCATCTTCGATCGAAGATACTCGAAAGGTCAAACTTTCAGTTTAATCGGTAGCCTTGGCTGCCTTGGATGGCTTAGCTGCCTCGGCCTTGGGCTCCTTCGCAGGAGGTTTCTTCTTTTTCACTTTCTTCACCCGAATGCCGCTTTTGTTCTTCTTGGGCGCTGCCGCTGCCGTTTGGTCTTTGAAATCCTCGGCCAGGTACTTTTTGTTGTAGTTCCAGATGTCGGGATGCCCGATGCGAAACTTCCTGTCGGGTTTGGCGGCGTACCAGAACACACAATCCTCGATTTTGTTCGACCTGGCGGTGTTGTCCAGCACCAGGCAGTCGTAGCCCTCGGTGCACGAGTTCAGCACCTCCCGGAAGGCGTCGAACGTGGGGAAGAGGCCAAAGAAGTTCTTGTACAGCTTCTCTTGGTTTTGGATGATGTTCTCACGCAGGACAAAGATGTAGTCCAAGTTTGCCCGCAGGTCGGGCGGAAGGTCCATGCAATACTGGGTCGTAAGCAGAAACAGCGTTTTCCAGTGGCGACCGTTCATGAACATGCCCCGGACGTTCTTGTCGCGAATCATCTTCTTGTCATACATGCAATCGTCCAGGAGCACGAAAACGTCCAGGTTCTCCTTGGATTCCCTTAGCGCCTTCTTTTGGCGGTTGATGACGCCCTCGAGTAGGCTAGACTGGTACTCGCTGTGGATGAACACCTCGGGGACGTGCTGCTGGTAGAAATGGTTCCCTTCCTCCGTTGCGCTGATCACCAGGCCCATTGGTATTTTCCGACAGTAGTAAAGGATATCGGCGACGAGGGTGCTCTTCCCGCTTCCTCTCTTGCCTATGAAAATGCAGGTCGGGGGACCTTTCGTTTTGCGCCTCTCCTCTATACTACGCGGGTTGAATTTGGTAATATGCAAATCCATCTTGTTGTTGTGTATTCTTATTATTCTGACGAACAAACGATTTACACTATAGGGTCCACAGCGGGGGACGACGGCGCCCAGAACGGCTCGCGTAGCAGGTCGTCCTGCTGACCTCCGAAGTGCAAGACACCGTCCTTACCTCCCTTCTGAATGTAAACCGCCCCAATGGCTCCGCACACCAGCCCCAGCAGCGGCCCTTTGTTCGCTGTGGCAAACTCCCCCAGAGACATCTGGCTTGAGGTCTCCTTGTAGCTCTTGGCCAGGACGAGCAGGAAATAGACACACGCGGCGCATATTAACACGACTGGTAGCTGTAGTTCCATGTTTGATTAAGAGTGCGGAAGGTTAATAATCAGCTTCACTAGCCGCATTTCCACCTTCCTCAGTCGCCGGCGCCGGCTGGGCATCTATAGCAGGCGGCTGGGCGACGGGTGGCGACACCGGCTGCGGCTGCGCGACCACCGGTGCCTCGAGTCCAGGACTCGGCGGGAATACAGATGAGGTCTCCGGCGGAGGGGGGAGCACCGGCCCCTCGTCGGACGCTCCAAAATCACTCCTGTTCATACTGGTCGAGATCTTCTTCACCTGGGCCTCCGACTCGTCCTCCGAATCGTCAGAGTCCGAGTCGCTCACCACCAACTGCCCAGAGGGGGGCTCGTTGTCATCGGCAATGTCGCCCTCATCGCCCACCGAGGCATCCTCGGAAACGTCAGAACCCGAGTCGGACAGGGCGTCGTCGTCCACGGCTTTCGAAGCGCCTCCACCCTGGGGCGTGTCGTTGTCCATGGTCAGGAATTTCTTCAGAATTTCGCCACGGGGGAAGCACTTGTCAAGGGTGTAGTGGCACGCTTCTTCTATGATGAGGCCTGCGACCTTGCGGTTCTCTCGCATGTCTCGCTGCGACAGTCGGTGGTCGAACAGATGTGGGTCCTCATAGATCTTCTCCGCGCCCTTGATGATGAGCTTGTGCACGAAATCGCCCTTCGTGGGCAGTTGGAGGGTGATGTCGTCGTCAGCCATGGTGCTCCCGAACCGTACCGACCCCCACAGCTGTGCGTTGACCATGAAAACGGCCTCCAGTACCTCCATGAGATCGGGGATTTCGGAAATGATAAGATCCACTCGCTTCTGAATTTCGAGTGAATTCCAGAGCGGCGTGGCCTTGAGGGCGCGTTGGAACTCAGCCAAGCGTTCGTGGGGGCGGATGTCTTTCTTCAGGAGAACCTCGTCGTAGAGGTCTTGGTAAACCTTCATCAAAAGGGGGTTCAAAAGTCCGATGAGCGTGCGCGTGCATCGCTCTTCTATGGTGGCAAGGCGGTTTTTATCCATTTACCTGAAGCGGCGAGTTTTTTGTAGCATTACAAACGAATTAAATTGTTGCGCATCAGCAATGGCAAAGTGTAAACTAGGAACAGAACCCGTGGATTGGGTGATCCAGAAAAAAGATGTCGAGGAAGTGTACAAGACGCTTCTGGCCGAGACCGAGTCCAGCGGCGAGTTCAAGTTCTACCCCAACGGGGCTAGCAAGATGTCCGCCAAGGCCATTGGCACTGACGACATCGTCAAAGGCGAGAGCGACTCCGTAATGACACCGATGGGGATCGCCACGTACCACACCCATCCTTACGATTGCTATACCCAGGAGCAGGTGATATGGGGCTGGCCGAGCGGGGAGGACATAAGCCAGGTGCTGATGTGGGCCCTGAGCGGAAACCTCATCCACGTCGTTTTTGCTGTAGAGGGTCCTTACGTACTGGAGGTGAACCCGTGCTGCGTGGTATTCATGAAAGGCCTCAGCAACCGCTTGAGGGGTGCATTTATTCACTGGATCATGCGAATCGGACAGTCGACACACGATCTCAGGTCCCACGACGTGAACCAAGGCCTCGTGGACTCGGGACAGCATATTTCCCCGCGGGATTGGATCCAGTTTGTCAACGGACTGGCCATCAACAACAACAATGCAACCTGCGGGCTCATTTCCTGCAACGATGTCGCCGAGTTTGGAAGGAAAAAGTTAGTGTACACAAAGATTGAAACTTACCTCAAGAAGTTTGACAAAACGGTGGAGTTCTACCCCATTACGCAGTCCGGCGAGTACGCAGGCCCTCCCGTGAAGATGAAACCGGACGCCTTCGCCAAGGAGGTCGCGCAGATTCGCCAAAAGAAGCACAATTTTGTGTGTGGGAACAAGAGGTCGGGGTCGCAGGACAAAAAGTGGGGGACGGGTCGGATTTTCAACTGCCGCCTCGAGGCCACCGGCACCTTGAAACGGTACCTGGCGCGGATGAAGAAGCTGCGGAAAGCCCCGGAGAAAAAGGCGCTCATGAAAACCTACTACGACAATTTGGCAAAAAAAGAGCATGTCGAACCGCCGGCTCTCTTACGGGTGGCCAGATTCCCCGCCATGTCGGGGGGTTGCAAAGAAAACAGTGTTGTGAAGTATAGGGAGAGTACCTACGAGTTCAAGGCAAGTAAGTAAACTTGCGCTTCGAAACCACTTAAGCATCCGGCGCTATATATATTATAGGAATAGAACCAAAATTAGAATTTTCATACATGTGTACGGAGGACTTTAGGCATTTAGCGGTGGCCACGGAGGCTTTGTGGGCTAAGCACGTCGAGTGCATGCGGTCCGGGAACTGCGAGTTCTACGGGTTCCCTTGTGTGACCTGTTCTCACTACGTATTTCAGGGGAAAATACCGCCGCTTTTGGCTAATAACGATTTAGCCAAAAGCGATTTTAGAAGAGGTATCAAAGAAAACCACACAGCCACCGATGAACTCTAGTGATGGCGTTTGCCAGAAATCGGATAAACAGCGACACGGCGAGTGCAACTGCAAAGGCTGCGTCGTGCGCAAGTTCCACGGTGCTGTGGGCAGGAACGACGAGCTGTGCGTAACACTAGCCATCTCAAGGAACCCGGGCCTCGTCGACGCCCCAAACAACGGAGGGCCCGCGCACCACCACAACGAGACCCCGATATTCAGGGCGATACGGATGGACCGCGTGAAGATGGTTGAGCTTCTGGTGTCGAACGGTGTCGACCTGGAGACGCCGTACAAGGGTCTGAGCCCCGTTCATGCCGCGATTACGGCGTCTGAGGGTATATTCGGGAACCGGTGCCGTCCCATCGGCGACGGAGTGACCAAAGCGCTACTGGCGCGGTGCGACCTGACATCGGTCCCCCAAGATGGAAACGGGTATGCGTACCTCTTCGGCAACGGGGGAGGGACGATTTACCACAGCTTGGCACTCGCCGAAAACTGCCGCTGCGACTGGGACTACGCCGAGGTTTTTGGTATTATAGCGGCGCGGAAGGGGCGCGGCGACCCCGTCCCGGACCCCAACACACCCAACGCAAAGGACATATCGCCGCTCGTCATGGCATTGTACATCAACAAGCCCGACAGCTTTGTGAGCCTCCTGGTGGAACACGGTGCGAGCATATTCCCGAGCGACTTTGAAACCGAGTGCCTGTCCGAAGTGAGGAAGTGGAGCTCGGCCTACGGCAGACTACAGCGTCTGCAGCAAAAGGCACAAGTACACTGCGCCTCGTTGGTGCGCAACTTCGGGGAATCGCCTTCGGAAATCTACCTAGGGAGGTTACCGGACGAGATTTGGAGAGAGGTGGTCGGGTACGTGTAGAGCGGACTTGAGCCATACATTATTCTAAGCCCTACCCGACGAAACAGCGGTGTCTGCGGTGGGCGGGGTAAAATTATTGCCCGGTGTAATTAATTGAGCTTGTCCCACGTGACCGAGTACTCGAAGGCCCTCATTTGCTCCATGTCCTTGCCCGGTTGGTAGATCACCACGTTGCACGCCTTGTGCCCGAAATTGATGAGCATCCCCGTCCACGCGTCTCCGGCTTCGCGGAGGTAGCGCTTGAGCTGGAAATAGGCCTCGTCCTTCAGCTTGGCGATGGCCTTGAGCTCCAGTATCGTCTTGATGCCAACTTTCTCGTCGTCGATCGTCAGATCCGTGCGGCTGCTCAAGTTGCTATCAAGCTGGAATACACGACCCGACGTATGTTTGTAGTGCACCGCACACACGTTTTCACGGGACAGGCTGTTCGGGCTGTACTTGGACTCAAGTTCCTTTTGAAGCCCCACCTGGTAGTGCTCCTCTCGGGAATACGGGCCTATCTCACAGTAAACATACTTGACGCTGTCGAATACAGCCCGAGCGTGCTTCAACTGCGGTTTGAAGCGCCAGTACCACACCCGGGCAATATGCCCCCGCATCACCGCTTGGCATAGCACAGGCGACGGACCCTCGGGCGTGCTCGGGTCTTCGGTAGGCTTGGTCACGGGTTCAGTTCCAGTCTGGGCGATGTAGCACTTCTTCATGGCGTCGAGAGCAGCCGCCTTGTCGTTTCCGGGCTCTCGTCCATCCTGAGTCAGCACAAGATTTAGAATTGACTTGGGACACGCGTTCCAAGCGGTTTCGGGGACGTCGGTGATATTCATTATGTTTGTTGTGTTTGTTAAAACTGCTTCCTCTCTAAAATATATTCGCGGACCCCTCCTACGCCCAGATGCAAACGATGTTTTCCGCCTTGAATGACTCTCTCGCTGAACAATGCGCCTGCTATGTGTGCCGCTGGTTGTAGTGGAAATAATGTAATAAAAGATACAGTTTTTATGGACATTAATCTGCCTATCGAATAAACAATTAAAATACATTTTTTACAAACCTTAGAAAACATAAACATCGACAAGTACGCTAACAAATATAAAGAGTTTTTCACAAACCTTAGAAAACATAAACGTCGACAAGTACGCTAACATAATATCAACCATGAGTCTCTATTCACACACTGCGATGGACGAGCTTAAGGCGAAGCACAAGCAGGAGATCGACAAGGTTACTCACGATTTCAGGGAGGAGATCTACAAGATTACCGACCAACGAGACGCCCTTTGGAGCGCCGTCGTCGACAGTGGTCAAGATCCTGCTCATTACGGATTGGTCCAAGACATCCCGGACGAGGACATCGGTGCGATAGCCTACTCAACCGATGAACAGTTCAAATCCTTCATCAAAAAGACCGGGGCGATGTGGAACCTGTGGGCTGGTGGATTCGCCATCCCTACCGAGCATGTCGAAGGCATCACAGCCAAGATTAAGAGCAAGTTTCCGAAGTGCACCGTCACCGAAGAGTGTGATCCGAAGACCGAGCGTATTTTGCTCCATGTTTCTGGAGACTTTTGCGAGTATAAGTGTACCCTGAAGCACAACAAAAGGAAGCCGCTCGACGACTTGACGTACATCAACCACTCGACCGATGACGAGTTCAGGGCATTCACCAAATCCCTCGGGGTCAAGTGGAACCGGCCCGCCTTCGGATACGCCATCCCGGCTGAGCATGTCGAAAACATCGCAGCCCGGATTCAGATCAAGTTCCCCAAGTGGACCATCATCGACGAGCGCGGGTGAGCGGCGACGGGGGGGAAATAATTAAAATACATTAAAATACGCACGACACACAGTCCTCTTGTAGGGTTGTGTGTTGATTTGCGTATAATACATTTTCGCCCGACCTTAGCCTCGGCTCGGAAAATCGGTAGGCGATACAATTCACACAATGCCCACATATGTCGTTTCTCAGGAGACTGGACCCGTTGATCCCAACTTTCAGGAAGCGCTGGTGCGTCTGGAGGAGACCACTTGTGCGACAGTGGCTGATATCAAAATTTTAGTAGCGGAGATTCTTGCGAAGAAAGTACCGCTACACCGCCCGCAGTCGTATAGCGATTCCCATGTAGAAATGTATGGAGAGCCCCCGACCCACACGTGTTTAACTCTACCCGAGTATAATAATACCGAATTCAGGGGGCGCGTGCACAAACTCCTGCAGAAACTGTTCAAACTAAAGAGGACATTTGTCCGGAAAGCAAAGCAGCAGCAGCACCGAGAGTCGGGTTTCGATCAAGTTTGCGAGGAGATATTGTACATGCCTGGCCTGGGTGAAGGTTACAGGGCAGCTCAGGCGAACTTTGAGCAGTTAGGTGGGTGCTTTCACTAGATTCGGGAAATAATAAATTTTATATGAGGACGATTTTGCTGTCTGGAAACTGCCCTTGAATGTGCGCGAGTTGGTCAATGTCGACGGTTTCATTCCAAATCCCATGACCTTCTCGAACCGTCTTGATGAGCTGTGTCTTGAAGCAAAAATCTTCACCCACGTCTATCTTGATCACACCAACCGTGCAGTGTTCGTTCTTTCCGTTCTTTTTGACAAGGTTTTCCACGCAGCACAGGTGTCCGCTATCCAGGCTCTCGTAGGAATCGTAGTACTCGAGAATGGGCAGGCCACTAAGAAGATGCGGCGCGACCTGCGCTCCCCACCACACTCGCAGAGTCTTGAGCGATACACCGCTTAGGAGAGCTTCAAAGCCGTCTTCCTGGGGGTAGTACTCGTACGACCTTCCCCACTCTCCCGAGAAACGGGAGGTGATTGACAGCTTTTCCAACGAGTGAAAGTTCCGGAAAAACTTGTAGAACCGGTACCAGGTGTCGCTGGATGTACACAGACAGGCTTCGAACCGACCGCTATCTTCGACATCGCAGACAATGTGCAGTCCATCGTAGTACTCATACAGGAAGATAGCCTTCGAATTCAGTAGAGCTTCGATAAATATATGACTCTTGGTCATAGGCTTCTTTTCGGGCCACCGGTTGTGCATTTTAACCATCCAAGCCTCGGCAGTGTCGGCGATGCACAGCTCATCCTGGGTATAATTCACGAGCCAGTTTTTGACATTCTCCTTCACAATCGCGGCAAGCGGGTGCACTGGGCGAGTGATGAGAATATTGTTGATCAGCTCGAGAGGAAGGTCGGGCATCTTGTAAGTTGTTGTGTAGTGTTGTGGTCGTCGTCTGGTAAGGCACTTCCCTGTGTCCTAACCCTCCCTGTTTGTGCATCTTTTTGTGTATGTTATAAACTTCAAAATCTCTCCGTTCTAAGTAAATGGTGATCTACAAGAACCTCCCAATAACGCGACCCACGTCTCCTACTAACTTTTGGTCTGCAAGCGACTGAGCCGCCCGCCGGGACATCTCTTTTGTCGCGATAACTTTATTTAAGAAATTGATACACGCGTTCCTGTCCACGAGGACGAGGTCGGACTCACGGAGGACGAGGTCGGCCCCTTTGTCGACCAGCATGCCCACGGTCTCGTGGTGGCCCTCCTGCGCGGCCATGAATAGTGGGGTGCGGTAGTGCTTGTCCGCCAGGTTGAGGTTGGCCCCCTTGTCGGCCAGCACACGCACGATCTCGTGGTGGCCGTTCTGCGCCGCCCTGTAAACGGGAGTGGCCCCGTACGTGTCCGAGAGATCGAGGTTGGCCCCCTTGTCGGCCAGCAGGTGCACGATCTCGTGGTGGCCCTCCTCCGCGGCGATCAACACAGGAGTGGCCCCGTATAGGTCCTCGAGATCGAGGTTAGCGCCCTTGTCGGCCAGCACGCGCACGACCTCGTGGTAGCCTTTCTGCACGGCCATGTACACGGGGGTGCACCTGTTCTTGTCAGTGAGGTCGAGGTTCGCGCCCTTGTCGGCCAGCACACGCAAGACCTCGTGGTGGCCCTGGCACGCGGCCACGTACGCGGCGGTGAACCTGTTCTTGCCAGTGAGGTCGAGGTTCGCGCCCTTGTCGGCCAGCACGCGCACGACCTCATGGTGGCCGTGAGCAGCGGCCTCGAGCACGGGTGTGAACCAGCCCTCGATAAAATTTCCCCTGATAAGGTTGCATAAATGGCATTTACATGTAGTCATGACAGTGTGTTTGGTGGTGTTATAATTTCTATTTCTACTCACTTGGTGGCGGCGGCCTGGGGTCCTGCGAAATGTAAAAACTCCCACTTTGGAACTAGGATCACGCCCATATAAGAGTTTCTAGCCGCCCAGTGCTTTTAAGCTGTGATCTACGTCCGGCGCTTCTCGACGGTCTCGCCAGTGAACCCGGTGAAGCACGTCACCAGGCAGTCCTCCATCGTCGGCGTGTCTCCGTGTTCGCCCATCATGATGGTCATCGGGCGGTCCTGGCCAGCCTTGGAGCTGTTGGGCATGCGCCAGCACCCCTCCCTCCACGGGGCTGCGTCGATAATGTCGTCCAGATCGGTGTTCAACCCCTTTGGGAAGTAGCGACACGTGAACTCCATGAGGGCCCGCACGTCGGCGAAGCGCATCTTGCTCTTGAGAATGAGGTGGTAGCTGGTTTTGGTGGGAGTGCACGAGCCCAGGAGGGCAAAATCGGCTTGAGTGATTCCCTCAATTCCGTGCATCTCCGTAGCCCCCCTGGAGACGATGTTGATGATCTTGTGCTTCAGCTGATGGAACTCGGCGTTGGTAAAGGGGGGCGCGTCCTGCCTGGACTCTAGGTCGAAGAAGAGCTTCGTCGGTTGATCTTTCCTAATGTACTCGTAGAAAATCTTCTCGCGGGGGGGCACTCTCTTTTCCCATATCAGAAAGCTGTGCCAATCGAGCGGCGTGCGGTACGCCTTCGCCCCGGCCATCGTCGCGTTCCAGTCCTTGGCGACGATGATAGCATTATTCTCCTTGGCGAGGACTTCTCGCAGTTTGCGAAACCACCACTTGCCCATAATAGGGGGATACCGCTGGATCTGTCCTCGCGTCGGTACAATTATTTCCGCCACAGGGGCCATAGGTCGCATAATTTCTATTTTCCTCCGCAGTTCAACAGGGAGGCTGTAGAATAGGTTGACCATTGTATTCTTGCGTTCTGTTATTATATAAATATTACTGTTTGTGAATGGCTTAATATTCGTGTCTACACCGACGCTAAAGTAGAATAAAAATGCAGAAGTAAATCCTTCCGCTTGGCTGGTCAGTGATTTTTTTTAATTGTTTTAGAGGAAGGCGAAGGGCGCGTGGATAGACGGAGCGCGGCAGGCGATGCTTTGTGCGCGAAGGAGCTCGTTCCTTTTCCTCCACGTGCCGCATCTTCCATCGGGGGTGCACGTGCACCGGCAATCGGACCTGTACAGTTCCAGCGCAAGGTGGATAACGGAACAGTCGCCGGAGAACTCGGAGACAAACTTCTCCCATTCCGCTTTGATCTTGCCGACAAGGTCCTCCCGGTAGACTATCCCGTAGGCGGCCGCCTCCCGTCGCTTGGCCTCGCCCCTTGCAGCTTCGGCCGCCAGGGTCGCAGCCGCCTCCTTTCTCTCGACTTCGCGAAGCAGCGCTTCCGCAGCTTCTTCCAGAGAAGAACGCCTTTCGAAACGCTTCCGCTCTGCCGCCCTTTTTTTCAGTTTCTTAATCTCCGCTTTCCTTTCTCTCGCAGTGGAGACGTACTCCATTGGGTAAGTGTTTGGTAGTGTGTATCAGATTTCGCCTACTAGCAGCCCTCCGCCTTCGCTAAGGTGGGTCAGAAAATGCATTTCGAGGCAGTTCACCGCATTCTCACAAGTACAGCGAACACAACGTCCGCCATCGCGAACACCCAAGCTCGGTCACTGCCGTTCAAAGCCGACAATCCGAACGCCAGGTGCAGAAAGCCGTGGACGAGTCTAAACTTAGCCCACCACGCCCGCCCACCGAACGCACCGACATCGTAGCCGCCGGCGTAGAACCGGTACACGAACCCCAGACCGGAGCACAGTGCCAGGTAGCCAAGGCACCGCAGCACCTCGGGACTGCCCTGCTTGGCCAACAGAGCCAGCGCCAGGCGCATTGGGATGCACACTAAACTGAACAGTGCAAGTCTCTGGTTGTGGGTAAGCATTTAATTAACAGTGTCAAATATAATTTCCCCAGCGCGTAGAATCTCCTCGTCGGTGTAACCATTCGCCTTGCACCACATCATCAGTTCGTCCAGAACGTCCACCCTCGGTCCTAGACCACTTTCGCACAGCCGTTTCCTATAGCTCAACCCGCCGCGCACGTTGTCGAGGTACAGCTCTCGCCGGCTCAGCCCGACGTGGTGCAGCTGCCCCCGCGCCCACGGCGGTCCAGGCGTCATGTCGGCGTACTCCCGGATCGCATGCTGATTCCGTATTTTGAGAAGCGCTTCGGGGGTGCCGGGGGAAAACCAGGCCCGCGCCACCTTCTCCCCCAACTCCACCAAGGTGCGCAGTTCGGGCTCATCGTGCACTTCCGCCCACTTGTGGTCCCAGCGATCTTCGAGGGTCTCCTCAGCCCACCGCGCGGTGTCGGTGGTGCTCAGTAGCACCTCGTTGTTGATCATCTGCGCTTGAAATTTGATGTATTGGTACGGGCTCGTGACGAACGTGTTCACCAGCCGAACAATGTCGACTGGCAAGGGGCTGGGGTTGCCACGCGAATACTTTGCGGCGGGTAGAAGCACGTAGGTCGGGCACATGGAGTATGCCATTTTTGTAGGGTAGTCACGCAACCCAAACTGAACGGAGACTGAGTGGGCGCGCAGAGAGAATGTGTTTGTGTGATTTGTTATTTTCTAATGTTTCTATGTTTTTATTTTCTAAATGAGGCTAGCTTTCCCGGCCGCCTCAGAAGTCGGAGTCGTCGCTGAGGACGGAGCTCGCCGGTTCGCCGTCATCGTCAGAGTCGTCGTCGCTGTCCACAATCGCGCAGCCCTTGAAGACGCCGTCGTTGTAAACCCGGGACTGCACGACCCTCCAGGTAGCCCCGAAGCTCTTGCCGACAACCCACATTCCTCCGTACTCGAGGAGGTTGATCATCTTCGTCCGAGGCTGGTACATCTCCAAGTCGGCTTCCCCGGTCTCAACGTTGAGGGCCGGCAGCTGCTTCTTGTCCTGGTCGTAGACCTCGAACTCGGGCCTGTTGGACCGGAACCGGAGCTTGACCTTCATCGTGGGGGGGTACGGGGTGCCCTCCTTCATGAGCTTCTGCGAAAACTTCACAATCGGCTTGTGAAACTCCTCCACGAGCTCCTTGCTGTAGGCCTTGCCGAACAGCTCCTTGGAATTTTTCGTGGCGTAGTCCATATTGAACTCGTCCACGGAGACCATCGCGTTGCGAAACTCTTCAATCTTAGTGTCGCTGTCCTCGCCGCGGAACGACAGATTCAGTCCGTAGTTCGTAGTCGCCGAGTCCGACGCCGGAGGGTCACTGATGTCGAATATCTGCTCCATCTTCGGAGTCTGCACGCGCAGAATGTTACCCGCATACCGCACCGGGATGGATTTGAAACCCGTGGACCGCGTCGCCAGGTCCTTCATCGTCATGTTGACGATGTCAAAGTTCTTGATGTTGATAACAGGCATGGTGTAGTGTAGTGTGTAAATTATTCTCTCTGTCAAACCGGGGCGATGCTCTCTAAGGTTAAGAGTAAAAACAATTTTTGTGATGACCTGCTTTAAGTAATGAGATTACTATGGTTTAATGGAATATTATAACACTCTAGGATGCCCCCAGAAAGAAATGGCCCGTCTCAGCGGGGAGCACTGGCAGGACTGGAAGTTCACATGCGGTATGGTTGCCATGATCTACCGCGGACTCGAGACCAACGCGGTGGCGGCAGACCGCGTACCTCTGCAGGTGCAGCGCTACCAGAAATACTTGACAGGGGTTAAATGCATTATGAGGTTCATCGGCAGACCCGTCGTCGTGAAACACCTCGTGCTGTGGAACTATCACGCGCGAGAAGGTGTCGACGACGAAGGCCTCATTGCGGACCTAGACCGCATCGCAGAGGAGATCACGCACCAACGGCGCCATAGAACTATGACACTGCTGGGGCGGGCACTGTGGACGGCGAACGTCCTCGAAGAGCACGTGCCGCGCGAGATAGGCCTGGAAATAGCCTCTTACTGACCGCCTTTCCGCCCAGTCTCTCCCCCATTGGGGCTTCCCTCGCTGCCGAAACTGAACAGTCGGTTTCGCGCCGGTTGGGGGACATCGCGTGCCTGCGCCCGAGCACCAGTCTCCTCTGGGGCTACGTGGCGCTTTGTTTCCCGTGTCAAGTTGGAGTTGTTGTTAATAATGTAATGGTCGTACCCCCCGTGAGATTCGACGAAAGTCACTGGCGCGGCGGTTTCTCTTGCTCGGGCTTCGCCGCGCTCCCACTTGTGCTCCGCGAGGCATCTCACCAGTTCGGGTTTGCCGTGGGAATTGTTCATAGTTGCGTTGCGTTGCGTTGCGCGCTGCAACTCTTGAGCGTAGCTAGTAGCGGAACTTTAATCCATGTAATGAATTTAAAAGATACCCCATTATAACTCAATAATGCCAAAAGACTTGCAATACGAGCAAGAAAATGTTTGTCAGGATGGGGACGGCATCAAATGTAAGAACTACATTGTGTGCGGAGAAGAATTGCCGGATTGGTGGTATGAGTGTAAAGGTCGATATACATGTACAAACTGCGATAATAGCTTCGGTACGTGGACTGGTCGGGATGCACAGACAGGGGTCGTGACAAATCACACAGGTAAAGGGGAACTCAACGTGACACCCAGTGCGGAATGTCCTATTTGCTTAGAGACAACGGTAGGAGTTAGTCAGCCCAGATGTGATCATTATGTATGTGTTACATGTTTTCAACGCTGCTACTACGGACCAAAACCAACCGTACAACCAAAATTCCCGTACTCGAACGCAATTCAAGAAGAATACGAAACCATGTCCGAGGGGGCTTCTGACGAATGGCTCACTCGATTCCCTCTCGTTCGGCAGTGGGAAAAGCAAATTGAAGCGTGTTGGGATCTAGACGAGGAACGACGTGCCGCTGAATCATCAAGCCTAAGTAAATGTCCAATTTGCAGAGCGTAACAAGGTGTTAAAGAACATTAGGACCCTCACTTCTGGACCGTGTCCCATATATTGACCTGCTCCGCCAATGCGCCCATGTCCGGTGTGGTGTAGCTCGGCTATTCAAGGGAGCGCCTTGAACCACGGACGGTTCCCACCCGCTTGTCCGGCTTCGGGCCGAAGATGTTAAACTACATCAAGATCCTCACCTTCACGGTGTCGCTTCCTACGAAGTACCAGACAAACAGGTCTGGTCGCCTACTTTCGAACAATGGGTTTACGGTATCGATCAGATCCATAGCGACACCCGCGTCTTGATCTCAGACCCGACGGGTAAACTATACGACTTCCCCTCTGCGCAGCTAGAACTTCTCTCGTGAGAAATAATAAAGCTTCTTTAAAAATATAGCCCCCTTATAAATAACCATGCGAACAGTCAAAGTCGTGTTTGGAAAGTCAAAAGAGCCAGCAGAGTTTTATTTTGGGGGAGGGCGGATCAGTGTCGACACTGCTTACGGGATGTACCAGGGGAAGTCCCGCTTCGTGGTCGGCGGCAAAACGCTCAATGTCAATCGGTTCGGGGCAAGGGAACCGACCATCATAGAAGGTAAGGATATCCACACAGCAGCCAAAGAGGGGTTACACAAACTGGTGGCCAAGCTGGCCGACTCTGGTGTAGATGTCAATCGGTTAAGTGAAAAAGGTTCTACCCCGTTGCAAGCAGCGGCTTATTTGGGCCACCACCGGGTCGTGCAAGTGCTGGTCGCCAAAGGGGCTCATGTCAATCTCGCTTCCAAGGACGGGGTCACCCCAGTGTTCTGGGCCTCGCAGGAGGGCAACCACAAAGTCGTGAGCGTGCTCGCCGACGCGGGGGCGGACCTCGATCTCACGGACGAGATCGGGGCCACGCCCTTGTGGATGGCGGCGTCGAAAGGGCACCACAAAGTCGTGCGCGTGCTGGCCGACAAGGGGGCCAACCTGGACCTCACGAACGAGGGTACTACCCCGTTGCAAGCAGCGGCTCACCACGGCCACCACCGGGTCGTGCGCGTGCTGGCCGACAAAGGGGCTCAGATCAACCTCGCTTCCGAGGGCGGGGTCACCCCCGTGTACTGGGCCTCGCAGGCGGGCAACCACAAAGTAGTGCGTGTGCTGGCCGATGCGGGGGCCAATCTCAACCTGGCACTGATGGACGGCGGGTCCAATCCTGTCCTCATAGCCGCGGACAACGGCGACCTCAAGACCGTGCAAGCGCTGGCCGACAAGGGGGCAAACCTCAACCTGGCAGCCGACGATGGGACCACCGCGGTGTGGACGGCTGCGGCGCAGGGCCACCACAAGATCGTGCACCTGCTGGCCGACAAGGGGGCGAACCTCGACCTCGCGGTTGGGGACGGGCGCACGCCGGTGTTCATGGCCGCCCAGGAGGGTCACCACGACGTCGTGCGTGTGCTTGCCGCGAAGGGAGCCAACCTCAACCTCGCGAGGACGGACGATGGGGCTACCCCCGTGTCCATGGCCGCGTACACCGGCCACCACAAGATCGTGGGCGTGCTGGCCGACAATGGCGCCAACCTCGACCTCGTGGACAAGGATGGATGCACTCCCGTGTACATGGCCGTACAGAACGGTCACGACGACGTCGTGCGCGTGCTTGCCGCGAAGGGAGCCAACCTCAACATCCCCGACGTGGACGGGACCACCCCCCTTTCAATTGCTACGGCGAACAATCACCAGCGTGTGGTCGATATAATCAATGCATACGAAAGACGTAGAATCGGTCGTAATAACCGCCATGTGGTTTCGGTGGCACGCCAGATTGGACTGCCCGAAGATATGGAGGGAGTGATTGGGAGTTTACTGAAATCCAAAATTTAGATCGGGTAAATCATAAAATCCCATAGCCTTCCCAACAAGCATAGCCACCCATTACTTTATTTGCTAAATAACATATTAAAAAGGTACCCCCTACATAATTAAGATGTATTTCCCCGACGACTTCTCTCGTGGGAATGAGCTAAACAACTAGAATAGGTTTAAAATGGCTTCAGGAGAGTAATGTAACGTAAACGTAACATGTACTTTCCTGAAGACGTTTGGCACTACGTCCTAACTTTCAATGCAATCCCCAAGCTTCCAGACTCGGCGCACCCCGCCGCGGTGCTTGTGCGGGATCTCACCAGGCACGATTCTATGGTCGACTTCGGTCAAACCAAGTTCTATCTAGGCAGTTGCGAGTACTGCCGCGCCCCTCTCGCTTGGATCCGACCCGACAGTGGGTACATCGGCGCGGTCTGGATAGAGTCCGACGAAACTAACCCGTACGGGTGCCAGAAGTGCGTCGAGTTCGGGGAGATGGAGAGCGCCTTTAGCGCCATAGCGCACTGCAGCCTAGGGTGCTAGAAGTCCTCGTTCACGTCGAATGCGGTGGAGCCCTGGACGGCGCTGGCCAACTGGTACTCGGTGACGCGCTTCTCGAAGAAATTGGTCTTCCCCTCGAGGCCGATGCTTTCCATGAAGGGGAAGGGGTTGGACACGCCGTACTCGGCAGCGTTCCCCAGTTGCAGAAGCAGCCGGTCAGCGACAAACTGAATGTACTGCTTCATCAACTCGGAGTTCATGCCAATGAGCGAGCACGGGAGCGAGTCCGTGATGAAACGCTGCTCGATCAGCACCGCTTCTCGGACGATGTTCAAGACCTCATCGGGTGCCAGGCGGACGTCGAGATGCTTGTAAAGCTCCACTGCAAACTCCGTGTGGAGGCTCTCATCCCGCGAAATGAGCTCATTGCTCGTCCCGAGGGTCTTGACAAGCAGGTTGCGAGATTTGAACCAGAAGACGGCGCAGAAGCTCCCGCTGAAGAAGACACCCTCCACGACGGCGAAGGCGACCAAGCGATGCGCGAAACTTTGATTCTTCGGGTCCATCCACTTCATGGCCCACTGCGCCTTCTCGGCCACGCAGGGCATGGTTTCTATGGCGTTGAACAGCTCCATCTTCTGGGGACTAGATTCGCAGAAGGTGTCGATGAGAAGGGAGTAGACTTCTCCGTGAATGTTTTCGATGGCGGCCTGGAGTGCGTAAAACGACCGGGCCTCCGGGATCTGCACCTCGCTGAAGAAGTTGGTCATGAGGTTCTCCAGAACGATGCCATCACTGCCTGCGAAGAACGCGAGGATGTTGAGTAGAAAGTGCCGCTCGTTGGCGTTGAGCTTCTCCCAGTCCTGCCCATCGGCTTGGAAGTCTATCTCCCCGGAGGTCCAGAAGCTGGCCTCGGCCCTCTTATAGAGCGCCCAAAGATCATTGTACTTTATCGGGAAAAGGGTGAACCGGTTGGGGTTTGGTGTCAAAATTGGTTCCATGGCTAATTTCATATTTGGTTACTTATACTTTTAATATCCAACCAATGTTTAAATACTTTCATTTGACGAAAGCTCCCTGACAATGCAACTGGAAAACTCAGTCCCCGAGCACCTGGAATACGCTACCGCGCCAGCTTTGCGGAACCTTTCGACGTCATCTGGGGTATACTGCGAGAGCATGTTCGCTACGTGTTCCACGTTCTTCTCTTTCACCACAACCACCGATGAGTCCCAGTCCATGCCGATGTGAGGCAGTGTCAACCCATCGGAGAGGATAACCGGTATAGAATGTGCGCCCAGAGCTTCCCATATTCGGGCAGTATTGTTACCACCCCCAGCAGGACACAACGCGAACACACTGTGAGACAGTGCTTCGTTGTAGTGAACCAGTGATTCGGTGTCTTCAATGAAACCTCGTTTTGGGTGTCTCATTGCGAATAAGCGCCCTCGCACCCCAGTTTCTCTGAAGCGCCCTGCGAAGCTGTAAAGCAGTGACTTCTCGGCGGTGGGCACCCGAACAAGGCCCATTCTTCGATGCGGGTCCTCCACGTTGCATGCATACAGCGGGAAAGGCCGAACCCAGACGCCCGAAAACGATCTCGAATCGTGGATGCTGCAGTGACTTGTGTACACCGCGGTCAGCCCCAGGAAGCGGAACGTGTCCATAAGACGGCCGTATTGAACGTGTTGGCATACCGTCACCGATATCGGGCGCTTGCCCTCAAACCGCTTCAGCTCTTCGATCACCTTTTCCACATCGATATTCTGGCGCTTGTCAATGATTTCAGCCCATGGCACGGCTAAGTATAACACCTTCCCGAGCGGTGCTGAGATAACCTTCATGGACTCGAAAGCTTGAAGTTCCGTCGCCTCTGGCTTTTGGAAGGCAAGCCCCGGCAGCTCAACCGTCATTAGTCCCGAAGCACGGGTCTCGCAAGTCGTGATGGTATCCATTGGCTGCTGCTGTTATTTTATTTGGAGATTTTGAGCCCAAAACATTGGGCGTAGCTGTATTAACCCGACATGTCCAATAAACAATACACAAACAATAGCCCTAAGACAACATTAACCCAAACAAACAACGATGCCTCCCCAATTGCCAGGTCACGGCAAATATAGCTACTCAAAGATGAAAGTCGAAGCGCGTCTGGCTCGGTCGGCCTTGGCGGACGAACAAAGTATAAAAAAAGCACTGACCCAGAGGCTCGACGACAGGGAAGCCGTAGCCAACGGCACTGGAGACCTCTCCGCCATCATAGATCGTATCGTCCGCCGCGACCATCCCGAAACCGCGCAGTGCTTCAAGTACGGGAACCACACCGTGACCCAACGCGGCACTGCGTGGTCATGTGACTGCCCCTGCGCCGAAGCGGTGTGCGAGCATATCGTGCACCGTCTGTTCTGAAATAAAATGTAATGTAAAAGTATTCACATGAAAGGTCCTCCTGGCTACGTCCCCAAGACCGCGGCGCAGGAAAAGGAACTCCAGAGGAGAACCGACGAACTAATACAGAAACGGTCGAAGGTAATGGGTGCTCTCACGGACAGTGCACCGCGCAAGTACCAACCGGCGGGAGGGAAAGTTTCCAATCTAACCATCGATTCTGGTCGGGCAGACCAACACCAGGTGATGGCGGTGACCAACAACGCAGGGCACATGCTGTACTGGGATGCGAACGGCGTCCCTGATCAGGGCGACAAGCTGCACCCGCCTCGGTACAACACCAAGCTGTGCAAAGACTGCGACGAGTACTATCTCGACGCGCCTCAGTTGGCCGCCATTAAGAACCGCGAAGCACCTGACAATGTAGTCATTCTCAAGGGCGGGAAGGATTGGGGTGTTACATCCGCGTCCGGGAAGACAGTCGTCCGCGGGAGGGATAAACTCGTGCCCTATTTCAAGTCAAAGCGAGGGGCGACTCCATGTATGCAACCGAGGCGGTACCCGGCACTAAATTCGATGAGCCCCCACGCCGAGCTCATCGGGAAGGACGACAACGCCGGCGGCTGCAAGGACTGGAGCTTGATCTTCGCCGTCGCCTTGAACCGCTTCCTCCGTGAAAGCACCTCTGCCAACGGCGACGTCAACGCCGACGCGGCCATAGCCAAGTGGTCTGCCTTCCAACGCAAAATTTTCCGGCTCCAGCGCGTAGAGCACAACTGGGCCCTCCAGCTGCTGCGGCGCGACATCCTGTGGGATGCGTCGGCGGTAGATAACACCATAGGGTCTATGCTAGACTTCCCCGATAACCCGAAGCAGTGGTCGAACCACGAAACGAGGTCGCTAAGTCCTCTCGAGAAAAAGGATTACTTTCTCGACCAAGGTGTGTGGCCAACGGCACTTGCCGCAGTCTACGACGCCCCTGAAGTCATCATAGAGCCCACCGAAGACTCTCTCGCCGAGCTGACGGGGCTGCTCAGAGAAATGGACATCCCCATGCCCACACAGCCCCGGCGGAGCGGTCGCCGAAGTGCGGCATTCGGGTTCTCCCGATTCGGACGCAAAATCCCCCCCGCCCGCGCATACCGTTTGCACAGGTCGGGGGTTGGGTTTGGGTTCAGTCGGTCGGGCCCCGTCGTTGACCTCGACGCGGCATACTCGCTGCAACGAGCACAACGCACTTAAGGGGACGCACTAAGGTCAATCAAATGACTCCCTGTCACGTGACCAACCGCCTGAAGCGCCAATACTTGGGCACTGTCACGCCCTTCGGCACAGTCCACTCGATCTTTGACGTGGACGATTTCGTCTTTATAGAATTTGAGGAGCGCTACGCTGTGTGCAGGTATTCGGAGGGTCATACCACCCCACTAATAACTTCACACGGGCTAATGCCCCTCCCCGGCCCATGGCACATCTTGGGCAGCACATCTGGAAACCGCTTCATTCGTAGTCTTCTGCAAAAATGTTGTTGCCCACCAGAGCCGCAGTGACCTTCGCAGAAGACTCGTAATCGACGTCGCCGTCGGAGAGATCACCCCACATCGGCGGCTCGGGCTCGACCGTCGGTGTGTCCGTTTCGAGGAGAAGCTCGTCGTCGGAGTCCGGGTGGTGGCTGTCGTCCTCGTCCTCGACAGATTCGACGTTGGCAGTCGGAAGCTTGGTCTCCGGCTCCGGCTCCGGGGCATCAAGGTCGGTATCGTCAACCACCGGGGAAGGCGCAGGCGCGGCTGACTGTTCTTGGTCAGCGACCTCCGTAGTCGGTTTCAGCGTGGCCAGATGAACCTCGATGGCGTCCACCAGCCCCTGCTTCTTCAGCTTGGAAAAGCCCTTGATACCATATTCCCTGCACAAGCCTTTGAGTTCCGTGATGTTTTTATCGGAGATTCCCATCTTTTGTTTGGACTTAACAATCTGTTTCTCTTTAATCGATTTCGACGTGGGCTTGAGCGGCGGCTGCTTCCGCTTCACCAGTTTCCCACCGTGGTTGGCGAGGTGGGTGGCAAGGAGCTCGGTGGCATCGTCGCGGGTCCCCGTCCAGTACTGAGACTCTACAATTAGATCCAACATGGCCTTGTGGTCCTTAGATGACATGATGGTTGGTATTTGTGTTTTAGTATTATTGTTACACTGCGTGTATTAAATATTGTGAGCGATCCTTTTGGTTATATAAAAGTGTAATTTGTTGGAGTTAAGCCTCGCCGGCGAAAAAGTAGAGGCCTATCTTGTTCGTGATGATCGTCATGCTGTCCGCTTGGATGGGGTAGGTCCGCGGAAGCTTGAGGACGACGTACTTGTACTTGAACTGGCGCAAAATGTTGGCTACGACCTGGGCGATCGGCTCGCCGTTTACCGTAATGTTGCGATTGTCGACTCGGAGCCAGGGCGGGTCAAAGTACAGCACAGTGTTGGGGTCGTTGTAGAGGTGCAGGTATTGCATACAGTCCGCGTTGAGGGAGTGAACGTTTTTGAGCTTGTACTCGCGGATGTTGTTCACCAGCTTTCCGAAGGTGGGCTCGTCCTTCTCAATGGACAAGACCGCTTTGAAAGTCTGGGAGAGGTGAATGGTGTCGCAGCCCACACAAGCGCACATGTCAATCACGCTCAACCCTCCGGCGGGACACCCCTGCTTGGCGAGATACGAGCGAATGGCGTTCTGAATGCGCTGCGCCTCGTGGGGCTTCGAAACCATGGGCACGTGGTTGCTGCTGATCTCCAGTCGCGAAAACACCACCTGGTTCAACAGCGGGAAGAAACAGACCTGCTTCGGTTTCACGAAAGCCCACGTGCAGTACAGATCCGAAAACTCCTTCCCGGGCCCGGCTTTGAGGGGGCTGAGTTCATCGAAGTTCTGTATCCTCACCAGCTCGAGGCCCACCGACTTGCACAACTTGGTGAAGTGGGGCATGTTCACGAGGTACTCCTCGGAAACGCCGAAGGTCTCGAAGTAACTGTTGGCCCCAAGGTCGACATTGAAGAGGATGGCCGAGTCCCGCGTCTTGTTGATTTTCAGAATCTCCGATTGGTACGCGTCCTTGCCGTCCAGCAGGTCCACGATCTTGTCTTCCCGCGGACACGTGCCGTAGAAGTAGCCCCCGGGAGCCAGCCTCTGGGAAATAAACTTGAGGATCCGCACCAGCTCCTTGTCGTCGTCCACAAAGTACTGCAGCGAGAAGTGCATGCTTACCAGCTGAAACTCGAACCAGTTCGTGGAGCCGTAGAGACGTTTGAGCTCAGATATCAGATCCGTCGGGGTGTTGTGCGCGAGAAGGTCCAGACAGATGAAGTCCATAGCCGTCGCCCGCGGCCTTTTGGTCTTGGCCTCCTGGAAGCGCTTCTTGGCTTCGGCGACGGCCTGGTAATCGGTGTCAAGACCGACAACGCTGTAGACACCCGCGTCCATCCACTTGTGGATATCGCCACCGCGGCCGCACCCTAAATCCAGCACTTTCACTTTGGACTTGGGCATCTTTTTTATATACGTCGACAGCATGTTCTTCTTGATGTCGTTGTGAAACTTGCGAACGTCCATTGTGTGTGTGTGTTGGTGTATTGACCGATGTATTCTATATGCTTTTATGTTTTTAAGTGCTATCTGCCTAACGCTAAAAGCAAATGCAGTTTGGCAAATACTTAAGGTCAAAGCTTGTCTCGATGTTATATACTAAAAGCGCCCTTTTTGTGCTTTTATGTCTAACATGTATACTCAAATGTTAGAGCTTATAGAAGAAGCCGAACCACACATCACCGAAGGTTTAAACCTTCGGCTGTGTGACCAACTTAAAACAATAAGAGACGCTAGGACTTCAGGCGAAAGTCCCAGCGTCTATTCATCGGAGTGGAGTCTAGATGACGAGTTTGTGTTCCGCCGGAACACGATATAGATTGTAGAGGTGTGCATGTTGGATCAGAGATCCCGCAGGGCGAAGTAGCACTTCATGCAGTGTTCAGTATCCCAGTCCGCCTGGTGCTTGAGCTCCATGGTCTCGCCGGGGTGCAGAAACTCGTAGAGCTCCTTCAGACTGGGCGATTTGAACTTGTTGCGATTGAACTTGGACGGGATCTTGCAAACGCCCCGCCCGGCGTCCATAGTGCACTTCAGCTTCATATTTCCGATGAGATCGACAACCCCGGGTTGATTGGCCCGGTGCACCTCCGACATGAGGATGTGGTAATCGAACCTCACGTTGTGCGCGACAAACCGCTTCGGGCTGTACTGGGTGATGTCGTTCCCAAGCTCCTTGAGCACGGCTTCGAGGAGATGCCCGTGCACATTCGCGTGTTCGTCCGAGATCCCGTGGATCTTGGTCGTAGCCTCCGGGATGGTGAACCCGTCGGGCCGAATGAGGTAGACCTTCTTGGTGCTTATCTCCTTCCCCTCGCAGATGATCCAGCAGATCTGCACGAGCCGGGAAGTTGCGTACTTGTCGACGTCGGTGTAGTCGTAGTAATTGTCCCACCCCTTCGTTTTGGGGAGGCCGGAGGTCTCGGTGTCGATGAAGATGGTAGTCATTTAAGATGTGATGTATGAGAGATAAGTTTGGTTCGCTAATGTATAAAAGGATTTCTGTCCTTAAGTGTGGTTAGAAGCGCAAATTTGGCAAGTGTGTATCAGGGACTGCGCCAGATTTTGACTGTGTGGAACTGGAGCTCTACCATCGGTTGGAAAAACTCCCTTCGGTCCGCCGAAAAGTCGAACCTATTGGGTCCAATATTCGTGCGGCAATATATGCGACCAGGGTGGTAGCCTTTGTAATGTGTAACACAAGCTGGTGGGCGTGAGTTCTTCCACTTCCGTATGAAGATACCCCTCTCGGGCTTGTTCGCATGCTTTCCGCCGCTTATAATCTTCACGAAGCGGAACTCGGGGGAGCGAAAATCCGTTTCGAGCACCGTACCCCCGTCCCAGTCGGGTAGGACGGGCTTGTTGGGTTCGGCTACTTCGATCTTTGAGTACCATCCGTCAAACCCGCTTTTGATAAGCTCAAGCGGTGTGTTGAAGTGTTCATTTTTTTCATTCTGGGTGCGGGTGCTTGACCCACCTATGATCTTGGAGGGGTAGTGCTGCCAGAAGTAGTCTACTATATACTTCTCGCACAACGAAACTTGGGTGGTTTTTACGTCCGTCTCGACTTCGGGCCGCCTTTCCGTGACAAAGGCGAAATGTATACGCGCCCCATGGTTGCGGCTCCGGTTGTTATTCCCTCCGCGCCTCCCCCACATTGTTACGTAACTCTGCAAGCGGCTCGCTGCAGTCCCGTTAGTAGAAATCCCAATTTTGTGGCGATGCGACACAAACCCGTTCCAAACGGCTCGAGTGAACACGTCACGGTTATACAATTGGGCCGGAGGCTTTGCTCCAATCGGTTCAACGGGATACGTATTGTAGTTCTCCATGACCGAGTCGCTCTCTAGATCGGCGTCCGAGCTCACGACGTAGAACATTCGCTTTTCCTTCAACTCGGTGCTGTTGGAGCTGATCCAGGGGTCTAAATCTTCGCCGAGCACGTTCCAGTTAAGTAGAATTTTCATAGTTGTACTTGAGAAGCTGTTTCGTGTGCTTCCGGTGATCGGTGGACGCAAGTCATAAGCCTACAGAATAGCAAGTTTCTGGCCTGAAATTATTTTGTTGGCCATCAGTAAATGAGGTACGCGTACTGTCTGGTAGCATTGGTGCTCCTGGTCTTCCTGCTGGTGCGAAGCCGCGCCACCGAAGGCTTCGAGAACGTCGGGAACTTCCTTCCCACCAGAGCGTTTGTGATCAACCTCGACTCGCGCAGAGACCGCTACCACAGCTTTGTCAAGCAGCTGAAGAACAGCGGATTCAACATATCGGTGCAGCGCTCTGAGGCAGTTGTCGGCAAGGATCTGGATCTCTCAAAGATACCACTGGCCCAAAAAGCCCAAAACGAACTGGGACAGCTCTCACAGTCCGGGTACCGCACCAAGCACTACCAGCTCACACCCGGAGCCATAGGCTGCTACCTGAGCCACGTGAACTTGTGGAAGAAGATCGCGGACGAAAACCTTGACAACGTGCTCATCTTCGAGGACGACGCCCAAATCCCCAGAGGCTTTGAAACGAAATTCAAGACGGCGCTCTCCAAGGTCAATTCCGTGGATCCGGATTGGGACATCTTCGTGCTGGACGTGCTGTGCCGCGACTGCATTCCCGTCTCGGAGGATGTGATCAAGGTGAACAAGTTCTACCTCCTCCACGCCTACGTGATGCGCAACAAGGCCGCCAGGAAGATACTGGACAACAATATACTCTTCCCGATCGAGCAGCAGGTGGACTGGATGCTGAGCCAGCACACCGACAAGCTGAAGATCTACAGCCTGCAGAAGGGGATCGTCAAACAGAGCGGTTCGGCCACAGACATCCAAGCACCCCTGCGAAATGGTGAAGACGCTTCGGCGTTTGATGAGATCCGGTGATCACGAACTCGAAAATGCAAAAATAATGGGTCTTAATACATTAAAGGCATAGAATACATATATATACATGCCACAACCGCCCTAACCAAACCATGACTAATCAAACCATGCAACATGCGGCCGAATTGTTCTCCCATCGGCAGCGGAAAGAAAATTTTAGACTCCATGCCAAGACAGCCCCAAGGATTAGCAGCAGCAAAGTGTCGTACTTTTTCATGACCAACGGGGAGGCGATTGGAACTGCAAGCGCTGCGTGTTGCATTCAGCGTATCACCCGAGGACGTCTAAGCCGCGTGCGAGTGCACCGGGAGCGGAACGACCAAGGCGTCCTCGTGAAGGAACTTTGGCACTTCGCATTGAAACTGCACCGGACCGACGGACCCTCGCAACGGGAGTGGAACGACCAAGGCATTCTCGTGAAGGAACTTTGGCACCGAGCGGGGGATCTGCACCGGACCGATGGGCCCGCGCTGAAGGAGGTCATCCCGCAGGGTGACGGTGGCGTACAAATAGGCGAGTGCTGGTACTTTCGGGGCCGCAAGCATCGCAGCGACAGGGTCGCCGAAAGGACACTCTGGTTTGTTGAAGGGGAGGAGCATGCCCGCATTATCCTTGAGAAGTATTACCTTCACGGTCTGAAGCACAGAATTGGGGGGCCCGCAAGATATTTCACTTCCGGAGATATGTACTCGCTTACTTGGTACGCACAAGGGAAGAAGCACCGGGTAGACGGGCCCGCAGTTGAAGGTCCCGGCGCTACGAAGTGGTACATTCACGGGAAGAAATGTTCGCAGAGGAAGCATCGCCGAAAATGGGTACTCCAGAACGCGAGGGACAAAGTTCTCCGGGCCGCACGCCTGCTGGCACTTGAGCCTCTGTTATCCGTCGACGTCCTCTCGGATGTGGGGCGGTTCTTATAATTTTAATGAACACCAAACACTAGTAACGCAACCCAAACGCGCCCTCGTGGACGCGCTTCGTTTGTGTTATATGTTTCTAGAATTTTACGCTCATATGTAGCTCCGAACATGAGGGAGAAGGTCGACGGGGAACTGCTTCTTCTCAACCTGCCATTTGACGGCTACATCCGTCGCCATCTTCGCGTCGGCGATGCGGTGCCGTTTCGACGATAGATATCCGGTTATCCTGTCATCCGTCTGCTTCAATACCAGAACGTTGATAAAATAGCTTATTTGCTCGTAAAATTCTTCGAGGTCCTCTTCGGTACATACGTCCTTCAATTCGCTGTCGGTTTTGTGGCCTACGACACATTCGCGAATAATCAGAACAAGGCACATCTTCATTTTCAGGTTGTCGTCCCGTCCAGCCTTGGGCTTGACGATCAAGGTTTCGATAAGCTTTGTCGTCACATCGCACACCGCACGCATGGCCGGATGGTCACCGTTGAGTAAATCTTCAAACGTCACCTCGCCATTGATGCTGTAAATGCAGCCCATAAAAGCCCCGGTGATGCCTTCCATGGCTTGCCTTGCAAATTCCGCAATCACGCGGCTGCGGTGCCGCCCTTTAGAGACTTTCTTGAACCAGCTTGTTGCAGTAACGTCTCCGGGTATACGATGAGCGGCCTCGTATGAATCGTGCTCCAGGTCATTGCTACGCAGGAGCTCAAAAAAACGATCCTCGACCGCTGTGAACTTCTTGTCAGTGATGACTGCGTTTTTCTCCAGACTTTTGTATTCCTTGACAGATCGGGACCAACCCTCGTCAATAAGATCCTTGATCTTACTATACTCGCTCGCGGCATTACGGGCGACTAAATATGCTTCTTTCTTCGCTTCTTCGATCTCAAAGAATTTCTGTCTCAGTTTGAAATGAGCACGGTAGCTCTTCATCGTTTCGGCGGACTGAGACATTGTGGTTGAGATGGTTGTGTATATATATTTGTAACAGTGTAGCCCGTGTGTCCTATGGGTATTTTAAAAAACAACTTCGCAAAACAACGAATTCCCTAATTTTTTAAAAAAACATTTTATATAGACCTTAGGATTTTGGAAGGACAACTGATACAATATAAAATAGGCACAATGACATCCCACCACAATGACCCAATTACACGCGGAGTACGACTGTCCATCATTTCGGCCATCCGCAAGCACCCCGCTGGGGAAGAGGTGGCTGCGGGAATTATAGAGAACGACGAGTGCCTCGAGGCCATATTGGAATGGGTAGAATTCCATCCGGCGACGTTCAGCAGTAGTCTCAAGCGGGAGGTCGACGACCTTCTTCAGCCAGCCAACTGGAAGACTGTGGAACCGTGGAGGCGCCCGAACGAGGCAAAGGTGTGGACCCCGTGGACGCAGCATGAAGACAACGTCGTATTGGCTCGTCTTAGCGGGTGTGAATCAGAGGATTGGGACGAAACCCTGCGGCTCCTTCCGGGGCGGAGCGAGGAGGCCATCAAGGGCAGGTACGCTGACTCCTTGCAGCCCCACGGGTCCCGTGGATTCCACTCCAATCTGCGAAAGATGCTTCACGACCACCCCGTCGTGATGTCGTGGGTGAGCGACACGCACTTCAAGATTCACGACTGCGAGCGGCTGTCTCGAGAGATTCTCCCAATGTGCATGCAGATCGATTCGTACGAAAGCTTCCGGCGGCAGCTCAGCCGTTCAAGCTTCAAAGTGGAGAGGTCGGGGACGTACGAGGGCGCCTACACAAAGGCGGACTTCACAAGAATCCGTCCGGTTCGGGAGAAGGCCGTCGCGGTGCCGCCACCCAAAGCGCCACATTGGACGCAGGACTTTGGAACGAGTACCGACCGAAGCTTCGCAGCGTGGTCGAAGGAGGAGGATGCCATTGTCATGGTGAGCTGCGGCGGTGGCGACACGGACTGGAATGCCATTGCGAGGGGACTGCCGGGACGTACTCCGGGCGATGTCCGGGCCCGGTACTTGGACTATCTCAAGCCCGATGGCCCATGGACACAGGAGGAGGAAGATATTCTCGCGAAGCAGGTCAGCCGGGGCAGCTCTATTCGGGTGGTCGCGGCACTGCTCCCGATGCACTCGATTACCGCGGTCCGTGCCGCCAAGAAGAAGTACGTCGAGCAGAACCCTCCTACTATTACTACCACTCCGTCCGGCGCTCGGTCGCGGGGCCAGGGCGGGCGCCGCATCGTGTGGACAGACGAGGAGGATGCCATACTCATCGCTGGGTACAACGCGCCAGGCGGGCCCAGCTGGTCCGCAATCGCCCAGCAGCTGCCTCGCCGCAGTGTCCACGCACTGAAGACCCGATACTATACTTTCTCAGCTTCCAAGCGCCGAGGTCTCTGGGCAGTTTCCCAGCTACTCTGAAAACAACATTCCATAATTTATATAGACATTGGCCGTCCGCGTCGGTACGCCGCACTTAGTAAACTTTGAACTTTGAACTTAGATCCTGCAGCCTCGCCACAAATGCTGCCCTGCTTCCGCGCGCCCTCCGTCTATGCAGCCTCCGACTTGCTGAGTTTTTATAGGAAAGCTTCGATCAGTTCCACCACCCCACAGGGGAGCTTGCTTGCGGCCCCGAACTGGTCGGCTTTTTTGGTGAGGTACTTGGTGCTGATGTCGCACAGCACCTCCCGTTTCTGGTTGGCCGCCACCCCGGGAATGTCCTTGACGAATCGCTGAATATCTTTGTGCTTCATCCGCCCGAACATAGTTTCGAAGTCGATGCCGTGCTCGGTGGCAGCCGTGAGGGCTCTCTGCAAGTTGCTGTTTGTGCCGGACGCCGGGATGCCGTGGATCTTCGCCAGGCTGATGAGCATTGCCCGGGTCAACACCATTAGCGCTGGGTTCACTCCCATTCCCAGTCCCAGCCCGGACTTGCGGAAGGCGTCGCGGTTCCTTTGCGGCTCGATAACCAACCCGCAGGTGTAGTCGCCGTCGTAATCTTCCATCCACGCCCGGTACCTGTCCAGGTGTTTGGTGCGAAACGGCTTCCACCGATACTTTACTCCTGTGATACCGCCATATACAGAGGGGCTAGAAAACATATAGTCCGTCACCTCTACAAACGGGACAACATAACGGACATACTGATTCAGGGTGCCCATGCATATTTCGCACTGTTCGCAGTGAGCCCTATTTCCGCCGCGGTTGAGAACAACCTCACGAATGCTATCTGTGATTACTTCGTCGCACGCCGTGCCATACTGGTAATGGTGCCGGCTCATGCTGTTGCGCCATTTGCGGTCCTCATTCTCGGATTCAGTATAAGGCATGGTGTAATACCATGGCCGAGATCCATAAAATTTGCGCGTTCCGAAGCCATTCACGGCAAAGTTATCCATAGACATTGTTGTGTTGGTATGATTTTATTAAATTTTATTACTCGTCTCTAAATGGAAGTTTTCTGGTGCTCCTAAGGGTTATTTTATATGCCAACCTTGGACAGAATTCGGCTCCAAATTGTACACTCGGGTAATATGTTCTGCCTGTTGTTTAGAGTGGAGCCGAATTCCCCCCTATTTTGGTCGAACAGGTTCCTAGCCGAGGAGAAGTAATTCAGTTTTCCCTGGCGAACGAGTTTGGCTATCATTTCATCACCCGGTAGGTGAATCATAGGTTTGGCCATCATGAGTATTTTTTTTGCCCCTATGCGATTAACGATATAGGCATGTCGACAACGTGCATAAGGGGCTTTCACTATAAGAGGATTTGAAGTAACATTCGAGGGTGAGCAAAGGTCGTAGCATTTACCGATACTTATGATATCCCAGTCCTCGGGCAAATCTGCCCACATGTCCGTAAAGTATTTTTGTATTTCGCTCTGGTCAAAATTCACTTTGAGGTCATCTTCGAAAATGACACATGTCTTAGCGCCTGACGAGACAAAGGTTTGTAACACTTGCATATGGGAGTAGTGGCAAGATATCCGAGCATTGGTTACAGTGGTGCCTGGTAAAATGAACCCTTCGTCTAGGAGTTTTCGTTTGT
>Ga0302138_10000168_pt1 | contig 39859 bp, 43 predicted proteins | sample CBN3_321_MG_FD_203110 | JGI IMG/M metagenome (GOLD analysis project Ga0302138, IMG submission 203110) | Marine microbial communities from Western Arctic Ocean, Canada - CBN3_surface | ecosystem: Environmental > Aquatic > Marine > Oceanic | place: Canada: Western Arctic Ocean | collected 2017-09-15 | reverse complement strand
TATCGTCTCCCGAATCGTCTCGCTACTGTGGCGCCGCGTGCCCGCGGTACCGCGTGGGCACCGCGTGTCACCACCTCCCTAAAAAGTGATACGGCGTGTCACCACCTCCTGTCCCGCACTCACCGCCGTCCGATTTTGATGGGCACGTCGCCGTCGTCCTGCGTTTCCTCGATCGGGTCTTCTTCTTCGACCGGGTTCGGGTTCGGCGCGCCTCGTTCTTGTTTTTTCGCCCCGCTCGGCGCCACCGGGTGCGTCCCCTTCGCCCGTCCCGCGATCCGCTCCGCGAAGTCAATCAGCGGTGCGTTCTGTTCGTCCTCGGTGTCCACCGCGTCCACCACTAGTTGCAGCGGCGCCAAGAAATTCTTGGCGTCCAACGCGGCGAGTTTCGGGACAAACGACGCGAGCCCCAAGGAAAGAAAAGACAACTTGTCCTGCTCCGGCGCGCTCGTAGGCACCACGTACTTCAAACCCTCCTCCACGACGTGCCTGCACACCACCCGGTCCCGGGCGCTGCCCACGTTGAACATGTGCGCCAGCCGCGTGGCGAACTCCTCGAACGCGTGCTCCATCGCGACGGTGGTTTCGGGGTCGTCCGGGTCGCCCGAGCTTACTTCGTCGAAGGCGCTGGCACGAGTAACAAGAAAGGGTCAGGACGGTCGTGACGTGTATATCCGGGATTGGAGGGGTAACAGTTGCGGTGGTAACCGCGGCACGGGCAGCAAACAGGGAAGGAAGGGAAATCGGGCCGATCGCGAACGCGGAGCGTGTTCCGCGGGAAAGTTCCGTACCTAACGAGGGAGTAGAAAATCACGTCCCCAACCGCTTTCGGCCCGAGGTGTTTCAAGTCGCCGAGCAACGCGGAAATCGCGTGGTCGGTCCACAAACCGCTTTGCGTTCGGTTCGCGAGGAGCTCCGCTGCGACGAACCGGTGGTCGCCAACCGCGGCTTCGCAGATGGAAAGCGCGTACGCCAGCCGCGCGGTTTCCTCGTCCCCGAAATCCTCGCCGTCGGTTGTACCCGTCTCCGAAACCGGCGCCGGGTTTGTTTCGTCCGAAGGCGGGTCAAGCAGCTGCGGTGTAAAGGAAACGGTCAGTCTTGAGTCTTGTATTGGGCGATGTATGCACAGTGGGTACAGTCTTGGATTCAGGTGCACGTATTGTAGTGGTGAGACTTGCGTGACTGCACTCCATACAGCGCATCAAACGTAGGTGTCAGGATTTGGGAAACCCCCAACGCGTACCTGGTTGCACGCGTCCCACACCACCCTGAACTGGTCTTCGTCGGGTGACAGCTCCAGGGGCGCGAAGACTGGGGCGGGGGCGCAATCCGCGGGGTCGATCGGGCCGTCGTCGGCACCGTCCGTTTTCGCGAGCTCCGCCGCCGCGGTCGCCGCCGCCGCTGCTCTCGGTCGTTGGTACACAACAACCAGGTGCGCGAACGCGGCGACGGCGGCTTTCGGCACGGCTCTCAGGCCGAGCCGAGAAGAGGCGTCAGATGTTTTGTCACCGGAAGCGCCCACGTTTTCAAGCGCCTCAACGCTGGTTCGCGCCAGCGCCACGACGCTTGACAGCAACGCGTCCCTCAGCGCGACGTGTTCTGTGATTTCAAGAGCCGACACGGACGCCGACCCTCTTGCCACCAAAACCACCAGCGCGTGCGACAGGGTCATGGCGGCGGCGCGCGTGGCAAGCGCTACGGCGCGCGGGTGCAGCGTCCCCGTGTTCTCCGCCGCGGCGACTACTATCGTGACGAGGTCGTCGAACAGGTCACGCACCGCGGGCGACTTGCTTCCGCTCGGGGGCGGCATCAGCGACAGCAACGCGTTGAGACGCGCCAACTCCACCCTGGCGCGGAACTGCGCGCCGTCTTCCTGGAGGTGCTCTTCGGAGCTAGCGCCCTTCTTTTTCGAGGTTTTCTTCGTCGACGCCGCCGCCGCCGTCTCCGCCACCGCCACGCGCAGCTTCTCCGCGGACTCCACGAACGCTTGTTCCACTCGTTTCAGCCCGATCTCACGGAGGGACTCGCTTCCTTCGCGCACGGCGTGAAACAGCACGCCAGCGCACGCCTCCATCGCCCTGCGCCCCGAGTGCGCCCTGAAAATCTCACCCACGATTTTGGTGAGCTCGTCGAAGTCGCTTTCTTTGTGCTTCAGCGAGTAGTGCTCCAAACGCAGGTGGCACGCGGTTTCCAACAGAGGAGTCACGACAGCTTCGTCCGACCGCCACTTGCGAAGCGCCGCGGGGAGGGACCGCATGGCGCTTTGCGTGAACGCCTCGCGCGCGCGCTCGTGCGACTCCTTCTGCGCTTTCGTGGGCGGGCGCACCACGCCGTCGGGGCGGACGAGCCTCTCACCGCGCGCGCGACGCACGGAGCACGCCAAAAGGTTCGCCAGCCCAGCGGCTTGTTCCGATTCCAATGCTGTTCCACTTGCAACATTTTTGGAGGGAGCTTTTTTGGACTTTCCTGTTTGCGCTGATTTGTCCTCCCACAAAAACGCGTCCAGCGCGACGCTCCACTCCGACAGCGTCTCGCCGAACTCGTCCCACAGCGCGTCCACCGCCGCGGCGGTCCTCGCCCTGCTCCCGCCAAGGCCTTTGACGATGTTCACCAGGCTCATCAACGTCGCGCGCGTTTTCGCGCCCTTCTCAGTCGCAGGCGAAGTTCCAGCTCCCGTCCTCTTCTTCGTCGTCGTCGCGATGCCCTGGTCGTCGTCCTCCGCCGCCGCGAGCGCCGCCGCCCCGTCGCCGGCGAGCAGCGCGGGTACCACCGCGGCGGCCGCGGCTCTGATTTTCCCGTTCGCGTCCATCAGCAGCGCAAGCACCGGTTCCATGTCCTCTCTTGGAATCACGCCGGCTTCGTAAAGAGCTTCCAAAACGGAAACCGCCTCCGCGGCGACGGACGCGTCGACGTCGTTGATCATCTCCCGCACGCGCGGTTGGAACCGTGCGTTGAACGTATCCATCAGCGCCAGGTTTTCGTTCGACGCGGTGTACAGGTTTCGGAGCGCCACCAGCACGGTTCTTCTGACCTTGGCGTCCTTGTCACTCAACGACCACCCGAGGTACTTCAGGTACACGTCGGACAAGAAAAACAGCGGGTGCGAACGCATCCACTTGCCGATGTTCTCCATGCACGCCGCCCGGACGCTCGCGTCGACGTCCCTGAACCTGTGCGTGAAGATTTTCGTGAACGCGTCCGCGATCATACGCTCAGCCCCGCGGATGCGGGTTTGCGTTTTCACAAGCGCTTCCGTCAGCGCGCGTAGCATCGCGGCGTTTGGGCGTTTCTTTTTGGACTCCGAATCCAGCTGGCGTTGTTTCGTGTCTCGCGTTTCTGCCTTGGCTTTGGCGATTTTCACCAGGGAGGTCACGAGCTGCAGCCCCGCTTTGGTGGCGGCAACGCGAACCGTTCTCGACCTTGACCCGGAAAACAGCGCCACGGCATCCGACACGGAATCGAAAAGAGGCGAGGAAAAGCTTTGCGAGCTTTTCGTCGTCGTCTTCGCGGACTTCCGTTTCAAATCCTTCTTCGCGTCGTCCTCGTCGCCGCCGTCGCCGTCGCCGTCGTTTTCGTCCCCGAACAGCTCCTCGGTTTCCGAGCTGTCTCGTAACAGAAAATCCCAAAAGTCCGAAAAGTTCTGCGCGAAAGCCTTGAACGTTTCCTTCCTCGCGCCTCGGCCGCCTGAGAGATTAACAAGAAAGTGTCAGTCTCGTATGGGCATTCAGTCGGCGGAATGTGGTAAATGGGAAATACTCACCTGAGTCGTCCATGGGGTCGTCCGCGTACACGGACCCGGCGACCATCTCCGCCACCACCCTGGCGCCGATCTCATCACCCGTCGAAGCGTCGAGCTCATCCTTGGTGATCGTTATGGCGCACCCGCCAGCCTAAAGGGCGTGAAAGGGTGTGTGGGAAGTTAGTGGGAAGTTAGTGGGAAGGGCCGCGGGAACGGGGGATACAGTAAGACATTCAAGACGTCGCGCGCGGGTACGATTGGCCTTCTCTAAAAGTCGCCAGAAAAAGGCGCAACGAGATTTCAAACACATCTGCGATTTCCGTCGTCCCCGTCTTCCCGTCCGTGGCGTATCGGGGAATTGGGGACGGAAACGCACCCGCGCGATGAGCGTGTACAGCTCCGCGAGCGCGGCTTCGGGGTCAGCGCCGTGTTTCGCGCGCCAGTCCGCGACCACGAGCGCGACCGTGGCGTCCGCGGGCATCAGTGCGCCGAATAACGCGTCGAAGTGGTCCTCCTCTTCGTGCTCCATCGTCGGGGACGGGGCGCGCGCGGAGGGAGTCTTCTTCAGGATGCTCTTGTGCTCGGAGGGTATGGACGGGTCCGCCTCGTCCGCGGCCGTTGGCTCAGCCGCAGGCATCTCCACGTCCGCGGGGCCACGCGCGCGCGCGCTTCGTCGGGTCGCCATTTCCCGAATCTCGCGGGCACTCCAGGACCAGAGACTTGTCCAGACGAAACGTAAACGCCCGCGTCAGCCGGGCGAGACGCGTGCGAACGCAAACGCGAAACGCGGGGGTCGACACACGCGAACGATACGACGCGACCGCGACCACCGCGATGGGCGTTGTGAGGTGTGCCTAGCTCGGGAGGCCGATATTTGAATCTCATCATTTACACCGATTTTCATGGGAAGAGCCGACCGGTTACCGGTCAACCCGCGATGAAATATACCGACTGAAATCGGTCAAGGGGAATTTTGTGAAAGGCGATATCGATCAATAATCGAAAACAAAAGCATGATTTCACATCTTTCTTTTCCCCCCCAGACACACCACTCACCCCCTGTTTAGTTGCAGCACTTCGAGGCACTTTTCTTCACCCCCCCCCCCCCCACCGCTTTGACTTCGATGGTGCCCTCCTTGTCATCCCCCTCGTCCGCGGCGTTCTTTTTGGAAACGATGTCGTATATCTCGGTCAGGATGTTTTGAAACGCGCTCTCCACGTTCGTGGCTTCCAGGGCGGATGTTTCGATGAAGGAAAGCCCTTCACTTTGCGCGTACTTCTGCGCATCAATCTGCTGCACTACCCTCAGGTGCTCCAAATCGGCCTTGTTCCCAACCAACATGATGACGATGTTAGCGTCCGCGTGATCCCGCAACTCTTTCAGCCACTTCGCCGCGTCGTCGTAACTCTCGTGCTTGGTCATGTCGTACACGAGCAACGCCCCGACCGCGCCGCGGTAGTACGCACTCGTGATCGCACGGTACCGCTCCTGCCCCGCGGTGTCCCAGATCTGCGCCTTGACGGTTTTGCCATCCACGTCAAGACTCCTCGTCGCGAACTCCACCCCTATTGTGGATTTCGACTCCAGCGAAAACTCGTTCCGCGTGAAACGGGAAAGAAGGTTGGACTTACCAACCCCGCTGTCCCCGATCAACACGACTTTGAACAGGTAATCGTAACTGGAGTATTCATTCGGGGGGGGGGGGGAGCGGGGGAGGGGGGTCAGAGGGAAGGTATGGGAAAGGGTTTGCTTGTGGACCGGAGCAGAGTTCAAGATGCGTCCGCGGAGCGGAAAGAATTCATCTCTCCACGTGGGAGTAAACGAACGGGACGGCAGAGGCTGCCGCCCGGAAAACAGGGAACCGCACGCACTCGTCATTATCTTTCGCCATGGTGTTCCACGGAAAGCACCGGTGGTCGTGGGAACTCGCCTCCGGCGGACCTCGAACCTACCGCGATGCGCGTGCCGTGGTCTGGAGCACCGGGGTCAACTCATCTCGCCAACTACGGCTCGTACGCGCCAGGTTAGAACAATGTTGAAGTTGGGCCGTCGGAAAAAAAAAATCACGTTATGCTTGCTGTCCGCGTCAGCTCGTTGCCGGCATATCCACCCGCACCCGCGTCTCTCACTCCACTTCACGCCTCAAAATGGACGCGCAAACCACCCTCAAGATCGCCGGCATCGCCTCGGTACGTCCTCCCTGTGAAACCACGAGCGTTCCATCGACACCACGAACACGAACACGATGTCAATTGTCGGCAAATCTGTGATACCTTGTATCTGTCTTTTCCGACACGATCCCTAACTCGATTGTCTTCCCCACGCGCAGGCTGGCTACTCCGCGCAGATGGGTGGCGCGCCCTCGTTCGCAAACAAGCTTTATTTCAAAGAAGGCCACCCCGAGAACAAGAACATGTCCCGCTGGTTCGGGCACGCGCTGGCGACGTGCGGGGCGGCGCAGATTCTGGCCTCCAAGGATGCGCAGCCAAGCGCCGCGCGCAAGGGAATCCTCCTCGCCTCCGCGTTTCAGTACCTCACCGCGCCCGTCATGATGGTGACGCAGAGAAAGGACTTCAAACCAGAGATGATCGCGTTGAACACCGTGACCTGCGGTGTCGTCGGAGCGCTTTGCCTCAAGGCGGCGCTCAAGGAATGAACAGCCCCGGGTACGCTGTAGCGCGCCGAATCGTTCGGTCGCAGTAGCGTCGGCCAACGCGCGGTTCCCCAAACACAGAGTCCAAACGGTCGTCGTGTGGCACCGCAATTTAAATTAGGCGCCTTCCATCGCGGTGCGTGGAGCCACGGTAGTCTCCGTAGCGTTGTGATTGAAACACATCCCATACGTGGACTCGCGCCGGGGGTACCCAAAAAACGTTTCTTTTCACACCGGAAAATAAGCGAATGAGCCATTCTTTTTTTTCGAACCTCTTTTTTTTGTTGCTCACAAAAGCGCGCCCCGCCCCCGGGGTCTCACAACCGCGCCCCTGCTCGTGGGTGAGGTTTCATTCGCGCGTGCGTATCGCGTGCGCCACTCGCCCTTCGCGGCGGCGCACCACACCTCACGGCGTGTGAGTCATTAACTCACACGCCGCGGCGTTTGTCCCCGCGAATCGGTCTTCCCGGTTTTCGGTTCGGTCTGGGTTCTGGTTGCCATCCGGGCGGTCCCATCGCGCGTCCAAAAGGACGTCCCTCTCGTTCCCTCTAGCGCCATGGTGAAGTACTGCATCGCCGTGCACCTGCCTTGTACCGCGGAGGAGTACATGGTTCTTAAGGACGACCCTGCTTATGTGAACTTCCAGCTCGCGGCCGTGGGCGCCCGGGAGGTTTCCCGGGAAATAACTGGCCCCGACGCGGCCGGGTACTGCACGCAGACCATCCTGAACCGGCCAAACGTGTCCGTGCCGCGTTTGCTGCGGCCGTTGCTTCGGGGCAAGCAGGTTGAGTTCCGCGACGTCCGGCGGTGGGTAGCGGGGTCGCACACCACGACACCCTTTTCGGTGAGTTTGCAAGTCTCAAACAACATCAGCGACCGGGTCACGCAACGCGCCACGATCACGGTTGGGAACGTGTTTGTGGATGAATTTGGGGAGGTGGAGACGAGTGTGAATGATGAAACGACGTCGACGACGTCGAGTGATAAAACCACCGAAGAAAAACAAGTCACAGACCCTGCCATGCACAGCCCGGAGCGCATCGCGCATCGCGTACGTGTAGGCGCGACAGGCCATGAGACGTGTCAGATCATATGCGCCGGGGAGGTGACCGTGCGCGCCGGCCCGCTGAGCCGCGCGGCTGAAAATTTGACGATCAAACAAATGCGCGCCGCGTACGGGCGGTTCCCGGAGATCGTGGAGGCGTGGAAAAAAGAAATACGCGACGGCGGTGTTGTCGTGACTGACGTGATAACGAATGGCAACACCAGTAATGGTACTGCCGTGCCTGAAGGTACCCGTACGGCCGGCAAACGCTCTGGTAACCGGGACGGCGACGGCGATTGCGTCGCGCGCCTTACTTCGCCGAGTTCCTCCGATTCGTGCGCTTCGGGGGATGAAAAACCTTCCAGTGATCATGATCATCATCACCATCATTTATTCCTGCGTACCGTAAAGCGCTTGCGTTTGCCCAACCTGGCGCGCCGGGGCGTCGTTTTGGTGAAAGGCGTCGTCGCGACGCAGTGGCAACGGGTGGACTTGTTTGGGCGAAACGCGGCGCGGCGGGTGTTCGGCGACTCGAAGCCCCTCGCGTTACCCGAAGCCCCTGCCCGCGCCGCCGCGGAGGAATAGAAAGTTTGTGTAAAGTATTTTGTAGCCGTATACACGTCAGATAAAATATGTGGTTCATTACCCTGGTGCAACAAGGGTGCCATCATTTCCCTCCCCGCTGCGCGTTTGACAGCACGGTGTACAACAGGGGCAGTTTTTTCGATGTTTCGTTTTCCCGAATCCGCATCTCCCTTGCTAAAAACTCGCGGTCGAACGGGGGGGTTTCGGGCTGCCCGGTTTCGGGAAGCAGCACGGAAAGCGTGCTTCGGTACCGGTTAAACACCAGGTACTCGCGAATCAGCTCGTTGATCACCAGGTTCTCGTCGGAAAGCTCCGGGCGTTTCACCGAACCGCTCCGGTCCTCCAGGGCGTTGGAAACCTCCGCCCTGAGATGCGCGCGGACGTTACCAAGCGCACCGCGATTCTCCAGGGTTTCCCGCAAAACGTCCTTCAGCTCCTCCACGGTAGCGCCGCCGGACATCGTGGAGGCTCGGGGGAAACGAAAACGCGGCACACGCGGTGCGCCGAGCAAGTGCCGGAGACACCTGACGTCCGCAGCGTTTGAATTGAAAACGAGCAAGTGCCGTTCAGAGCCAAATAAAAAATAGGAGCTGCCAAAAAGAAATGTAGACTCCAGAAAACCTCTCGGGGGACAGAGGACTCGCCCACACGTACACGCACCCTTGACCCGACTCTCGGCGGACGTGAGGTCGGGGCGGGCGTGGCTGGTAGTCGTTTGAGCGGCGCCCGTCGATTTTCGCGTCCCCCTACTGTCCCAAGAGCAGAGGGTCTTTGGCAAACCTGGATCGATCGTGGTCACGTCAGTCGTTATTTATTTCGTGACGCCAAAGCGGGCACGTACCGCGACATGGTGAAGTTCGAGGTGGAGACGCTTCTGAGCTGCGATGCCCCGATGTACATCGCGGACAAGGATACGGCGGTGTACAAGAAGTTCCACGTACGTGGATTTTTGTTTTGACACCAAGGAGACATCCCACCGGCGTCTCCTCTCGCGTACTCCCAATCCGGTTTACGACACGAGGCACTTTTTCTTTGCCACACGAAACTTGTCAAACGTCTTTCCATCTCCCCGCTCACGTCTGCTTCCCTCTTGATGCAAAAAACACACAGATGGAGAAGCTCGGCACCCTGTCCTCCGAGGTCGTTTCCCGGACCGAGGTCGACGGCAGGGTGACGACGGTGGTGAAAACGCAGCCCGGTATGAAGCTCCCGAGGGTGGTCCGCCCAGTGCTTGGCGGGAAGGAGGTGGAGTTCGTTGATACGCGAACGTTTTTGGCGCGCGACGTCGGCGCGCTGCCGTTTCAACAGACGTTCAAAACCCTGAACAACATCACGGACCGGGCGCAAGTGACTGGGACGATCGTTATCGACAACGCTCCTTTTGGAGGTCGGGGGTGCGTGATCAAAGTGAAGGGCGAGTGCGTGGTTCGCATCACAGGGCTGGGGTCCCGGATCGAATCGATCATCGTGTCCAACTTGAAAAACGCGTACGCGCGGTTGCCCGCGATCGTGGACGAGTGGCTCGCCATTCGCTCGGCACGAATGGGTTTGGGTTTACCAAGCACGAGTGGATACCAACCGACATCATCCACAAGCGACACGCACGCCGCTGGTACCAATTTGTTGCGCGCGGAGAGCAACCAGAGCGACGACTCGGTCGAAACCAACTCCGACAGCGACAGCGCCGGGTCGTTCCACAGCGCCGGTTCGTTTGAGTCGGCGGCTTCGGGGTCCGGACGGAGCGTCGGGGATACCCTCGTTGGGACCCGGGGGGGCGAGAACAGTGGGTACCCAACGGCAGCATCCACGGCTACACACCAAGACCCTTCGACTCCGGGCGGCGGCGTTTTTTCCGAAACGCCCCCCGACACCGCGCCGGCGTCGTTCGGCACCCCCGCCGGGTCGGGACTCACGCCGCACTTTTTCACCTCGGATTCGCCGGCGGAAACCCCCACCACGCGAACTCCGCCGTTTGGGGTAAGAACTCCAGTTTCGGTGACCAACAACCCGTTCCTTGACGGCTCACCAGTAGCGGGGCTTGTGTACCTGCAATCCCCAGTAAAGCCAGCCGATATCAGGGACGAGGATATCGACAGCGCGGATGAGCGCCAGGGCGTTGCGGCGAATCGGGGGGGTTTGCGCAACGGAAACGGCGCCGCGACGGGAAGCCGCGGCGCGTACTTTGGCATTTCCGCCTCCGCTTCTCCGTATGCGCAAACAGTCAGATCCAGCGAACACGCGGGTGGTGGTCACCTCTCCCGTGCAGGGAAGAGCTCGTCGGGAGGGACCCTCGGCGCGATAGCGCGGTGGTGCTGCTGCGCCCAATCGCTTCCCGGGTCGCCGTTGCTTGACGAGCCGGGAAGCTCCGAAATCAGGACGATGCGCGGCGGCACGTCGAGCGACAGTTTAGCGTCGCCGTCGCCCATAGGCCGTGCCGTTTCGGATCCCGCAAACGAAAACTGGGACGAGGAAAACGACCTAAGGACGCCCCTCACGCCGGGTGGGAAAACGAAAAGACGCATGCGGAGGTGATGAAGGTGCTGTGAAGGGTGCGGAGGTGTTGACGCTGGAGAAAAAAATATTTGCGAAAGCACGCCGAACGCGAAAAGAGCGATCGATCGATCGATAATACTACATACTACTATTAAGAACTTTCGTCTCCACACCTACTCTACCGCCTAACCCTACGACTATTCTTTGTACCCTTACCTTTACCAGCCCGCCGTACCCTTACACCCTTCGTACCCTTACCTTTACTACCTAACCTTACGACTACCCTTACACCCTTTGTACCCTTACCTTTACGAGCCCTCGTACCCTCATTGTTCATTGCGTCAGCGCCGCGCGCACCACCTCGGACTCCACCGATTCGCAGGCGTCGATCCAGGCGGCTGCGAACCTTTTTTGTTGTGCCGCTGCGCCGCGGTTGTCGCCGATCACGAAAAACGCCACCGCGGGCGTGGTCCACTGCGCCCTCGCGAGCCGCCGTGCGGTGTCAATCACGGTCGCTGCTGCGTCCGGGCCGTGCTCACGAAACGCGGTCTGTGCGATTGATGCCAAAAAAGACTCGCAGTCGCGAAGCAACAAACGAGCGCTTTTCGTTAACGTGAGTTCGGAGTCGACGGGTTTTTCAGAAAAGGAAAACGTTTGAAACGCGTGCGCTCGCGCCGCGCGCGCGTGCGCCTGGCGCAACGCAACGGGAGCCTCGCGGGGTTCTTCCTCTTCTTCTTCTTCCTCTTCTTCTTCTTCGGTTTCGTTTTCGTTTAAATGCGTATCAAAGTCAACGCCGTTTTCGGTGTCATCATCCGTGTCGTCCGCGTCGCCGCGCTCCGCGCCGGCGTTGCCCTCCGTCCTCCGCGGTCGTTTCGCGGGTGACCGAGGCACGTCCGACGCAGGCGCTGGGGCACCTCTTTCTTGAGTTAATCTTGAGTTATTTAAGGGTTTCCCGCTGCCCCGTGCGAAGGAAGCGAGTATTCGCGTTTGGCCGCCGCAAAGCGCGGCCGCGTACGCGTTCGTCTTGTCGCGCGGACTCGTTTTGTTGTTGTCGGGTGTTGTTTGTTTCGCGACCGGCGACGTCCCGTTTTTCGCGTTTTTGTCCTCAACCGGTTTCCCAAACCACGCCGCGTACCTGTTTTTGCGTGTTTCATCCCGCTCCGACCACTCCCCTTGTCGCCCCGCGGAAGCGACCCGGCCTACGGTCCTGCCGCCGTTCCCCGCCCTTCCCTTACCTGCACCAGGGTCGCTGTCGAGTTTCGAAAGTTGAACCCCCATTCCCCGTATTTCACTCGCCGGCACGTCGAGGCGCGCCAGGATTTGCGCGACTTCTTTGCACAAAACGTTCGCCTCGCGCGTCGCCCCAGCAGAAAGAGTCACCGACCGGGTCAAGTGATCGCACACGCCGTGTCCCACGGTTCCTTTCATCATCCCGTCCGGTACGTTACCCACGGCTCGTAACAGCTTCAGGGTGACGCACCGCCCCTGGACGCGAAGTTTTTTGGCCCGGGTTGAAACCTCGGTTGCCAATTTCTCGGCAAACGACACCGCCGCCGCCGCCGAGTCGAAGCGCACGCCCCTGAGATTGTAAAAATAAGTATCAGTCCGTATGCGCAAGCGCGTAGGCGGTGTGTGGGGAGTGGGAAAGCCCCGCACCAAGTGACTTGCGCGCCCACGCTTCGCCGCGGCGGCCGAGTGACCCACTCCCGGTTGTCAACGCCGAGGCACGCGTCCAAAAGCGCGGTGCCCGCCTTTGGCCCTAGTGTGGTGCGTAACCTCGCAACGCTCGTCGCCACGATGTCGCGACAGGTAATCGTGTCCGTCGTATCGGCAAATATGTTTTTTTTCAGCTTTTCAAGTGCCCCCGTGCCCACCCCGGGCAACTCACCCACCGGCAACGAGGAGACGTACTCCCGGGCGTCGCCTTTGTCCACCAAAAACACCCCGTCCGGCTTCGCGTGTTTCGTCGCAAGCCGCGCGATTAAGCGGTTGGGACCTTACGATAGGTAAAACAACGTGTCAGTCTTTCGGGCCATGTTACGTGCGTAATTACGGGCGGACAATCGGCAGAGGTAATGCGCCCTTCTGGTACGAGTATGGGCAAACAGTCTCCCTGGATTTGGCGAAACGCAAATACGTACCAACCCCGACGGACGCGACGCAGCCGGTTTCTTTTCGTATCGCGGTTCTGATTTCTGGATAAATGAAAGAAAGTGTCAGACTTGTATATCGCGATGTATGGACAACAGTCACCAGCTTCGGTAAAACAGTGTGTCAGGATTTGGGAAATGCAACGCGTCGTACCCTCGGCCAGCGTTTTCGCGTCGCCGCCGGTTTCGCGTAACTTGCACGTCACGTCCAAGTACGCCTCGTCCACGGAGACCCCCATGACGTGCGGCGTGACGTCATGTAGCACTCGGTACACCTTAAGGGCGACATGTGAGTACTTCTCGAACTCGTACGGCATCACCACCAGGTTCGGGCATAAAACCAACGCGTCGTTCACCCTGGCGCCCGCGCTTAAACCAAACGCCCTGGCCAAATAGTTGCACGACGAAAGCTCCCCGGCGCCTTTGGTTCCGGACGACCACGACACCGCGACGGGCAGGCCTTGCAGCTCGGGGCGACCCAAACTCGCCACGGCGGCGAAGAAACAGTCCATATCCACGTGCATCACGATTCGTTCTTCGCCGGCAAGTTTATTGGGCATCACCTTTGGCGGTTCCGGGAGATCTTCCAGGAACGCCTCGTACCTGTGCTTCCACGTGCCGATGTAGTGCAGCCGCGAGGCCCGGAAGAAGGTATCCATAAACCCATCAGGGTCATCCCTGGTCGTCCTTTGCTTCATGTCAAGCAAAGGTTCCGCCGCGCGAGCCGCCACCGCCACGCGCGTCGCCGCGTCGTTCGTCTGCGCATTTCCATCGCCTCCCAGGTCTCGGAACGAACGTTGCGCATCACTCGCGTACGCCCTCGCCGCGGCCGCGCGCGATGCCTCGTCGTGCGCCATCGCGCCACGTCCCGGGGCGGCACGACGATACGCACCGCACCGCGCGCCTGTGCTGGGCGCGGCGTCGAGTGGAGGGAGACACGTGAGTGGAGGGAGGACAGGTCGAGCAGATTTAAAGTAGACGCACGAGATTCTTTTCAGTGTAAAATCGTTCACAGTAACAAAACAAGCCCACATCCCCGCGCTCGCTCGTCAGAAGGCGTCCTCGTCCTCCTTTTCAAACTCAACTTTCGTGGCCTGTGCGTTGTAGAACTCCGCTACTTGTTCCGCGCTTGTTGATGTTTCCACGATTTTGTCGTCCCTGACCCTGAGGAACCGGGGGAACCGCAGCGCAATGCCTTTCGTCGGGTCCACCAACCCGTGCGCGGCTTGGTGCGTCGGCGACACGGAAAGGTCAGCCGCTTTGACTTCCCACACGAACTTCGGGTCGAACCACACATCCGGTTTCACGGACTCGCCGTACTTGAAGTAGCTCCTCGGCATGTCAATCACCGTGGCTTTCATTTTCGCGTTCAGCGCGTTCAAATCCTCGTCCGAAAAACCGGTGCCGATTTTGCAAATCGACTGCAGTTCTTCCGAGGTTTCGTCGTAACATGCTAATAGATAAGCGCCGAAAACCCCGGTTCTCTTACCTTTGCCGTAGAAACCCCCAATCGGTACCAAATCAAGCGAATCGCCACACCCCTCCATGTAGTCCTTCTTCAGCTTAAGCCAGTTCAACGAACGTTTCGAAGGTTCGTACGTAGCATCCATGGTTTTCACAATCAAACCCTCCGTGTTTTCGGCGATTGAATCCTCCTGAGATTGTAAAAAAAGAAATGTCAGTCCCGTATGGGCAATCAGTCGGCGGAATGTGTTGGGTGGGAAATACGTACCAAGAAAACCTGCAGCTCGTCCACGTCCCGGCTGATTTTCGCGGTGACGAAAAAGAACTCCCCAGGGACTTCGTTGAACGCGCTGTACAGCGCTTCTCTTCGTTTAGTTAAAGGTTCCTGTAACAAATTCACCCCGTTCAGAAACAAACAGTCGAACGCGTAAATCGCGACGTTGACTTTGATATCCGCCTCGTCGATGTTTTTGCGTCCTTACGATGAATAAAACAAAGTGTCAGTCTTTCGTAATGTGATAGAGTGAGTACTCAGGACAACCGGCAAAACAGTGCCTGGATTTGGGAAACGCGCAAGACGTACCTCGCGTGCTTAGAATCTGAAACGGCAAAATCTTCCCGCTCACGCGGTCAAACGCCACCGCCTCGGCGTCGATCACCACGGACTTCACGCCGGGTTTCAGGAACCTGGGCATCGCGCGTATCACGTCCGGGAACTTGGGGGTGTTGTCCTCCTGGTTGCGACTGAAGATCTTCACGCTGCCGTCCGGCAGCAAGTGGATCTGCGATTGTTACACGAAAAGTGTCAGTCCATTTGATGGGCGTGTATTGGACGATGGCCTGGTCAACAGTCAGGGTAATCGGTCCGAACAGTCACAGGCGCGTTAGCGATAAAACAGCGAGTCGGATTTGGGAAACGCCAAACCGTACCTGCGCGCGTTCGCCGTCGTACTTGTACTCGCACGTGAACTCGACTTTTTCGAACCGGTGCAGCACCTCCCGGACGCCGTTCGTGGGTTTCGCGAGCATGGGTTTTATGGGCACGCCTGGGATGAAGTGGCACCGCATTTCCAGCTGGTCGATGCCCCCTTCCATCAAAAGCGCGGGGATGATCTCGTCGAAAGACGGACACTCGGAAAAAACCTTTTTCAAAATATCAAACGCCTTTCCCAGCAAATCGGCCACGGCGACTTGGCCTCCTTTTTCAAAAGCCGCCGCCGCGGCGGGGCTGTGTAACATCACGGCGTGCGCCAGCGCGCATGTCACAGTTTGCTGCGCCAGACCAATCCGGAGCTTTCCTTGCAGGGAACGCACGATGTACCCGGCTTGCGAGAAAAAAAAAAGGGTCAGTCGGCGAGTCGGCGAGTGTTTCGGTATTGCTGGGGATTGGGAATTGTACGGTGTTGGGTTTTGTTACCGTGTGTCTTTACTTTCTGACGTAGTGCCGGTTACCGTCCGTACTCCAAGAAAACGAGTCATGGAAAGGCGGATTTGGGTTGGATACGCCGGCGTACCTTCGCACTCGCGGGCGCCCACCAGGAGTTTCTTGATTTTCGATTTTTTCAAATCCACCGACGACTTCCCCTCCGTCGTGGCGATGGCTTTGAATTCGGCGAGGACGCCTTTTATGGTGAGCTTGGGTGGGGCAAACATGGTTTTCTGCGTGTTTCTGCTCATCATGGCGACGATGCCGAGGTCGCCTTCGTTCCTGTAGTCCTCCTTGATCGTGGCTTCTTTCCTTCCAGTCGCTTCGCCCAGCGCTTTGATTAAAGTAGCGTCGCCGATTCCCAAATCGATGCCCAAGTGCTGCGGCGCTATTGAGTTCGACGCCAGGTAAACCGCGGCCAGCAAATCGTCGTGCTTAATGCTACCGTCCGTACCCTCCGACGCAAGCAAAATCGTGCGGAACGCGTTCGTAAGCATCTCCGCGATTTCAAGCCGCTTGGTGGTCTCCGAGATGTTTTCGAAAACGTTCGCTAGGTACTGATACGATACAAAAGAAAGTGTCAGTCTCTCGTAATGTGTATGAGTAAACAGTCAGAGGTAGTAGCCCCTTCTGGTACGAGTATGGGCAATCAGGGAGGCGGAATGTGGTGAGTGGGAAAGGCCCTTACCAAATACGGCGCCGGCGTTCCGGTTTCCCAACACAGCGCGCTTTTCGGGTCGTACTGAAGTAAGCGCCCGGCGGCTTCAACCGCGCCTCCCCCGACGCCGTTGGGGTCGATCTTCACATCGCGCTTCACGGTTTTTGTCTTTTTTGTTTGTTGTTTAGCGCCGCCGGCCATCACCTTCGCCAAGCCATCCGCGGGAGGTCCGTGCTCTTCGTCTTCGATGTCGTCGTCGTCGTCCGCGTCGTCGTCGTCGTAGTCCGCATCCATCTCATCCCGGGCGGCCGTCTCCTTCTTCGAAATCACCACGGGCTTGGGGGGGGCTTTGGGGGTCGGTGTTGGGGCTTTGAGCTCGGGCACGGGCTCAACTTCTGGCACAGGCTCGGGCTCTGCCAGCTTTTCATCCATCGGTTCGGCAGTGGGCGCCAGCGGCGCCGACTCAGCCTTTGGGTCCTCCCGCTCGGACTTACGCTTCAGCCGCGGCTTCTTCGTAGCGGGCGGGACGTTTTCGGTCTGACCGGGGGGACTCTTTTGAGCGGCGATGGGGGCTGGCAGGGAAGGCGCGTGTTGGGGCAAGGTGGTGAGCGTGGCGCGGTCGAGATTCGAACTTGGAAGGTGTGACAGCTGCGATGTGGAACCGAAATCGGGGCGGTCGAGATCCGAGACCGGTAGGGACGCGCGCGTACCTTTCTCGACGTCATCGACGGCGCGCTTTTTTACGTCCGCATTGGCTTTCGCCGCGCCGGAGGAGGCGCCTCCTCCGAAAAAGGAGGCGATGCTCTTCTGGCCGCCGGACATGGCGCGCAGAGAGACTGGGAGCGAGATCGTGGTGAGTCCAAAAACATTGTTTGAAATTTGCTCGCTCGTCCAGCAGAAGGCGTTTCAAAAAACGGAAATATTACAACCGCTTCCGTCCCGCTCTTTCCTTGAGCTGGTGTAACAGATGTCCCCCCTCTGCTTTCGTGGCGAGCACGCTTAGGGACTTGCCTTTTTCGCCCTCTCCCAGCCAGCACGCCACCGCCAGGTCGTTGGGTCCTGCGATGCCAGCCCACCCCGCGCCGCCGTCCGCCTTGTCGCCCTTTTCCTTTTTCTCTTTCTTCTCCTTCTTGTGCTTTTTCTTTGACGGCTCGTCGTCGTCGCCTTCGTCGTCCCGCACCTGCGTCACCAAAATCACGCACCCCGGCGTCACTTTCCGCATCCCCCGTACCGTGTCTTTCTCCCAGCACCCCTCAGGCGACTCCGTGTCTCGCATCAAATCCAACTTTTGCGACTCGGGAGTTTGCGACTCGCCTTGTTGCCGCTTCAAGATGTACTGAATTTCCGCGGCGCTGGCGCGCACGACTTGCTTTTGCAACAGCGGCAACAGCGAATCCAACCCCTCTTGCGTGATGCGGTACTTACACTTAGCACCCGGGGCGGTTTGCCGTTCGAAAGCCTTTACTCCGGCGGCGACGATTTGAAGCCCGCCACTGTTGTTCGGCCCGCCCGAATTGGAATTGCCCATACAAAGCGCCCGCGCGCCGGGCGAGAGGTAGTAAATTCGTTTCGGGTTTTCAACATCCTCCACGCCCAGCGAACGCGTCATGAGGCCGTTTTCAATCCCGGACTTCGCGCAATCCAAGCCGTACTGCGCTTGCATTGACCTGACGATATCGTTGCTATCAACGGGCAACACCGGCGCGACTCGGTTGCTTGTGTTCCAATCACTCCCTCCGTCGCGCCCGCCGTCCCGGTTGTTCTTCGCTTCTTTGTTTTGCACGTCACACGTGAGGGTAATGCCGAGCTCGTCCCCCGGCATCTCCGCTACCTTGTCAATCGCGACGATGAAGAACCCCCCCGTGTCGTCAAGGTGCGGCATGATCCGGACGCACCGCTCGAGCTTTTGGTCCTCCGCGCACGACTTCGTGGGGGGCCACATCGTGTCTTGCGATAGGTAAAACAAAGTGTCAGTCCCGTGTTGGGCGTGTATTGGACGATGGCCTGGTCAACAGTCACCGGCCATCGGTCTGAGCAGTCACCAGCGTTAGAGATAAAACATTGTGTGTCGGATTTGGGAAAGGACCAAGGCCGTACCTGCCATGCCTTTTTGCTTTCGAACCGGTTCCCGGCCGCCGGGTTCGTCGTGCCACCCGAACACGTCCCCCACTCTCCAGTGGTGCATCCCCGGCCTTCGTTCCAGCCCGGGAAGCGCTTTGGAAACGTCAGCTAACACAAGCGCGCCTTTGCCTCGCTTAAGCAACGCACTCACTACGGACTCGTTTTCCAGCGGGTTCAGGGAACACGTGCTGTACACCAACCGGCCGCCGACTTTCAGCAACCGCGCGGCGTGCGTCGCGATGGCGAGCTGTAGCGAGTGCAGCTCAACCCCACTCGCGGGGGTCCACTTTTTCCACAAATCCGGGGACTTACGTAGTGTACCGTCCCCGGAACAAGGCACGTCGCACAGGATCCTGTGGAAGCGGTAGACGTTTTTGTTTTTCGAAGAGAACTTGTGCGGATCGTCGGTGTCATCCTGGACACCATCGCCGCCGCGGTCCAGCAGAAACGGAAACAGCTGCGCCTGATGGTTCGTCACGAGCAGCGCCGGTGAGTTGGATCTTTTTGTTTGGTGCGTCAGCAGGTTCGCGCGTTGCAGTGAGGCGTCATTCGCGACGACGACTCCGGATGGGACGCAACACGAGTTCGAGTTTGACGTGGAAGTCGCGACGTGCAGCATCTCAAGCAACTGAAACGTCTTCGACCCAGGCGCGGCGCACATATCAAGCACGCGGTGGTGCGCCTTGACGTCTAGTAACAGGGGGGGGATCATGGATACCGCTTCTTGCCGTGTAACTGCTCCAACTTCGTTCGCACGGACGATAAAGTTCCGTAAGTTCTGTAACTTCACGTTCCCCTTCAGCGCGTCTTTTGGGACGTCGATCTGCCACGCCAGGGAATCGGGGTACCACTTCAAGCACTTTGGCGGTTTCATGCGCGCGATGTTGTGTTTGATGACTTCGGGAAACAGCGTGTGAATCAGCTTCCGTTTCGTGCTTTCCCGGAACTTGCCGCTCATGTTCACCCGGAACGTCAACGGCAACGGGGTTTGGAACGAGCTAAGCATCAGCTGCCACTCCGAGTCAGGCACGATGCCTTGCGCTTGGTAATACTGCTCAAACTTTTCGTTACGAAGATTACCAACCTTGTCAGACGCAAACGCGTCGTCAACCTCGAACCCGTCGTGTGCCTCACCCAGTTCGTCATCACGCACGTCCCTCATGCGCTTCTGAGGCCCGCCGGAACCGGACCGTCCTGCGTCACGACCTCCGCCGCGACCGCCGGATACGCGCCCTCCATCACGGCCCCCATCACGACCGCCGCCACCGCCGACGGACCCTCCGCGCCCGCGGCCCGCCCCGCGCCCGCGGCCCGCCCACGCCATCGGGCCCGTCATCACAAGTGTAGGCCTCGACCTCCGACGAGCGTCCGGTCGGGTCGGTCCCGGCGCGTGCGTGTGCGTCTGACGGACTGAGGCGCTTGGAGTGGCGAGCTGGCATTGTGTGAAAATCCGCGCCGCTGAAAAAGTGCTGATGAAAATGGCGACGTCGCCGTTACCAGGTTTAACAAGCGCAACGTCACTTGAAAGCGCGCGGCCTGGTTGGCGACGCGGTTGGCGATGCGTGCGATGACGCCCGTGGTCCTCCCCATGTGCGGCGCGATCGCGGGCGTGTCTGTTTCATCGCGAGCCTTTGTTCACGTGAGTGGTGCGAACCGGCCGACGCGATGCTTTGTTTCGGGGAAACCGGGCACGTTTTCGTCATCCCGGTCATCGACTTCCCCTCGCGGGTTGTCCCGCCGCCGCGGGTCGGTGTCGGTTTGGGCTCGCGCGCCCGGGGGCGGAAACGGCGACCCCCGGAAAGCCCCCGACCCGAACGCAGATGGAACCGGGACCACCACGATTAAGGACGACGACGCGTTCACGACTTGGTTACTCGACGTGGAGGTCCCCAAGTCTGGTAAGAAAATCGCGCGCCAGTTATCGTCGCTGCCGCTTGCGATTTCCGAGTTTCTCGCCATAGCGGGTTTCAGCGCGCTCGGCACGGTGATCGAGCAGAACAAAGGCACAGCGTGGTACGTCCAGAACTACCCAACGAACGACCCGGCGCTGGGTTTCATCGATTACCCCCTGATTCTGAACCTGGGCCTGGATCACATCTACACGGAGTGGTATTTCCTGACGCTACTAGCGGCGCTCGCCGCGAGCCTCACCGCGTGTACGTTCACGAGGCAGCTCCCGGTTTGGCGCGTAAGTGCGGACTGGAAGTTCATGGAAAGACCAGCAGCGCTGCTTAAAATGGAGGAAGCGGAGACCCTTCCAAGAGCCAGGTCGGATGACCTAGCCGAGAAGTTGGCGCACCGAGGGTACCAGGTTTTCAGGAAAGGTGAGTAATTGCGCGTTTCCCAAATCCCGGCCTCCCTATTTGCGCATACTTGTCCTGCGAAGGGACGGTTATTACGGCCAGAAGGGACTATCCCTCGGACTGTTACCCTGACTGTTTACTCATACCAATCCCTCATACACACCACGAGAGACTGACACTTTTCTGTTACAACAAAGGCAAAGCGCTTTACGCGTTTAAAGGACTCATAGGACGCCTGGCGCCCATCGGGGTACACGCCGGTTTGCTGTTGACCCTGGGCGGCGCCGCGTACAGCGGATTGGGCGGTTTGGGCGGATCCGTGATGGTCCCGGAAGGCACTTCCTTCGAAATAGGCCAAGGCTTACGACGGGGCAACGCCTTCGCGCCGAGGCCACGCGGTGAGACCGACAAAGTAGTGGTGAACGACTTCACAATAGAGTACCTGCCAAACGGCCAGGTTTCGCAGTTCTTTTCGGACCTCTCCGTGGTGGACGGTACGGACGGGCACGAAAAGCAGCGCAAGACTATTTCGGTCAACGTCCCGCTGCGACAGGGGGGGGTCACAATGTACCAGACGGACTGGGAAATCGCGTCATTGCGCGTGAGGGTGGCGGACGCCGTCGTTTCGGATGGGGATGATAAAACGCAAAGTGGAAACGGCGACTCCGGGCCGGCGCCGGATGATGCTGAAAGCTTCTCCGGGTCGGTTTCCCCTGAAACCGACGCCAAAGCTTCTGAAAGCTCGGGCAGCGGTGGTGACTCACAGAGGGAATTCGCCGGCGACTCCCTGTACCTCCCCATGGCCAACCTGGAGGGCGTTGGTAACTTCCAAGGCCGGATCTGGGGAACGTTTCTTCCCCTGAACCCGGGTTCGGATGACGAAACTTTGAAACGAAAAGGCGTGACGCTTGTGGCGCGGGATTTCCAGTCCGTCGCGATTTACGCTTCTGATGGATCCTTCGCCGGGGTGCGGCGTCCCGGAAGCGGAAGGCCGATCACCGTGGACGGCTTGCAACTAATCGTGGAGGACATGAAAGGAAGCACCGGCCTTGAGCTGAAAACAGACCCGGGCGTCCCCTGGGTATACGCCGGGTTCGCCGGGCTCATGGTGACTTCTTTTTTGTCCCTCCTGTCGCACTCGCAGGTATGGGCGGTGGAGGACGTTGGGGTTCAGAAACTGCTACACGTGGGCGGCAGAAGCAACAGGGCGAAGGAAGAGTTCAAAACCGAACTCGATGAGATTCTGGACGAGTTGCCGGAGTACTTGTAATGCTGTGTAGACTATTTTTTGTGAGTCTGGTCGTCTGCTTCATTTTTTTGCCAAAATTCTTAAATCTTCACGGCGTCAGATTGAGACGCGCGCGTCTCGCGCTCGCGGCTCCGCGTCGTCCGTTCCGAGACACGCGTCCTGTCCCTCCACGATGACGGAGTCTCGGCGCGGCAACGAGCTCGCGGAGATGTCCGCCGCGCTCCGCGCGCACGCGAGCAAAGCCAATCCCACGAAGGACCAGCAACACGCGCGACGTGCTCTTTTTCAGCGAATAATCCAGTACCTCACCATCGGCATCGACATGTCTCCTCTGTTCAGCGACGTGATTATGAACGCGCACACAAAGGACATGGCCACGAAGAAGATGCTTTACCACTACCTGACCTTCTACGCGCAGCAGAAGCCGGACCTGGCGCTGCTCACGGTGAACACGTTACAAAAAGATTGCGCAGACGAAGACCCGGTGATTCGCGGGCTCGCGGTACGATCGATGGCCTCGATGCGAGTTCCAGACCTGGTGGAGTACTTGGTACGTGTTTTTTTTTGCGCCGCGGTGCAGAGCGCACACACATGGCGTGTGCACGATGAAACCCCCGTACGTATCACGCGCGGACGGCACGTCGTGCCTGCCGCCGATGCCGGACTCGGATGGCGGGTGCAATTCCAAATCTGACAGTGCGAATCCCTTCCTGTTTTCTCAACCCTAAATTAATCCATCTCTGACCTCGTCCCCGTCGTCAACACAGATCGGCGCTGTGACTCGTGGGCTTCAAGACAAACACCCTTACCCTCGCAAAACCGCGGCGATGGGGGTTTTGAAAATCCACGACCTGGACAGGGAGGCGCTGTTGGAAACCGAGATTCTGCAAACCGTCCGCGCGATGGTGTTGACCGACCAAAACGCGGCGACCGTGGCGAACTGCGTCGCGACGTACGTATTTCCCATGTATCACATTCCGCCTCCCTGATTGCCCATACGAGACTGATACTTTTCTTTTACAATCACAGGCTTATTGAAATCGACGGCCCGCAAAGCCTAGCCACGAAGCAAATCGTGTACGGGCTGATTAACCGAATCAAGGACTTCACGGAGTGGTCGCAAGTCACGATTCTTCAGCTATGCGCCCTGTACAAGTGCGCCAACAAAACCGAAACCTTCGACGTGATGAACGCCCTCGAGGACCGGCTGCAGCACTCAAACTCGGCGGTCGTGTTGGCCACGGTGAAGTGCTTTTTGAACGCCACGTTGGAGTTACCCGAAGTACACCAACAGGTTTTCGAAAAAGTCAAAGCGCCTTTACTGACCCTAGCGCAGACGGACCAGCAAGAGCCCGCGTACGCGGTGTGGGCGCACCTGCACTTGTTAGTGCAAAGAGCGCCGCCGCTGTTCGCGACGGAGTACAAAAGCTTCTTCACCCGAGTGAGCGACGCGCCCGCCGTGAAGCGCTTGAAAATAGAAATGCTCATCGCCGTGGCGGACCACAAAAACACGTACGAAATATGCGACGAACTGGGGGAGTACACCAGCGACGTGGATGTGAGCATCGCGAAAAGCGCCATCAACGCGATTTGCGAAATCGCGTTGCGCGGCGACGCGGACGCCACTCCGGCCGTCGTGGCGCGGCTGACGCAATTTGTGCACCACGGCAGCACGCACGTCGTCGACCGCACGCTAGTCGCCCTGGCGCTGATCACGCGCGCGCACTTCAAATTCATCGACACCGTGGTGGCGAGTATTCAGAACCTGGAAATCGAAGACCGGGAGGACCCGGACGCGCGGGTCGCGCTGGTTTATATGCTCGCCGAGTTCGGCGACGTCACGCCGAACGCGCCGTACTTGTTGGAACCGGCGCTTGAGAGTTTTTCCAACGAAACGAACTCGGGCGTGAAGTTGCAACTCCTGACCAGCGCGATGAGGCTGTTTTTCAAGCGACCGTGCGAAATGAGAGCAATGCTTGGCAAGGTGCTGCAGCAAGGAACAGAGGACGGCGACCAGGACGTACACGACCGGGCCGTGATGTACACCAGGCTTTTACGAAAAGACCCGGACGCGGCGCAGCGGGTGGTTGGCGGTGGCGACACTAGGGAAGAAATTAATCACTTTTACGACGCTTGCGACAAAAGCCAGAAGTACGCCGCCGAGATTTTCCACGAGTTCAACACCCTGTCCGTGGTGTACCGCAAACCATGGTTTATGTTCGCGCCCGATGTGAGAACACACGTCAGCCGGGTGTTGTCCGCGGATGACCTGGGGGCGCAGGGGGGGGCGGTTGGTAGTGGCGGCGACCCTAACGTTGCCGCGGGCGCGTTCGCCAGCGACGCGCTGATTGATTTCGGCGACGACGGCGGTTTCAGTGGTGTCAGTGGTGTCAGTGGCGTGAGTGGCGACACGAACTTGCTTGACTTGATGGCCCCGGCGCCGATGCCATCCGGTGTTGTTGACACACAAAGCTTCAACTTTGCGGACCACGCGACGATCGATTTGGTGGCGTCGCCGCAAATGGACGCGGCGACGTTCCAGGCGCGGTGGGAATCGTCGGGGGCGTCTCCAGGGTGTGTCGGCGGAGCATTACCCTTCGCGATGGGACCTGGATTCACTCAACTCACCTCCGCACAGCCGTTGTGTGACTATTTAGCAACTAAAAACTTCGTAACCATCGCCAGCGGAGGCACCCCGCCGGCCGCGATTAAGGTGTTCGCGCACGCCGCGAGTTTCGATCACACGAAACAAACGCGAGTCGTTTTTCTTTGCGAACTTTTAGTCGACCCGGGAAAGGGAACCGTCTCGGTGACAATAAAGTCAGACGCGAGTGCGGAACGGGGAAGCGCGCTGGAACGGCACCTCGCCGACGTCATGACAGGGTTCGGGGGGTAGGGGTAGTAGGGACGTTCGAAGATAGTTCGCCGTTAAATAGGTCGACGCTTTGTGGAATAGAAAAGTTTTGGAAACTTCCAAAAGGCGCTCCGTCGCTCGTTTCGTAAATCCTGGCGCCAATTTTTTTTGGCGTCGTGTCTCTCCCGATTGAGCTTCTCAGCACATCGCCGCGGCCCAGGCGCCAGTGGGTGCGACACCGCGTTCGCGGAGGGTCGAACAGGGGTAGTGTCGACGTATCGCGTTCCGCGTGTGGATACAGCACGCGTGCGCTGCGAGACGGGTATCGTGTGCCAGTAGACATCTCGCCGCTGGAGCGAAAAGACGGCGCGACGGTTCGAGCGTGCTTCCGCGTCTGGAACAGGCATCCGCGAAGATGTGGTCTTCGCGCTCGCGAGCCATCGCGCGCGCGCTGACCAGCGCGTGCGCATCCACGTCATCTTCGCGACGTGTTGCTTGCGAGGCGGGGTTCCTCGACCGTTTGCGTTTCGAACCCATTGGCGCGTTCCACGGCTGGTGTTCGAACCCGAAACCCGTCCCCAAATTGTTTGCCCGCGAAAGCCGCGGCGCGCGTCGCCATTCCTCGAAATCGGGCCCTGCGGGCCAAGGCTGGTCCCCGTACCAGTACGAGTACGGCACGCCTCTTTCCAAGAAGCCGGCGTACAAGGGCTTCGCGGACACCAAGGATGACGACATGGGTTTCGTGGAGGTTGACTTTTCGGTGGTGGGAACGTCCAGTAGCAGTAAGCCCGGAGGGAGGTACCCTAGGTGGCACGACTCCAAAAATGACGACGGCGACGTGGATTGGTCCACCATCGACTTCGACAAAGTGTGTCACTACAGGGTGGAGGTGACCACTGCTGCTGTGCGGGGCGCAGGCACTAGCGGAAGAGTAGAGCTCACCCTAATCGGCGACAAAGGCGTCTCGAAACCAATTCCTCTGGAGTACGAACAAGGCCAAGGCCCGGGGTTCATGCGCGGCGCGACGCTTCCGTTTCGGGTGGTTAACTTTGTGGACGTGGGCAAGGTCACGCAAGTGGAAGTGCGGTTGATTCCCGAGCTTTCACAGGTGGGACACGGGTGGATGCTGGAAGCGATTACGCTGACGAGCGAGGAGAAGGGCGAAACCGTAGTTTTTCGGAGCAGGAAGTGGTACGGCGAGAGCGACTGCGGCGGCATCAGTGGACCGCTCGTGCAGGTACGTATTGGGCCTTTCCCAAATCCTGACACACTGTTTGCCGATTGTCCAGAGTAATTACGCACTCACATTACCAAAGACTGACACTTTATTTTACAATCGCAGTTGCTGGTGAAAACCACCGAGGATTTGGACAAAACACGCGCCGCGTTCGCGGAGGGTCTCTTGAACCGACCCCGGATGAACCTGACCGTGAGCACTGGCGCGGCGTGCGTGCCGCATAATGACAAGACCAAGCAGGGCATGAAGGGGCGCATGCGGAAAGATTTTGGACACGCGGGGGAGGACGCTTACTTCGTGAAGTCGCGCGAAGTCGTGACCGGCGCCGAATCCAGCGGACACGAAACCGACGCCTTCGTCGCCTTCGGCGTGGCTGACGGCGTGTTCATGTGGCGCAGCCTGGGTATCGACGCGGGGATGTTCTCGCGACGTCTGTTAGGTGTGGCGTCCGAGGTTTTCGCAGGAGAGGGGGATAGTTTCGATGAAGCGACGACTGGGTCGACGGTCTCATCGAGGGACAAAAAAACGCGCGGCACGTTGAGCGACGCGTCGAAAACAATCGGCGCGCCCGAGCACTTGCTTGAACACGCGTTCGCGGGTGTTACGAGTGAGAGCATTCTTGGCAGCACCACTTGCTGCATTGCTACTATTGATGCGACGCACGGAGTGATGCGCACTGCGAATGTCGGTGACAGCGGGTTCATGTTGGTCCGGGGCGACCCCGGCCACCGCGAAGTCGCGCACCGGTCGCCGCACCAGGAACACGAGTTCGGCCGGCCGTTTCAGCTCGGGCACCACGACGCCAGTGACCACCCTTCGGACGCCATGTTGACGACGTTTCCGTTGGAACCCGGTGATGTGATCGTCATGGGCTCGGACGGGCTGTGGGACAACCTATCGGAAAGCGAAATCCTGCAAGTCGTGGAGGGCGAGTTCAAAGGCACGGGGTACCAGCGCGGGATGGGCGCGGAGAGCCGCGCGGTGGTGGTGAAAGCCGCGGGCGCCGTGGTTTCCGCGGCGTACGCCGCCTCGATGGACAAAAGAAGAACCACGCCGTACTCGCTCGCGGCGACGGAAAACTTCGACATGGTGTACTCTGGCGGGAAAAAAGACGACATCACCGCGGTGGTGGTCAACGTAGGGTGATTGGTTCCGGGGAAGGGTAAATAACTTGAGACTCTTCAATCATAGACTACTCACGTGGGGTAACAGGTTCGGTGAAAGTTAATCAACTATAATTATCCATACTCTATCACTCTATCTCCCTCGTCGCCACTCCTCGCGTTGCCACTCCTCGTGTCGCCAGTTGTCCTCGCGACGCGCGAGGTTCTCGTGGTGTCGCGTGGGCAGCGACCGGCGCATTGCCGCGGCGCACGCCTCTAACTCTTCCACTTCGTCGCCAACCGCCGAGGGGCGCTTGCTTTGCGACGCGCGATCAGCCCAGTCTCCGTCGTATCTCGAGACGTTCATCTTTTGCGAATCGCGAGAGGAGCTCATCTCCGCCCTGATAGCGCTTGCCATCCGCGCCGCCGCACACGCGTTTTCCTCAGCCTCAGACAGTGCCAGCTTCAGTCGGTCGGCGTCGGCGCGCAACACCTCGAGTGCCTCGGCGAGCGCGCGATTTTCACGCGCCGTTTCTTCCCAAACAACGGCGGCGGCGTACAAATCGGTCTCCAAGGTTTCGTTCAAGCTCTCCATCGCCAACGCGTTGGCACGCGCAATCCGGGTTTCCTCCATCAAAGCCTCCATGGCGTCCAGTCGGCCGCGCGCGTGGGGGGTGGATACCGCGCCGTGTTGCGGAAAGCATACCGCGCCGCGTTGTTTATGTGTCGCGTAATCCAACTGCTCGCGGGCGTACTCAAACTCGCGCGGCGTCGAGTTTGCGTCGACCTGTCTCGACTCTTCCTTTCGCGGCTCGGGGGGTAACTCCACGCCCAGCCACGTGGCGAGTTTGTGGTCCATCTGGCCGTACAAGGGGTGGTCTTTGCCGTGTGGTTTGTGGGCCACCGTGTGACCTGTCTCTGCCTGGTTCGTTTCGGTTTCGAAAAAAGCCGGAGGTGAATCGAGCCGGCGCCACGCGTCGCGCGGCGCGGCCGCCTCGGCCAACGCTCGGTGCAATTCCACATCACCCAGCCTCTGTCTCAACGCGGAGACCTCCGCCTTCGCCCTGTCCACAGTGACGAGCAGGTGCCACGTGCGAAAGGCGAGACGAGTGTTTTTTTGCGAGGAAAACACACGAGTTTGTACAGAAGTATGACCTCTGGTTTGTAAATCGTTTTTTATGGAACCGGGTTCCGTCGTCCGCGCCGCGGCGTTTTTTCGGAACTCGCGCCACGTAACAAACGCGCAGCGCGCTTTGCGTCGGCTGCGTAACACTTTGGTTTTGCGTTCCAGAAACAAAAGCAGCGCGTCACGCGCGTGCTCACGGTCAAGGTGCGCGAGCGCGCGCGCGTGCTCCTCGGGAGACAGAGGCGAAAAAGGAGGTTCCTCCATCGTTTTTTTCTCGTGGGTTCCGATTTTTTGTGTCCTCGGGTTGAAATCCAGCGCGCGAGCGGTGGCCCTGAGAGTCGTGGGTGTGTCCCCGCGCGCGTCGCTCACCGCGGCGTCGCCGTCAACCGGCGCGGCATAATCAACACCAGCGTTCGTGGCCGCGGTGGCTCGTTTCGCCGCGGAAGCGACCACACCAGAGATGGTCTCGGCGTCCATGATGTGCACCGCGCGAGGCCGAGGCGTCGCGTTGTCACGCCGAGAAAGCAAGCCAGCACCTCGCGCGGTGTCTTCCGCGCCCGCCGCGGTCTTCGTGATCGGCGCGATGGAGCCGAACGCCCCGGTCGCGCATTCCTCCGTGTCGCTGGTCCACGCGCGCGCGCGAGCCTCCCAGAAGCGCTTGCGAGGAGACGCCTCGGACGACGCGATTGTCGACATGGGGGAAAGCGCGTGCGTCGCGTCCAAGGGACCGGCGGGGGTGACATCGAACGATTTCATCTTCGTCACGCCCACGCCGGTCGCCACCGGTATCGTCGCCATCTCGCGACGCGGCTCACGTGCGGGCGAGACTGAGGGAACAAGGCGGACGCCTTCCAACGACGGAGACAGTCGAGTTTGAAAAGTCCAACAGAAAAGAAAATCTCGGAACGAGCTTCGAAACACTTACCTCAAAGCTAGACTCGCTCTTCGCACGTCTTGGCGCGCGCAGACGCGAGCGCGCGGAACTGAAAAGTGGTAGGCACGAAGCGGTGCTCGCACGGAAGGCAGAAAAGCCAGTGCAAGGAGTGTAACCCGTGTCCCCACGGCAGGCGGAAAGACCAGTGCGCGGCGTGCACCCCCTGCCCTCACGGCAAGCTGAAACGCTACTGCGCGGCGTGCAACCCCTGCCCTCACGGCAAGCGGAAAAGCAACTGTGCGGCGTGCAACCACTGCCCCCACGGCAAGTTGAAATGCAGCTGCGCAGAGTGCAACCCCTGCCCTCACGGCAAGCTGAAAAGCAACTGCGTGGTGTGCACCCCCTGCCCTCACGGCAGGCTGAAAAGCAAGTGTGCGGCGTGCAACCCCTGCCCTCACGGCAAGCTGAAAGACAGCTGCGAATTTTGCAACCCCTGCCCCCACGGCAAGCGGAAAGACAGCTGCATAACGTGCACCGGTTGCCCTCACGGCAAGCGAAAGACCAGGTGCGCGGCGTGCAAAACGGCACGCGCGGATCCGCCACCTTCGAAGCGGATCAAGCGCGAGCCGGAGAGTTCGCCCGAGATCAAACTCGAGCCCGAGATCAAGCAGGAGCCCGAGATCAAGCTGGAGCCCGAGATCAAGCAGGAGCACGAAATCAAGCAGGAGCCGTTTACTATTCGCGGCTACTTCGGGTTTGACGACGAGTGAAGATAAATAGTTACGCGCTGCGTTTGCTAACGCCGCGCCGTCGGGAGCACCCCAACGACCATACCACGACAATAAATACAAGAAGAGCGTGTTTCCCTCAAAACAATCTACACACACAATAAAACGACTACAAAGGGCTTCACAAGTTCACGATTGACAAGTTGGTTTCCGCTTTCCACACCTTTGCTGTTTCAAGCACCACGGGTTTCGAAACGCACGCGCTTTCGACGCACACAAACTTTTTCCACACGTTTTTGTCATCCCCCGGCAACGTGGTGTGTGGGTTCCACACCACGGTGTCGGTCCACCCTGCTGTGTTTTCTATCGCCACGGCAGCGCCTGTTCCGACGTGCAACAGCGTTTCCGGCTCGGTTTCGAAATACACGCGGTCCACGAGTCCGACGGCGTCGCCGAAACTTAAATCGCCGGTCGACACGCCCGGTTGTACGTTGCTCACGTCTTTCGTTTTGTCCACGAATTTCTTCCCCTCCAGGCCTTTGACGAACACCTTCGTGGTATCGCTCGCATCCATAACCTCTACGTACGTGTGCAGCGCCGCGGTGAACTCGATGGCGGTGTCGTTGCCGCGTCCTTTTTTATCCTGTTCCGGGTTCAAAACGCAAAGCTCCAGCCGGAGTTTTTCGTGGCGAAGCGTGACTTCGTACGTGGCTTGGAACGCGCATGGCCAGATTTGCCTGGTGTACTCGTTGTCTTTCAATGACAGCATAACCGAAGGCTCGGGGTCGTCAGGGTTGGGGTCCGCGGAGGACGAAATGACTGACCAGTCCAAATTCCGGGCGAACCCGTGCTGTTGCATTTCGGCGCTCGGGCCGAACCGCGGAAAGCACAAAGGGATGCCCCCCGCGATCGGCTTGCTCCGGTCCCACACCGCGTCCGGTCTTAAAAACAACACGTCGTCCCCGGAGGGTAACACCCAGGAAACGCAGTTCGCCCCGAAAAGATAAACCTCCGCGCGTGAACCGTTCTTGTGTGTCAAAACGCACTTCGGGAGCCCGCCCTCGCCGAGCTGGAACGTCACGGAACCGGGGATGGCGAACGCCGCGTTCGCATCCTGAATGATTCGCTCGCCGAGCGCGGAGGATCTTGTGAGAATCGAACCGCGGCGGCGGCGCGAGGGCCTCCGCGAGCGCGTGGGCGTGGGGGCGCACAGCGAGGCGCGCGCAACACAGGACATCGCGTCAGTCGCGGACGCGCGTCGTACAAGTGACGACGTGGAAAGGGGGCGTGTGCGAGTTTATTTATCAACTGAGTTTTCTTCGTCTTCATTTTTGTCTCACTTACAACTGTCGCGTCGCGCTACAGCTCTATGGGTTTGTCCTTCGAGCCCAGGTTCTGCTGGTGTGCCTCGAGTGTAGCTTGTTCCGCGACGTCTTCGCTTACGTTTTTGGCCCAGGGCTCCACCGCCATTTCCTTCGCCAAGCTCAGCGACTGCGCCACGACTTTAAGCGTTTCCAAGCCGTGTGTGAGTAGGTACGGACACTTGGGAACCGGCTTTTTACCCCCCCGCGGGCCAACCGTGAAAAGCCGCTCCTGGTCGCAAAGCGTGAACACGTCTGGTTTGTACATCAGCTTCGTTAAGTCGCCGAACCGCTTCCGGAGCGCCAAGCCGGCGCGCAGCACGTCCGTTTGGTTTCGAAAGTCGTTCGTGTACGCGATGATTGGCGTGCCTCTTGATTGCGGCAAGTGCGCTTACGATGAATAAAAGAAAGTGTCAGTCTTGTATATCGCGATGTATGGACAACAGTCACCAGCGTTAGAGGTAAAACAGTGTGCCGTCTGATTTGGGAAACGCCCAAGGCCGTACCTTCCCCGCCCGGTACTACTTTCGCCGCGCTCACCTCGCCCGCCTCGACCGCGGCGCACACCTGTTGCCATTTGGTATCGAGCTCATTGGATGGGACGCACATGACCATCCACTTGCCTGAGAAGTTTCCCTCGGAAGCAGGGGGAACAGGGGCGCCCTGGGGGCTCAACGAATACGCGTACACCCATTCCGTGGAGTGTGGCGTGACTCCGGTTGGCGGGTACTTCTTCGCGAACGAAACGGGGCTACTGTTTGGGTGGTGCGTGAACCACGGGTGCGTCGGGTGGAGCTCGACGTGGTCGGAGGATCGCGTATCGCGTTCGGTATCGGGTTTAGGGTGCACGTCCACGGGAAGGGGCTCCACCGGGGTGGGCGTGGGGGGCATCGTTTGGACCGGAGCCTTAGGGGGATCGCTAACCACTCCCGAAATCTCCAGATCTGAAGTTGAGGGGGTAGGCGCGTCTCCAGACGGAGTTACTGGAGGGCGTTCCGGAGCGGCAGCCGCGGAAGGCGCCGCATGCGCCGCACCCGACGCGCGCATAGCATCCCGCACGCGTTTGAGCATGAGCGGCATGTGCCGCTTCTCAGTCGGTGCCGTAGAAGCGTGCACCCGAATCTGAAAACGAACTCGAAACGAAACTCGTCACGTGCCCACTTTTTGACCGAAATAACTGTTTTCTGCTGACCGGTACACTTCAGTCAAATGCAACGTATCAAACCGGCTTCCAGTTTCAATTTGATCGCCAGGCTGCCGCGTGAGTTATCCCTTCATTTGCCGATTTGCGGCGGTAGTGACGTCATTGGTCTGAGCACTCGCTTGTGCTCAGGAGACCGGTAGACGCACCTCCCGAGGAGACCTTTCTTTTCCCTCACTACCCGGCAGAGCGGAACCGGAGCCGAGATGCTGACCGGCGCGTCCATGTCCGCCGTGCCCTGTCGTGCCGTCGCACATCACCCCACCCGAGATGCCGCCGGTCTCGGCGCTCGATCCTCGTGTGTCGGCGCCGGCCGCGCCGCCGCGCTGGGTCGCCCCGCGCTGGCGCGCCGGCCGGTACCCCGTACTGCCCCGACACTGATTCGCGCGGGTGAGGCCCTGGACTGGGAGAACGACGACTTCGTCCCCGCGAGCAAGGCGAACAAGAAGAAGAAGGCCAAAGGGGGCAACAGCGCACAACAAGCGCAGCAAAAAGCCAACGCCCCGGCGGAGAAGCTGGACTGGGAAAACGACGATTTCGCCCCAGTCGCGAAGACCAAGAAGAACAAGAAGAAGCCCAAGGCGGACAAGGAGGAGGCTGGTGATGATGAGGCGGAGTTGAAGGCGCCCCCGGTTGCAAGCGGTGAAGCGCTGGACTGGGAAAACAATGACGACTTCGTGCCACCCGCGAAGACCAAGAAGAACAAGAAAAAACCCAAAAAGGGTGGCGACGAAAGCGACGGCGAGGACGCGCCGGTTGCGGAAGCGGTTGACGTAGAATCGGAAGCAGCGGACGCGGCGCAACTCGCGGCGGTCGCTGCGGCTGCCGCTGCTACAGCCGCGGCCGCCGCCGCGCAAGCCAAGGCGAAGGCTGTAGCGGTTGCTGCGGCGGTTGCGGCTGCGGCTGCAAAGTCCGTGGTTGAAGAGATTGAGGAGGAGGAGGAGGATTTTGAAGAGCTCGACGAGAAGGCTCTTGAAAAGGCTACCCGGGCGGCTATTCGCGAGGCGGACGAGCAGGAGAGGGTTGAGGAGGAGGCGCGCTTAAGCGCAATCGATTGGACCGCCCCGGACGAAGTGGTTGACGACGGAAACATCATCCCCGCGAATCTGCGTGACATCTTCGCCAAGGACGCCAAGCCTAGCAAACGCAGAACGAGCGGTACCGTCACCACCGGGGTACGCCTGGAAGGCGTGCGCAAGTCCTTCAAAGCCATGGAGGTTTTGAAAGGCTGCAGTTGGGACTGTCGGCGAGGCGAGCGCGTGGGCCTGGTGGGATGGAACGGCGCGGGCAAAACCACGCAGCTGCGAATCATCACGGGCGAGATGGAAGCGGACGAGGGCGAGGTTATGTTGAGTGACCGGGTGAAGATCGGGTACCTGACTCAGGAGTTCGAGGTGAAGGAAAGCAACACCGTTAGAGAGGAGTTCATGGCGAGTTTCGGTGAGGAGAGTTTGGTGATAAGGGACACGGAGCGGATACAGCGCGCGCTTGAAAACGAACCGAGCATGGAGCTCATGTCCGTTTTGCTTGAAAAACTGGATGAACTGCAGCGCGCGGCGGACCGGTTGGATTTGTTCAACATGGAAAGGGCGATTGACAAGATCATGCCCACGCTGGGTTTCGTCCCAGAGGACAACGACCGGCTCGTGGCGAGCTTTTCGGGGGGGTGGCAAATGAGGATTTCCCTTGGGAAGATTCTTCTGCAAGAACCAGGTTTACTGCTGATGGACGAACCCACGAACCACCTGGATTTGGACGCCATTCAGTGGCTGGAGGGGTACCTACTCTCCGTGGACGTCCCGATGGTCATCGTGTCGCACGACCGCGAGTTCCTTGATCAGCTGTGTACGAAAACCGTCGAGGTAGAGCGAGGCCAGGCCACGACGTACAAAGGCAACTACAGCGATTACCAGGTACGGCCGTGCCGTGTTGCTTTTTCAAATCCGACACACACACGTTTCCGCCGCCCCTCTTTGCGCGCATCACTCGTGACGTATGGACGCAGTTGCCAGTACTCGTGATGTATGTAGTACTGTACACTACGGCCGTAACACTTACCGGCGTACTGGTAACGACTGCACACGGCACAAGTGCCCTGTTTGCCGATTGTCCACGGTAATTACTCAGGCCAAGTTACGGTCCCGACTGACCTTTTCTTTTCTTTTCCAATCGCAGCGCGCGAAGCGCTCGAACGGCGCGATTCAAAACGTGGCTTATGAAAAGTACATGAAGGAGGTGACGCGGCAGCGCGAGATGATCCGGCGTTTGTCGGGTGGGGGGCAGTCTGGCAGGGCGACGGCTGCGGCGAAGGAACTCGATCGCTTGTCCGAGAACCCGGTTGTGAAACCGTGGGTGGAAAAAGAACGCCGGTTCCGGTTTCCGGACGCGCAGCGGTCCAGCGCCATCGTCGCGCGCGTGGAGAACCTGACGCACGGGTACGACGAAAAAACGCTTTTCAAAAATACGAATTTGCAAATCGACCGCGGCGAACGGGTTGCAATGATCGGCCCGAACGGGTGCGGCAAGTCCACCCTGATGCGGCTAATGCAGGGCAAGGAACAGCCCATCGCGGGCCTTGCGTCTTTAGGCGACAAAGATTTGTGCAAGGTGAATTACTTTTACCAGAACCAAGCCGAGGGGCTCGATACGGAAAAGGGGGTTTTGGAAACCCTGGTGGAGGCGGCGCCGGATCAACAACTGAATGATTTGAAAGCGCTGTTAGGCCAGATGATGTTCAGCACGAGCTTTCACAAGAAACCGGTCAAGTTCCTAAGCGGAGGCGAGAAAGCACGGCTTGCGCTTGCTAAGTTCATGGTCACCCCCGCGAACGTTTTGTTGTTGGACGAACCCACCAACCACCTCGATATTCCGAGCAAAGAGATGCTGGAAGAGGCGATTTCAAATTTCGACGGAAGCGTCATCGCGATATCGCACGACCGGTATTTCTTGCGGAAAATAGCTACCCGCGTTCTGAACTTCGACGAGGGAAAAATAACCGACTACGCCGGGGACTACGCGTATTTTCTGGAGAAAAACGACAAAGCGGGGTCCCGGGACAATCGGCTATCGAAAGCCGCGAAGGAAGTTGCGAAAACGCAAATCGTGTCAAAGTCGAAAATGTCCAAAGCGGAAAAGGCGAAGGAGAAAAAGGATAAAGCCAAGGCGTTCGGGGGGGGGGACGGGGGGAAGAAGAAAAACAAAAACGCGGGGAGGTGGGCATGACAGTTGCCGCGTGCTGGTTTGTAGACCAACGTAGTTTCATAATATACATCCCTCAACAAGTATTGACGAAAACAGGCATCTTTCGCTCGTCACGTTTCACCTGATTGCTCCTTTTGGGATTAAATTATTGTTTAGACCTCGTATGGGAACTCGCCAAATCGTTCGGCACGGCATCGTGTCTGCGCTCGCGGCTCGGGCGACGAACCTTGGACGCGACCTTGGGTTCTCCGCGGTCGCGTCCGATGACTCGAGCGTTGCACCCGACGTTCAAGCGCGACCGCGCGTTGCGTCGGTCGGACCAACGCGACGGCGATTTGGTCGCGATTGGTGACTCGGAATCCCCCGCGGCCGGGTCACGCGCGTCGACGAACGCAAAACGCGCGCCACCTGGTTCCGGTTCCAATCCAACGAAATCGACAACCACCACGGCCTCCCGGGGAGGAAGAGTAAAAGCCCCCCCCCCCCCGTCCGAGCGGTGGGTAACGCGGTTCCACGCCTTCAAGTGCGTGCATTTGGACCCCATGTCGCAGGAACGTTTGTCCGCGCAACTTGCGGCTCAGTTGAAAGCGCAGGCTGATTCCGCGGCGCAGGTGGATTACTTGACCTCGCAACGGGAAGCATCAGGCGGTGTGTGGAAAGAAAACTCGTTCACCCCGAAACCGTCGCGAACCGCGGACGGAACGATAAACCACGTCGCCGCGTTTCTCGCCGCCGTGGCGGGTGAGAAACTGATTCGCAAAACCGAGAGGTCCGCCAAACCTGGACCGAAGGGCATTTCGGTGGATGGGGAAGATTCTGGAAGTCAGCGAAGTCAGCGAAGTCAAAGAAGTCAAAGAAGTCATCAGCGAATACCCCAAACCAAACCTTTGGTGAGCAGGCGAGACGCGCGCGCGCCGTCGCCGAGTCCGCCGTGTAGCGGCGACGAGGCCGAGGACGCGGGTGGGGAAAAACAATCGACGACGTACGACAAAGACCCTTCTGGCGTGCGCCACGAAACAGAACCCACCCCGTATGCGTACGCATCCACCTCGGTGCCTTCCCTTGAGGAGCTTGGGGATGTCATGGCTCGATTGCGCGCGCTGCGACCGGGGAGTAGCGGTTCGGATCACAATAATAGCAACGCGGGGACGAAAAAGGGTACCGCGTTTTCGCAGGCGGGCGGCGGAGGGGGGTCGCTCGAGGCGTACCACGGATCGCTCGCTTTGCAGGCGGCGAGATGACCCCGCGCCGGCGCAGGGGTGTGCAGATGCGATGAGGGACAACGCAGTGAGATGTATGTTGTGTACAATAGTAGATTTTTACAAAAACACTTTGGCGTAATTAATCACTTACTTTGTTTCGTCGTCTCCGAGGTGCGACACCGGGTCGACGACTTTCTTTAGCTCGGGGTTGGTTTCCCACGGCCTCACGAACCCTTTGCCGTCCTTCCGGTACCGCTCCTCGAACGCGACGGCCTTGAGGCGTACCTTGTCCAATATCGCGTACCTGTTTGAGACGAGCGGAAAAAAAGAAAAGGCAGGAAAACAGGTCAGTGTTCGTTCTGGATCGCGAGCAACGACAAAATCGGGCTCGGTTTTCCATCCGGGTGGGGAGAGGTGCGTCGCGGACCGCGGGGTCGAGACACCTTTTTCCAGCCCTAACTCAGCGTCATTCGACGTCTCCGATGCTATCCAAGCTGCGCAAGAGGTGGGCTGATCCACGCGCGTCGCGTCGTCGTACCTCGAGTCGATGTCCTGCTGGTCCCCGAAAAAATCCACACGCTGCGCATCTTTCTTCTCCTTGACCTGGTGCGACTCCGGGATGATCGCCATGGGTCTCGTCGCGGCGCGCGTGGCCCATCGCAAAAGGTGCCGTCGAGTTTCGGGGACGAGGCTCATGGTCGGTGTGTGTGGCGTGACGGCGTCCGTGGACGAGGCGTGCAGAGGCAACTGATAACAGGGCGCTCACCGCGTGCCCCCTCTCGGTTCCTGCAGGGGCGAGTAAAAATCCGGCGCGGATCCGTCGCTTTGATTGCTGCGAGCCCAAGTTGCAGAGTTGCGTAAAATAACATAACGCTTCGGCGCGAGTTTCCGCTGCTACTATTACTACCTATTCCTACCCTCGCGCCACGTCTACCCCCCCTCGGCTCAATACAAGTCCCCTCGCAGGAGTATTTTCACGTGCGACCCCACGCACGCGCCTCGGTGAGGGACGTGGTGCGGGAACAGCAAAATGGAGCCTCGCGTGGGGCGCGCGGCGAACAAAACTGTCGGTTCTCCATGATTCGCATTCGACGCATCACCGCCAATACTCCCCACACTCCCCACACCTCCCACTCCCCCGCCTGTCTTTTCAACACCAAGACTCTCCAAAAACTCCGTCTCCCCCCCCTCGCCGTCCGGGACGTCCGTGGTGAACAGCAGCATGGACGTGGTGCTGTCTTTATTCGTCACGTCGTCCCTCCGCACGCCGTCGGTGTGCGGCAGAATATGTCCACCCGGGGGGTACTCGATGAAACGCATATCGGAAAGCACGTGCGTGAACCCCAAATCTTTTGGCAGGTATCGCAGCACCTCTCCCGCGAGGTGGGGGTCACGCAGGAAACGCCGGTCCGCGTACATGTTGCCTGACGCCAGCGTCACGGGGGTTTCAAGACGCACGGACTCGAGCATCTCCATGAAACTGTCGGGAAACGCGTTGTGGACGTACCGCACTTGTTCCAGGCCTTGAACGCTCCGGGGTACGACCAGGCCGTCGTCGGGGGAACACGACGTGTCGGAATCATCGCCGGAATCCGACCGCGCATGGCGTGGCGCACCGATCGCGGTGTCCATCGTGACGGCCCGACGGCGCCGCCGAAATGGAAGGCGGTGGAAGTGCGATGACGAGAGAAATATGGGCACCCCAACAAAATTTCGTGCAAACCAACCAAAGTAGTTGCTCCTCTCTGTCCAACACCAGAGACGCGGGCGCGTCTCCGACCGGGTATCGGCATGATTCACTACTCCAAGCGGTTTTGGGGCCTCCCCCTGATTTTCCGGGTGTTCGGCAGTCCGTTCCCGCGAACCATACCGTTCGCGGTGGTGAGCGTGGCGATTTCCGTTGTGCTGCAATCCGTGGATTCCCTGAAGCGCGACATCGTGCAGGCGTTCGGGCACCCGTACCCGTTCCAGGTATACGCCTTCGTCATCGGGTTCCTCGTGGTGCTTCGCACGAACCACTCCCTGGCGCGGTTCATGGAGGCGCGCAGTAACGTGGAGCTGATGGGAAGCAAGTGGGCGGACGCGGTGATGATGCTGCAGGCGTTCGACAGCGTTTCGACTGGGGAGAAGATTTGGGACAGCGGGCGCCGGGGCAACGAGCAAAGACCCGGCGACGGCAGCGACGAGTTCATCGCGCGTGTCGTGCACCTCGTGAGTTTAATGCACGGCCTCGCGCTGCAGCAGTTACGGGGGGACGAAAACCTGGACAACCTTGTTATCGCGCGGCAGAGATCGGGACCGGGGTCGGATTTAAAAACGATTTCGAGCGCGAATCAGATTGGAAACGTAATCGCCGCCGACGTCGTCGTCGTGGACGACAGAGAAGGGACACGGGACGAAAACGCACCGCACGTCCGGGTGAATTTATCCGGATCCGCGCTGGATCCGGAAAAAAGCAAAGCCACGTTCAAACTAAAGGGAGCGCACGATGGCGCCGCAGCGGTAAATGACGCGCGCCAAGCGCGCGGCGAAATCTTGAGCGTTTTTTCGCTCACCGAGCGGAGCGAAATTTGGCACGCCTGTTGCGTCGCGACGCCGTTGGCGGTGGTGGGTGGTGTTGACGGCAGCGAAATTGCGTTCCTGTCCAGGCTGAACTGCGACCGAGTGTACGTTGTGATGAGCCTGATTCAGTGTTTGATTGTTTCGCGAAGCGAAGAAAAAGACGGTTTGCGAATACCGCCGCCGATTTTGTCGCGGTGTTACCAGGTTTTGAGCGATGGGTTGCTCGGTTTCAACCAGGCGGATAAGCTCGCGAAAACGCCGTTCCCGATGCCGTACGCGCAAATGCTCACCGCGCTTCTTTTAGTGTTCAACATCACCCTACCCGTGATGATCGCGGGGAACGTCAACGCGCTTTGGCTCGCAATAGTGGTGAACCTGGTATCCACCGTGGCGTACCAGGGGTTGAACGAAACCGCGCGAGAGCTGGAAGACCCGTTCAAACCCACGCACGTCAACGACCTAGGGCTGCCGCAGCTGCAGGCGATGTTCAACGCAAAAATACGGGCGGCCACGCCGGGGGCGGAGT